>ENA-UONW01002405-UONW01002405.1-human-gut-metagenome-genome-assembly--contig:-CS52-NODE-2405-length-18477-cov-8.752144_pt1 | contig 18477 bp, 17 predicted proteins | sample MGYA00242463_ERZ724010 | MGnify/ENA metagenome assembly ERZ724010 | reverse complement strand
ACCGATAATTATTAAATAAAAAAAGTTCAATCAATAGGAATTAAATTTATAATGATAGTAATATATTAAAATAATTAAGAATTTAATTGTCTGAAAATCAATGATATATAGTGATAGAGGTTATAAAGATACCAAGACTTTGTCTACATATTACAAACATTATATATAGATTTTACAAAGAGTTAAAACATTTTCTGCCAACATATTGGTATATTTTCACCTATATTTGGTATAAAAATCACCAACACCTTTAGAATGAAGATTATATTTCATATTTAGATTTATCTGCATTTTCATTATACTTAATTAATGAGATAGACAATTACTCTTTTTGCATCAATATTATATATTATAATATGTGTTCTAATAAAAATCTGTAAATCAAAATGTTATTCTATGTTTTGTACAAAAATTACCAACACTTTGTACAAATAATCTCTAAATTCAATAAATAAAAATCATATAAATTGAGCTGGGAATTTCAATAAGGTATAAAAACTACCAACAAAAAGTATAAAAAAAACCAACACTTTAAAATGTCGAAATTTCCATAATAGGAAATTTTTTTATGATTTTATCCGTAAAAATTTCTATTATTGGAAATAATGCGTATATTTGCCAAAATAAGATTTGAATATGGATATCAAAGTTAGAGAATATTTGAAGAAAAATAAGATTGCTCAGAAGGATTTGGCAGAACGAATAGGAGTTTCTCCTGCTGTCTTGACTAAAAAGTTGGATAAATTGTCTAGTGATATAATTTTTCTGGATAAGATTGCGACAGCTCTTGATACTTCAGTGTTGAATTTGATTGAAGATGATAAATCTGAAATAATAACTAATTTCAGCACTGATGAAGGTTTTTTTCAAATAAGGAAATTTAATTGATAATTAATATATTGCATCATGGGAAAAAAGAAGAAAAATGAAAATTTGGTAATGAAAGGAGATAATGGCTTGATTGCCGAACTTGCGGAGGCCAAGTGGGTAAAACAACCTGTCATCTATACTCTCCTGAGTGGTGATTTCTCATTGATGCAGATGAATATTATTATCGGTATCTCTAATGAGCTTCAGGATCGTATTAATGATTATCTGAATCGCAAAAAAAGGGGGGAGAAGGGACAATTATCACTTTTCACTCAAGAAGAAATCGATAAAGAAGCAATTACTTTTAAAATCAATTTTTCATCTTTGAATATTCGTCCGGATGCTTATGACGAATTAGATCAGGCATGTAAAAATCTGATTGGATTGAATATGTCATATCCAATTTATCAGGAAGGTACGACAAAAATAAAAGAGAGAGCTTATATCAATCTTTTCAATCGTGTGGTTGTGCCGACAAATTTAGATGATACCAATAATTCAAAAACTTATAACTACAAAAACGGAAAACGCAGGAAGGGATGGATTGAGATAACTATGTTGACCAAGAACCTTTCTGAAGTTTTCGACATGGGCAAAGGCTATGTTAATCATATAGCAACTATAGCTCAAATCTGCTCTAAGAAAAGAACTCCACGTATATATATTTATCTGCAAAGATGGAAGAATTATGGCTCTAAAACTGTAAACTTTTTGGAGTTTAAAGAGTACCTTGGCCTTATTACCTGGGATAGAAAGAATAATATCATCAAGGATGATGTGTACCCCAAATATAGTGTATTTTGTGCTAATGTTCTTGAGCCTGTTCGTTTGGAGATGAAACAACTTTCTGAATCCAATCTTATTGACATCTCTTTTGATTATGAACCAATTTATAAAAACGGTAGAAAACGTGGCAATCCGGATGAAATGAAATTTATTATTCATCTTAGTTCGATGGGTAAGATAATTACTCATAAGAGTAAAGTCAATAAGGAGTTTTCAGACATCATTGAATATCTTAAGAAAGAATATACCGTTTGTGACAATGATCTGTCTTTTATAACAGAAAGCTTTACTGACTCCATGCTTCCTTTACTGAAGCAAGAGGTTACGACTCTTAAAGAAAAGGAACTGCGTTATCGACCGACGAATAGAACAGGTTACATTCTGATGTGTCTTAAGAATTTTGTGGAACGATTCAAATCTCAGTATGTAGTTGAAGATGCTGTTGTTATAGAGGAGAGTAAGTCAGAAGAAGTGGAAAAAGAAGTGAAGAAGGAATCAGATTATAGACCTAAGCCTTCTGACGATGATTTGGAACTATTTAATAGAGTTTTGGAAGAAATACGAAAACAAATTCCAGATAATGTAGCTTTTAATTATATTAAACTATACAGCCTCGTTCGGAAGGAGTCAGAACCAGTCTCGTTATATTTTGTAGTTCCTAATGAATTTTACTATACAGAAATAGAAGTAAGGAATCTTGAAATTTTTCGTGAGAAACTGTATGAATTTTTCTCTGATTGTTTTGTTCACTTCAAAATTGACGGTTCGTTCTTCAAATAGACTGAATGTACGGCTTTGATATGAGATTGTCCCTTCTGTATTATGAGAGCTGGAGTCTGTCAATATGTACTTTATAGCTGCCTCAAAATGAAGTTTTTGATTTTGTTATAAAATCAAAAATCTTAGAGTACCTTACAATTTGAATTATCAGTTATAACATTCAGTGTTTTTGTTTAGACTATATAGCTATGATAATAAAGAAGCCACTGATTCTTGAGGATGGTAGTTCTGTTCAGGCGATTTGTCCGGTCGTTGTTTCTGCGAGCAGATGCACGGACATACCAGCTTTCTATGCAGACTGGTTCTTCCATAGGCTTCAGGTAGGGTATTCCGTATGGACTAATCCGTTCAATGGAAAGAAGAGCTATGTATCTTACGATGACACCAGGTTCATCGTTTTCTGGTCCAAGACCCGTTACCATTACTTCCTTTTCTTGATATTCTTAGGAAGAAGAATATCGGGTGTTATATTCAGTTCACACTCAATGATTATGAAGATGAAAATTTGGAACCGTATGTACCTTCTTTACTTCAGCGCATAGAAACATTTATTGAACTCTCCAAGTGCTTGGGAAAGGATTCCGTCATTTGGAGGTTTGACCCATTGGTTCTTACAGAAACCCTTACTGTAGAAAAGCTGCTGAGTAAGATTGAACGAATTGCAGAACGCCTGTATGGTTTCACGAATAAGTTGGTATTCAGCTATGCAGATATAGCTTCATATCGGAAAGTCCGGGCAAATCTTTTGGCATCTGGTATTCCTTATAGGGAGTGGGATGAAGACCTGATGGATAAGTTCGCTTATGGTCTTTATGAATTGAACAGCAAACGAGGTTGGAATTTTGAACTTGCTACTTGCGGTGAGAATATTGATCTTAGTAAAATTGGCATCAATCGCAACAGTTGTATAGACGCTAAACTTATTGCCAGACTTGCATTTCAGGATGAAGATCTGATGAGATATCTTCAGGTCAAAATACTAGAACCAGCAGACAGTGGGCTGTTTGGAGAACAGTTTTTACCAGACAATTCCTTTCTCTTGCCCGATGGTAGGCGTTTCATCTGTTCTCAAAAAAAAGATCCCGGACAAAGAAAGTCATGCGGCTGTATGACATCAAAGGACATCGGTGAGTACAATACATGCCCTCATTCATGTGTATATTGCTATGCCAATTCATCCAAAGAAACTGCAATTCAAAATTGGAGGCTACACAACGCGAACCGGTTGGCTCCCACAATAACGGGGAAGTAGCCACTTTTTACCTGGTAAGCTGTTTTACGTCCTTGCTTGTATCTATTTTGAAGCTTGGAAATACTTTTCAATTTCATTTACGGCTGTTTTTATATCCATCTTTTTTGCACAGCAGGAATATTTGTATTGGTCCAGATAAGAGTCATAATTTACCTGAACGGAAGATTTTATCCAGTCATCCGAAGAAAAGCTCAGTTTGCTTTTTATCTGCTTCTTTGTATCAAGCAGTTCTTTTCTTGTCACATTGTGCTTGTCGATAAACAGTTTCTCATACAATCCACCTATATTGCTTAAGGCCCAGTTTAGATAATCTTCGTCCTTTTCTTTTAGTTCATCCGGTGTCAGTCCCTTATATTTCCCGAATGTTATTTTCCCATTATCATCCAGGCAGTTCCATTTCAGGCTTTCTACATCTTCGATAAGATTTTCTATCAGTTCCCAATTTCCGCAGCCACAGCATTCAATAGCAGTAGAAACCGTAATATCGTTCTCTGGCTTGCCGTCAATAAGCCTGTAACCATACGCTTCTCCATATTGTCCTTTAGGCTTTACTTCTGTTACCATGTAAGAAAGATGAAACCATCCGTTTCTTCTTACTACAAATGGCGTTCCTTTACCCAGATATCTCCAGATATTAAAAATATTTTCACTGTTCATGATTAATAGGATTGATACACTTACTCACGGTTCGTATTGATGTAATAAGTAAAATCTTCTTCACTTAAATGCTCTTTCATCCATTCGTTCATGTTTTTATTGTTATGCTCGTTTACAAAATGAGTAAATGACAACACTGTTTTACATTGTTCAAATCCTCTCGATTTCATGAATTCGGCAATTTTAGAAGGTAGGCTGTTAAGCCATTCATCATAAAGAGCCAGCATTTTTTCACTGGCTTGTGACTCATTTGCCAACTGGTGATAGATATAGGCTGCATTGCTGCAACGAAAAGATCTTGCATACTCTTCTCTTAATTCTTCAGGACAATTTCTCAGAATCTCTTCCTGTTTCCTTTGGCATTCAGAATTTGGGTGTTGCATGGTGGTTTTGATAAAATGTTATTCATACAAAAATAGTGATTATTTGGCGTAACCGCAAGGAAAGTCCCTATATTTCATTGCAATACTTTCAAAGAGTTTATAGGGTGGGGGAGGGGGTAGTTTGGTTATACATTACCTTATGAATTATATGTAAATAGAAAAGAGACTATTAATGTTGTTACTCGATTAATTATCGCTAAATTTATCCTCTTAAAGAATATGAAGGTGATCTAATGGTAGGACAGGGATAACAAATCCAAGGTTACTGCGATTAGTAATAGATATAAGTTATATTATTGAATATGGATAATAAATACGGCAAACAGTGTAGTAGTGACAATGCTTTTACCAGAAAGGCAAGGTTACTGCAGTCTATGTATCAGGTTGAGATAGGAGAGGAGGAAGGCGTTGGACCAACCAGATACTCACAACATCATTATGGCAATATGATTAGTGGGGGAGAGGTATCCGGGAAAAACTTTCTTCTGAGAGAAACTTTCGAGTATGCCAAAGAAAGAGTGGCCGAGAAAAGTAAAAATGGGATAATAGACGGGTTCATGCTGTTCAACAACCTGCTTTCGAGCCAGCCGATAGCATTCAACCTGTTCCATCCCCTGATATTGCTGTTGAAACAGGATCCGGCAATGGTTACGCTTGCCGTGAGATCGGTTTTCAGGAACCTCTCTGTATTTGAGGTGACAGAAATCGGTCTGGGGGGGTATATCGTCACCCATTGAGAACTACACGAATGACAAGTTTGGCATAGGATGTAAATTAAACAGTGTCAGTAAAGAGTAAAATTAAAGATTAACTTATCTAACACAATTTTTTATGAAAGAAGAATCTGAATTTGAGAGTATCAAGAACGAGGCTATTGAACCGCTAAAAGTAGGTTAGTCTCTGGTAGGGAAAGATGGTACTTTTGCTCCCTTATTGGAAAGTATCCTAAATGCAGCTCTGGAGAGTGAGATGGATACACACATATCTTACAGAAGAAGGACATTAAATGGGTAATCATCGTAACGGGAAATGCAAAAGCAGCTCCAGACCATTTGGGTGAAGTAGCCGTATCCACTTCCCGCAACCGTAATTCAAGTTTTGATCCACAATTTATTAAGAAACGTGAGGCCATTCTGGTAGAAGGTATTGCTGACCGTATAATTGGCCTGTATACTCTTGGCAGCAGCACACGAGAGATTAGTGATTGGATGGAAGAGAATCTTGCTAATCGTGTGTATCGGCAGATACAATCAGTTTCATTACAGACCGTGTACTTCCGAAATAAAGGCATGGAAAATTTTGTCTATCCTATAGTCTGGATGGATACCATCTATTATAAAGTAACGGATGAACGTGGTTGTGTCGTTACACGTGCAATCTATAATGTGCTGGGTATTGATTGGGAAGGACATAAGGAGTTATTTGGAATGTATATATTAAGAAAATGAGTGAGCAAACTTCTGCTGACAGACCTTCAGAACCGTGAAGTTAAAGTTATTTTTATAGCCAGTATAGACGAAACGCTCATCTATCAATTGTTTCGAAATATAAATTCCAAGAGTCTCAAACGAGTAAGCACTCGTTTGAGACAATGAGTATTTCCCTGTATTTAATGAAGCACAGTATAATAGCATTTGATGAATATGCTAGGGGAAATTTTTGAAAAACACTTTCCTTTGCGCATTTGTCCAATAACTCATCCGTTAAACTCGAACGAAGGATATTAAAGTTTAAATTTCAGAAGGATAGGAATACCTACCTTTTATTTAGTAAGATTACTTAACCTAACGGCTATAGGGTGGTCTTGCCCTTTGTCTCTGGCCATTCCACGCCCGATGAGTTTTCTACGGAGAAATAATGCATATACAGCTTATTCACAATACAGTTTGACGTGGATGTGTATATAAAGTTTGTGAACGATAAATTTTTGCTATTATTTCATCCATATCTCTGTCCTTTAGTTGTTTCATTGCTGCATCATACCACGCGCTCCTTCATAAGAACAACTCTCAGCACCTACTTTCTGCGCTTCTTTCAGAGCTGTTTCCAAATCTAATTCTAATAGATTGCATATTCCAAACATTACTTTGTCTTTGAATAAATTATTAATCAAAGCAGCCGCTGTCCAATCACCTGCACCAGCGGTATCCACCACTTTTTCATTTGCAACAGGTTCCAAGTGCTTCCAATCGTCACTCAATCGGTAGCTCAGCCCCTTTGCCCCTTGTGTTTGGATAAATAGCTTATCCTTATAGTCTTTAAACTGGTTTATATCTTTTATCCTCTGTTCCGAAAACTTGACTATATCAGACACCTCAACACATTTGTTGAATAGGCTAACATTACCTCCTCTGCTGGAAGGCTCAAAGAATATCACCGAACCTTTTTCTTTGAATGTGGTGGCTAGCTTCAAGATGGCGGGTGAAACCCTGTCAAAGAAGAATACCTTTGGCACAAAGTCTATCCTCTCAATCACCTCATTCGCTTGTTTCAACGTCAGCGACTTGAAGTCCAGATAGAACCGCCCGATATTGTTACGCGATTCAAACTTATGAGTAGGAACACCGTCTTTGTTAATGAAGTTACGCTGCACTATCACTGGTGTCTTACCGTCTTGGGTAGAGATAAAATCAGTATGTACATGGTGTTTTTTCATGTCATCCAACACTCTCACTCCGTCTTTCGTGCCATCCAGGCGGGCTATGGGATAGGCATTCCAACCCATGTGAGAGAGAATCATCATCACATTACCGCATGTACCACCCACGTAATAGGAGATGGGGACTTTTTGTCCATCCCAAATCAACACATCTAGACTTATCAGGCCTGCACCAACTATGATATTATTTGTTTCAAGTTTCATGTTTCAAGTATCAAAATTTAAACTTCAGTATTAAGTCTCTCATTCAACTCTACTTTCATCTTTTCCCACGCTACATCTGAGGAGTATACTCCATCTGTGGCCCAAGCATTATTCCCGTGTCCGTCAAGAATGTAGCTTCCCGTCCTATTTAGCACAAATTCCATGTACGTGAGGGGGTGCGATACCGTGAAACCCAGATACCGCTTATATATCTCAGTCACTTTCCCTTTATCCAACTCGTGGTATATTGATATTGTCTTCCACAAGTCAAACAATTCACGTCCTTTTTTTGGCTGATACACAGCCTTTAGTTTCGTCCCTGCCAGTTCTGACAACTTATACGTAAGTACCTCGCAGGTATCCTTGAACCACGAACTATTCACCGCAAAAGGAACTCTTACCTTACGAAAAACACTGAAATACTCCTTGCAATTAATCTCCTCCGCATCCATATCCGTCGGCTGCACCTTGGACACCAGCGTATTGTTGTGCCTCTTCTGCTTTGCCATCACTTTGCCCAGCCAGGCCAACGCATTCCTTAGATGGCTTATTGCCTTTTTAATGGGGTTTGCCTTCACTTGCACTAAGTCGATGTCCTCCGAATATTTGAGCTGCGGCTTCAGAGACAACCTACTCAATGCCGTACAGCTTCTGAACACCAAATGTTCCACAAGAATTGTATCGCTATAGATAGGCACTAACGCATTGCAGACTATCAAATCCTGTTCGATGAATTTACTACTCCTCCACGAGGCCTGCTGGCTCCATTCCGTAATATACTGCTCTAGTATCATAACTCGTCAATCTTGATGGTTTCGTTCACAATAATTCTCCACTTAGAGTTCCTTTCGCATCCCTCGCTACTCTTTCCTACCTTTAAAGGCACATATTGGAGTATGAAACCGGAACACTTTAAAAGATTGAATACTGATTCTGCCGTTTCTCCTTTCTCCAGCACTTCGTCCAAAATATAGCCCAGACGCTGCAGGCTAGTTACCGGCACTTCCTTCACGAAGTCAGCATTTAAGCGTCCAAAATCCAGTTTCTTAGATAGTTCTGCTAAAACAGTGGCTGTCTGAGAAACGTTCCCTGTTTTAGCCTGATACGTCAGCAAATCCACTGCTGTCAGTTCAGGACAAGACACGTTAATGTATCCTGTCCGCGTCGGACTTCTCTCAACGTATGCCTCAGGAATATGACTCTTGCAGAAATAATGCGTAAGGTACTCCTCCCCTTTTTTGTCACGCATGGCGGGAGGCTCTATCATCACGCTGAATCGCAACGGGACCTGATGCGATTCAGCGTGATGATTTGCTGCACTCAACAGAGCCACATAGTATTTGCGTCCTAGGTGGTGCATCATTTCATCTAAATAAAACGACTGCGGCACAGCTTTGCGAAGTACATACTCATTCGGTACTATGACGTAGAAGCCGCGCAGGGGAGACATAATCCGTCTCTTGCTAACCTCCCTAGTCAGCGCCCGTGCAATGCTGCCTAGACTCATGTCAGGGAATGCCTGTGCCACCTCACCGTGTGTGAAAGTGTAATTGCCTTTAAGTGACTTATCATATATCCATCTTGCTATGCTCGCCATTATCTTGTATTTATTATTTTGTTTGCAAAAATAGACATTTTTTTGTCTAGCTGCGCGAGTCGATAACAAAAAATTTCTTCTATTATTGTGTTTATGTATTATTTATTGACCAGCATCAATTTTCGTTGTATGCTTCTCCTGTAATCCAAAGCAGGAAAGGTTCACTCCCTTTATTGGTTTTCTTAAACACAATAGCGTCTTCAATTTCATAATTCGCTGAACTTACGTTATATATAGTTATACAGTTATTATACTCCAATCCCACGAGTAGTGCACCAAGTGACAACAATTTACTTGTCAGCAACGCAATGCCAAAACAAACGTGGTCACTGATAGGTTTGAACGTAGCCTGATGTCCCTGAATCATATTAGACACGATACGATACAATTCAAAAGGATTCTGCTCGTCAGCATATGTGACATTCTGTGGCTCTGTAAATTGCTTTTCTGTGAAGAACTCATGGTATTTCAGCATCAAATAATCAGAGTGCCGTGGGTCTTTCGAAGGGAAAGGCAATACAGGAAACATATCTGATGGCTGGAAATGATTATAGATGCTCCGCAGGATGTCAATATTCTGGTCACCCATCAAGCTAATCAGGATATTAATTCTATCTAAATTAGACTCACGGCTTGACAAAGAACGGAATCCAACCAACGGCTCAATGTTGTCTATTACCGGTGTCTTCTTAATCTGTTCATCTATCGTAACATTTTCAGACACGGCAAAAAACAGATTTTTGGATTTATCTTTGTCAAGTTTGTTGAACAAGGCCTTTCCAATATTAAAATAGAAAGCTCTAGGTAGTGAACTAACATCCATTATCACGTCATTATATGCAGTTAAGTCTTTGCTTATTACTTGACGACTCATCTGAGCTATACGCTTGTCCCAAGGTAAACTACCATCAATTTTCAACTCCTCATAACCAAAGCCGTATTGCTCTTTCAATTTTGTAAGTTGCTGTGAATTGATTTCGTATAATTTCTTATTCTCTACAGGATCTTTCTCATTGGGGAAATCGAAAGCAATACAATCCAATATCTGTTCATGGTTGTTTTCAAGGAACAGTTTCAAGATATTATTCATTCTAGGGTCAAAGCCCTTACCCAACAAGAAAAGGACTTTCGCCCCGGACTTGTCCTTATAATACTCTTTCCAGAATTCCACCAGCTTCTCATTCTGGCGATACATCACGTATGATTCCCATCGTTTTTTCATAGCCAAGAATTTAATTTATGAAGAGTTAATGGACGCCATCCTCCACGTTCAAGCGGCAGATGTGCGTATGCACAAAGCCAGCTATTCAGGTAGAATATAGTCCATTTCTGGTCTTTTTTACCTTGTGTTACACCCTGTTTCATCAAGAAGTTATATGCGAGACAATCTTTCATAATCGTTGCTAATTCTTCATTTTCAGTATCTTGGAACCAAAAACCGTCCTTCCCCCATTTGCTCGAATTCTCTTCCTTTACGGCAAATCCGGTAACAGAACGATATGAATATGTAGGAGTAAAAGTCATACTACAGCAGAAGTCTATCAGATGTATCAAGAAACCGTAGATTTTGTTACCTCGCGGAAATCGCTTGATGTCTTCTAAACGAGCAAGTGCAAAGTCTCTGACAATTTTATCTTGTTCTTCTGCTGTTAATACATAGTGGGAGGGGTCTGAAATTTTCTTGGCTACTAACAGTTCATACATTTTGGCAGATAAATCCAAAAATTGCTCAACATTCTGGCTAGCCAAATCCATAAGTGTAGAGAAGCCGTAATACTGTGGCAATTTCTTTATTTCACCAGGCATTACCTCCTTAACCAATGGCATCAACGGATTTAACATCAACTCCAAATCATGAGCAGAATATCCAAACAGGTTCATTGCATTGTTTGCACCTTGACGGGCAGCATGCATTAGCAAGGCTCTCATATTAAGTACTCTCTCATACGGGTCTTGATTTTCTATGGCGGCCACACACTCTGTGTAGTTGTCATAGTTATGAAGTTCTGATAATTGCGCCATATATTTCTTACTAGCATCGTTGTATAACGCTTTGTAGTTAACTGTGGTATCACAGGCAAGCGCACTGGCAAGGATGATTCCATCCGCAGAGAAGGCACTACGCAACGTAGCAATATTCTTAACCATTGGATTGAATATGCCCTTTTTGGTGTTCTCCAGATGGATAGTTTGGTCATCCCTGTCCTTAATGTTCTTATCACTCAGTATATCTGTTGTAGAAAGTGTTTCCAAACGTTCTGCTATCCAAAGCGTTACAGGGAGGCGAACCTCAACGGTTTCATCACGGATAATCTTCTTTTGGTTCTTAGTGAGTTTATGACCATCGTCTATTTGGAAGATGAAATCTTCACAAAGTTTCTCCCCTTTATGGGTAAACCAAGAAGCCTTCATAGCTTGCAAGGCAAATAGTTTACTACTTCCCTGAATTCCCTCTTCCGGCATCACAAAGCTGTCAAGAAACTCACATATTTTACGTTCCTGCTCTGCGGCCCAATCTAACAATTCTTTTCCAGTGTATTTTGATTTGATATCTCCTAACTCTAGAATAATCTCCTCTGGCGTATACGTAATTTCATTTAATTGGGTGTATTTAATACCGGCAAGTGCCATCAAACTTTTCAAAGTAGCTAGCACAATCCTCGCATTAAGGAGTGATAAAAATAATCTCTTCTGTTCTATTTCATTAAACAGAATATCATCTTCCAGAAATTCATAGTCACGGCCCAGCTGGAGATACACGCCACATTTCTTGATATGGTCACTATCAATTACCTCCAGCCTTTTTAGCTTCTTATAGGCTGTGTTGCGCTCAGTGATGCGCTGAAGGATTGTGGGTGAGAACAGACGTAATAAGGTGGTCTTTCCTGCACCTGGCGAACTGAGGATGGTGGTCACATTGTTCCATAACTTATCCTGCTCAAACTTCTCTTCAAGATGAGTCAAGGGCTCCGACGAGAAAAGTTCCAAGAACATCTCGTCAGTTTCTATTCGCTCTGAGGCACGTATGGCAAATGGGTTTTTATAGATATTCATATAGTTAGTGTCGGCTTATACGGGGAAACAATCCATGAAATCTTTCTGCATCCTGCCATATGATAGGCAGTGAGTTGTTTGGCGTATTGTGAGCAAGCACAACAGGCAAAGCACATTCATCAAAACCTAACCACGGGTTATCATTTTTGCCAACCTTGTAGCTTTTGGAGATAACACACTCTTTCACAAAGTGCTCATCTTTCTTCAATACCTCTATCAAATCTTTATCATTCTTGATGTCGTTCGATAATTTATCTTCAAGCAACTGAACAATATGAATATTGAACTCCACTTTGTGCTGCCAATTAACAGACTTCAAGTAATTATCAAAGTTACTCTTTATATTGGTTCTCGCCTTTTCTGTGGCAATGCAAAACAAAATATCTATCTGTATTTTATCCTGATTAGGATCTAATAGATAGCTCAAATGCTCGATTTTCTGTTCTCCTTCAACGCTCCCTTTGGTACACAACTCGTCGATAATTTTTTTCAACTTTCCATGATATTTCCCATCATTTTCATTATAACGGATGAAACTTTTTCCACTTGCAGTAAAGTCATCTATCAGGAAAATTCTCCGAAAGTAAGGTTTTTCTATACCCTTCAGTTTGTCATCTTTGCGCAACTCTTCTAGCATATCCTTCAGTTTTTCCCCGGCAGGATAGTAGTTGGTCAAGACCTGCTCGTTATTGAAACCTGCACTACGACGTAATATGTCTGTATGAGCACCGTCACTGAGGCCAATGACAAGCGCTGAACGCTTCTCAATCTCAAAACGGCTACGCACCACTTTACTTGAACGCTTATATGATGGCATACCCGTTTCTACAGTAGCCATATCTAGCAAAATAGGTCGTATCTTTGAGTCATACAACAAATCTACCAAATAGTTCATTTGTGTTGAGGATATGAAGACCAATTTTTCCTTTATGAATTTATAAGCCTCATTACGGTCTTCCTCCTTAATATCATTCAGCCACTGCACTAGACTACTCATAAAGCGCATACCTGGCATATACCGATCATAAGCATCGTACTTCATGCTACCCATAAATTCTAGGGCAGCACGTTCAGATGCCAATGTGGGAGCATCCCATTTCATGATGCTTGCAAGAAGCTGATTTGCTAAATTACTGTTCATACGCTAAACTTACACGTTAATTTCCCTTTGTTTGCCTTCATGCGGCTTATGTAATAGAGGGTTGCATCAACCCCTTTCATACCTGATGGGGCTATGTTCCAGCAACTCTCTGTATTCTTAGATACTCGATCAACGCTCAGCGAATACTTACTGGTCAGCATTTCATAGTCGTTGCCTTCCACGGTTCCATAATCACCTATGCACAAGGTGTGTTCAGGATCTTCTATCACCCGTAGTTTGCTCACTTCACGGTATACTACAATATCCATACTGTGACTGCTTCGCCATACTCGGATACCTTTCATTTGTTTATCCCAAATGATTTCACGGCAGACATCATATACAAGCTGTGATTCCGTCTGTGTCATCTCTCCTTCGATTGACAGTTGCATACTACGCTCCTCAAACTTATAACCTACACATCCGGCAGGGAGTCTTAATTTCAATTCCTCTTCCAGTTCTTTCAGTTCGCTGTCAAAGTGTTGTGCTTTCCACTTTTTCAGTTCATCTTCATCACCTAAAGTCAACAGGCAGGCACCATTATAGTAGCCCACCTTGATTTGCAGCCAGTATTTCTGGTCAAAGGATTTTTGGAACGACTCTCCCACAGACTTGCCACGACCTGTAGCTACTACTATCTGTACACCATTTTCCAGTAAAGGCATTAATGCATCTCTTATCTCATCGCATAACCCATTCGTAAAACGACTTTTGCGGTCTGAAGCTGATAGCGTACCATCATAGTCAAAGGCTACGGTGGTAAACCTGCCACAGTTCAGTTTGCGTACAAAACGCTGACAAGCTTCACTATAATGCATCCATAAAGGGGCGTTCTCTCTACCTGCTACGCCAAGTTTACGCAACACTGCCACATCAAGTGTTTTCTCTGCGGGCAAGATCCGGTTTGTTAGCTTGTAGTAATTAAGATTGTAGAGCAAGCGTCCGTATCCTGGTACACCAGGTTTTCCGGGGTCAATGCCACGAGCTTCACCCAAGTCGTTGACAAAGCGGAATGCCTTCAACAGCATATCAATAGAAGCCTGAGGACCATCCAATTCTGTTTCTATATAAATGACCGGTATGCTCTTAGGCAAGCATCCAATGGTCTTATAAGCCAGTTCCCTCTCAACGGGCGTTACCAGTGCAATGATGCAGGAGTTCTCTCCGCGCTTGTCGAACCAATGGTGACGGCCATGTCCGAAGTTGCGGTAGTCGCTGAGCAAGGCCGAGCCAAGAGCGGCCTCCGTCAGTTTTGACTCAATGTCCCATGCTACGGGTTCTCCTGTTGCGCCATACATCACTATGAAATTCTGAATGACAGATAGATTAAGATTGAAGGTTTCAGGCTGCAGATTGTTCAACTTGAGCCTTAAATCTTCAAACTTGGAAGCACACGCTGCTTTGCAAAGTAGCGTGAAGGTAGCCAGTAGCGAATTTGTGGCTAGAAAACCGTCCTTCTCGCTGGGTATGTTTTCGCACCAACGCTGTACTTTGGGGTACTGTTCCAGCAGTTCCTCGGTTGGATTGTTCTTGCGGAAAGTAAGGCTCATCATGCTTGTCTCGTTATACTTTATGCCGTACTTGATGGCACTCAGTATATCCTTGTTCTTACCACTGGCACTAAGGAAAAGCAGTTTGCTGTTACGGATAATATTATATCCTGCATACATCAACTGAAGCGGTGTCATTGCTTGTGCTAGTACACCATTGCACTGCTGATAGAGCTGAACTGCATAATGGCAAGCACTGAGCGAACCGCCAGAGCCAATACACACCAAAGGTATCTGCTTGTTCTCTGCAAACAGAAATTGTACAAGACGCGTCACATCCTGCTGCTCAGCCCATCGAATGGTTTCCGGAAGCATTTTCAACTCTTCCTTAAAAGGCTTTCCCATAATTAAACTTTGAGTTTACTTAAAAAGTATTATAAAAATAGCATATAAAAATAATACCTTTTTTTGATACAGAAGCATAAATTTATTTTTTTTAACAAAATTAACCGTAGATGCGTATAGTGAAATAACAAAAAGTTTTCTTTACTATTGCCCGCGTTTGCGGTTCTTTACTTGTCGCCATCAAGTTCTATGTTGGTGTATGCGTTGAATACATCCAAGAGATATTTCGGGGAACGGTAGTTGAAATAGAGGCGGTGCATGTTCTCTCCGCAGCATTCACGCAACCATTCAAGCGTTGCGAGCTTTGCGCCTATGAATGAGAAGATTGCCTGCTGCTCGTCTCCGAGATAAAGAGTCACGTTTTCCTTAGAATGGTCAGTAAACAGGTCGATAATTCCGAACTGAAAAGGGGAGAGATCCTGAACCTCGTCAATCTGAATCCAGGAATATTTCTTCAGCTTGTCCCGGTTCTGAGGAGCGTGGATATAAGTCAGGATAAGCAGGTCATCGAAATCAACCAGATTCCTTTCTTCCTTGTACTGTTGGTATTTTCTTGCAAACTTGAACTGCTGGAGGCAGTCATCCAAGTACTGTGATGGCCGGCCGTCGGTATCTACTTTCGGAAAAACAGTACCGTTGTAGAGACCGGCAAAGTTCTCCATCGTGTAGTCGAGGGACACCAGCTTGAACAGCGTCTTATAATCAAACGTGCGGAACAGGTCGGTGTGCATCAGGAACTCCTTAGGGCATCCGCTGGCAATCATATAGCCAAGGTGCTGCAACTTGATGGCATTGGTAAGAACACGCTTAGCCATTGCTGGCCAAAGAACCTTCATCCCAGCCGAAAATGGAAGCCATGATGGACAAAGATTCCTGCTCGTCTATGACGGTCGTGTCACGTGCTACCACGTTGTTGTCAAAGAGGTACTGCGAACAGAAGTGGTGTACGTTTCCGACAAACAGACTCATATCCCCTGAGGTTTGCAGTCTTTCGAGTATTCGGGAGCGCATACCTCTGGCCGCCCTGTTCGTGAATGTCAGATAGAGCATGTCATCCAGCGACACACCACATGAGAGGGCACGAACCACCCTTTCGGCAAGGATATCCGTCTTGCCACATCCCGGAGGAGCCAGAACTAGGTGATAGCCGCTGTCGAGGGTGATTACCTTTTTCTGGAACTCGTCATTCTCATACTTTTGTCGAAGGTATATGCCGGGTATTCGTAGAGAGGGTAGCTGCTTGGGGTAGGGATGCTACCATCTGGAGTATGGGGTGTGTCGGTTGACTGATGTATTAAATTCTTCGTTTTTCTATATCTTTATTTTTAGTCCTTATCACTACTGTCTAATTAGAATGAAGCGGATTTGAATTCGTAGCTTAACGGTCAAATTGAATACCGCTTATTAACCAAGATAAATACGTATTCGCTCAACTTACAGCTTTTATGAACAGACTTCAGTTCAATAACTTCGTTCGCAAATATGATGGTAATCGATACGTGAAGCAATTAACCTGCTGGAATCAGTTACTTGCTATGATGTTCGGACAACTGAACAATCGTGAGTTTACTTTCCTGACAAACGCAACACATATTTCTGCATATAATAAAAGATGGTTAGTCGAGCTATTCTTCAAATGGCTAAAGTAGCGCCTTAAAATAAAAAGATTCTGGGACACAACGGAAAACGCTGTCCGCATTCAAATCAGTGTAGCGATTATCACTTACTGCCTAGTGGCTATTGATAGGATATATTCCTTCATGGAAACAGGTACACTTACTGTAGTCGTTTTCATGTCTGTATCTAACTTTCTTTCAGCTCCATCTTGTATCCCGCCTCTATTATCATATGATGTATTTTTTCTTTCAATTCTTTCTTGAAATTGACGATTCTTTTTCAAGTGGTATAACTCGAACTCCAGTCTCTTATATATTACAAATTGTTCCTGGTTGACTTCTTCAAGACCTAATTGTGACGAAACCTTATTGTCATCAAGAATTTTTTGCATCTCATTTTTGAACTGTCTGGCTCTTATCTCATATTTGTGTATATTATTTGTTTTAGTTTTACAAAGATAGTATTTTAATTTTGAATATGTAACAAAATCAAAAGTTTACCCTATTATATCTTTTATTATAAAACATGGGGTTATAGTTTTTCTTTTAATCATTCACTCTTTCTGTCAAATTTAATTCAAGAATTGTCCTTGAGGTATGTTATTTATAAAGTTATAAAGAAAAAACAACTGTGATAGTGCAAAAATGACAGTAGTTTTAATAACAACTTATTATCATATTGCTGTAATGTGCGAGTAGAGTTATCTCAATATTATAGTTGCCAAGCGGTGTAAGTTTATAGGTAAGGTGTCTTTCTGACGAGAGATATTGCTTCCCCATTAGTGCAAAGAAGATCGTTAAGTTTTGTGGTTGAACAGAAAGCGGGGCCGGATTTTATTTTTGGCCCTGCTTTCATTCGTTTTGTATAAATGTATTAGCAAACAATTACCAGCTGTTGGTCAAAAAAGCATTACCAACAATCAGACTGTCAGCTGAAAGTGTTATTGTTGTAAAGAGCGGTCGCTTTTTGTCCACGTTAAAAACTTCCTTGTAAAAAACTATATACGCACATCTGAACTCAATAGTTCTAAAGATAGAATTGTCATCAGTTTTGTAAAAAATGATTTTCCCACTGACTGGTTTGAATTGGCTGTTCACCATTGCTTCAAGAATCTCAGTATCCTTAGTAGCCTCTATGCTGAATGTTAGTCTTCCTCCTATAACAGATGTTACAGGTCTGCCTTTATTATCTGTCTTGCGACTGAATTCAATGTGAGAAAAAAGAATATCTATTTCTCTTCCACGTATACTTACGGTCGCTCTCAATGCTCCCATACTGTTGTTGTTTAATGGTTATGAATCAGGATTAATAACATTCTGATTAAAGCAGAGCCCCGCTTTCGAAAAATAAAAAGGATATCTCAAAAACAAATATAAAATGAAAATGTATTCCTTCCAAACAGTTCTGGGAAAAAGGTCTGTTTTTAGTCTGAAAAGTTATGAAAATAGCTATTCTTGTGATAGATAAAAAGAAAAAAAGATAAATATATCGTAGAATTACACTGATTTTGTATCTTTGCTATATTACGAATAACTGATAACTTAAAATTATGGATAATTCACGTAAGAAAAATGTGTTATTT
>ENA-UONW01002399-UONW01002399.1-human-gut-metagenome-genome-assembly--contig:-CS52-NODE-2399-length-18511-cov-5.515225_pt1 | contig 18511 bp, 10 predicted proteins | sample MGYA00242463_ERZ724010 | MGnify/ENA metagenome assembly ERZ724010 | reverse complement strand
CACCCTTTACCGTAGTTATCTTGAGGCGCAAAGTCATGTAGTCCTCGAGAAAAGCTTCCATCGGACAGCTGTCGCAGCTTACGACATACGAACGTTCGCCTGTATTATCAAATCCGCTTCTTCCCTGTGTTCTAAAGAATTCCTTATACGTTCCGTCTGATGCCAGATATTCTATTATCTCCGACTCTGTTATATCGCCATTCTTGTTAACAATCTTAGGCAAGAACTGGAGACGAGCGGCATTGAAAGTATAGCTTAAGCTGTTGTCAGTTTTAAGACCAGGCAACCAACCATTTGGTATATACTGCATACTTTCCTTATATGCATGGCTAGGCCGTGCATCTCTATAAACCTCTCCGGCAGGTGTTACCCACCAGTTGTTTTTGTTTGTATCCCAATGCAGAACATATCTAGGCATTCCGTAATCCCAATTATATATAGAATAACGCTCAATGAAATCACAATTGTCCAATACTTCCAAAATCTTCTTTATGTCATCGCGCTGTTTGGCAATCTGGTCATTATAGCTGGACGGCCAACTTTCAGTGGTCCAACTGGCGCCGTTATTCCACTCCGTAAGCCAAATAGGTCTTTTGGTATTATTGTAGATTGACTGAAGCTGGTTCTTCCAGCTGTCGGCATTAGGAGCCTCATTCGTACCCCAATAGGCATGGAATGCAACGAAATCGCATCTATATGCCATGTCATTGCAATGTCCGATGAAATCCTTCAACCATCCGGCATCAGTAGGGGCAGGACTTCCTATTCTCATTCCGCTCTCAAAAAATTCAGGAACAAGCGTACACGCCGTCCACGGATCAGTTGTACCACCGCACGAGCACTTGTCGCTGGTATGCTGTTCCGCATGGTCAGGCTCATTTATGCCCAAAACATGGGTTGACGTCGTCTTACTGTTTATCTCTCCCCACGAAGGCCAATATCTGTGCTGCTTTATAGGGACGTATTCCATATCCGTCTGAGTTGAACGATCTGCACTCCAAGTATAAAACCAGGTAGTGCCGAGCAAACGGCCCTCGGTGTTTATATTATTTGTCCCTTCGGTAGAGCACCAGCCCTTCTTTGAGACATAATTCCAACGCCTGACATTTATATAAGATATACGCCTGTCAAGAAGTTCGGGCAGTTCTGGTATACACTTATCTTCATGATCGGCCACATAAACACGGCTGTATCCACTTCCATCGGCATTTGTAGCCAAACAGACCATATATCCTCTTTTTAATATGAAGCTCTGTATTTCATTAGCGGCTTCACCCACATTAGCCTTTCCGTTTCCGAAGACATACTCGTCCCCAGAATACATCTGTCCGCTATAAGCCGTCAACGGCATGTAAGTAGAAGCATGAGGTATAACTACGGCGCCCTGGAGATAAATGGCAACACGGCAATTACTACCGTTTACGGCTTCTTGACCGTTCACCTTAATAGACTTCAGATATTTGCCGATGACATCCGATGGACGTACATTGTCGAACAACACCCACGCATCTTCGTTATTCACATCTATTTCACTATCAACCAGAGGGATATCGGCACTGACATGAAAGTCGACAGACTCATTCAAAGACAAGTTCTGACCTACAAGCATAAGAGAATTGCGTTCCGCCTTGCCGTGAGAGTTGATATATTCGTCATTTGGCGAAATAAATGAAACAGAGCTTATTATCTCCGGATTATAAGCTTTAAGCGCATCAAGCCCGAGAATGGTCCATTCTGCCGATGTACCGACAGAAGTGACAACTTCGACTTCTTTCTGGCTTGCCGTTCCGACTAAAGTTCCATCAAAATAGAAAGAAGCATTTTCTCCATCAAAAGCAAAGCGATAATCATGGCGTCCGGCATCGTTGGCGACATCAAAAGACCGGCCGTTTATGTCTACCTTTCCGTGGCCTATATTTACACGAGCACCAGTCTTATAAGAATTACGCACAACCAGCTGAGCCTCCATCTGCGGATCAGGGCTCAGTTCTGTCCCATTCAAGGCAACAGTGAAAGCCCTCTCTGTCTGGAAACTGCTGCCAGACACCCAAATTTTATATTTGCCCTGCATAACATTCTCGACAGCGGCCAGAAGAGCCTTGCGCGCCTCCTCCATAACGCCGATGGTCTCAACAGAAGCGTCTATCTGAGCAGACCGTGCATTGTAGAGAGCGACAGCCAGTTCTTCCTTTTCTTCCTCGGTTCCAAAAGCCGGATTACTGAAAACCTCCTCTCCTTTCTCGACAGCATCGGCAAGTTCGCTTCGATAAACCTGAAGTCTGGCCGAGTCGACTGGGAATCCAGCCTCCAGCACGAGCCAACGCGACATTTCACCTTCAGCCTTGTCATAATACACATTTACATAATCCTGCATTTCAGCACCTGCATCAACTCCGAGCCGGCACCTTCCGACTCCGTTGACAGTTTCACCTCTTTTTGAGACGATAAATCCTTCAGGTCCGCCGTTCAGCATCCATTCATAAGAATTGTAAGCTTTGTTCAAAGAACCAGCAAACCAAACGCTCCATGTGTTTCCCTCGGCATTGCTGGCCTGAAGATAGCGTCCGGTGCTTTTCTGCCTCAACCAATAGCATCCTTCATCAAGAGAAGATTTTTCCGCGACAAAGATGTAAGAATCGGCATCGGCGTTTTTTCCTTCGTCAGAAAGAGCGGGACCGCTTCCGTCGGCGTTGTCGCCCAACAACCTGTTATAATAAGTATTATACAGATAATACTCTCCTCCTGCATATATTGAATTGGTGATGACCTTTTCACTTCCAAAAGCCATGTCATCACATGAGACAGCACCGACCGAGGCATTGCCGTCAGCATGAACAGTAAGCGTATTATAATTGCCTTCACATTCGGCCAGATACATTCTGTCAAGATGAATTATCCCCCTCGTGTCAGCACCAATAACTCCAAAGACACCGCTGCCGTCTGCTTCCGAAGGTACTGTGAATGTGAATGAATAGTCCTTGGAATCATTCACATTTGCCGGCGACTGCCATTCTTCATAGAAAGCATTCCACAGCCCGGGCTCCGTTCCTGCACCGACAGCATACGTAAAGCCTGCAGCATTGGAATGAGTCATAGCTCTGAAACCGGCCACATAGCGACGTCCGGCCCTCAGCTTTTTCTTCAAGACCTGATATACGGAACTGCCCTTGGTGTACCCGCCCCCACCATCTTGCCTATACATCAATGCTGAACGGCCTTCACGATTGAGAGCATAAGAAGCATTATCCTTATAACAGCGAACACTAACATTCCATCCGCTTTCCTTGTCGCCTCCATTGTATATATCCCAGCAAGACGGCCAGAACATATAATCGTCCGAGCCTGTCAAATCCTTGCCGTACACAATGTCTTCGTCCTCAAATCCCGGATTCTGGAGCAAATTGTGCGAGTCATATATTCCAGTTCCTTTCTCGCGTGAATCTACAGTATTCACAAAATCAGGAACTACCACCTCGCCCAATCTAGCCGCGTCCGCAACTGTCTCCAGTTTACCGTCTACATATATATACAAGGTACGCGAAAGGTTATCAAGCGAGATTCTAAACTTGTGCTCTACTCCATCTGCATAATCTACAGCAGACAGCTTTGTCACATTGCCACCGTCGACAAACGCTATTCCTTCCGACGATATGTTCAAATCAGCTCCAAATGCAGAAGAATTGGAAGCAACGATTGAAACCGTCCCACCACCGTCTTTCTGCAGCAATGCAGAAACGTCTATACTGAAATCAGTCATTGGATAAAAGACCGATGGCGACACATCTATATTTCCGCCATCAGAAACTGTTGTCCGTAATTCTTCCCTATAAGGAAGAGTTCCTTGCGCAACAGCATACTCGGAACATATGCAGTACGCCCCTAGTACTGCAAAAAGAATCGTCTTATTCATATTTCGCTTGGTTGTAGATTTAAGATCATTACAGCACAAAAATACAAAAAAAATCATTGAGTCATCAACACAAAGCACCACAAATGGGATATTTTCCAGACAATTCAACATTCAGCCCAAGCGTCAACAAAGAACTGACGCACGACCAACAGCGCAAGAGCTCAAATAAAAAATTGCGAGGGCTCGAAACATAAAATGCGAGGGCTCGGAGCATAAATTCTGAGCCCTCGCAAGCACAAAATGACAGGCTTGCGGAAAATGGCGCCGAACAGTTCACACAATTGTACAGGCCCGCATAACGCGCTACATATTGTTAAATTACTTTTATTTATCATAAAACTTAAGCCTATATTTTTTATAAAAAATTCATGTTTATAGTGCTATGTCTATTTTTCTTTATTATCTTTGCAAAGATTAAATTAAAGTCCGATACAGATGGTTTTTACTGCACAGCAAATAGCTGCATATATAGACGGCGAAATTATAGGCAATCCTGAAGCCTCCGTAAACACATTTGCGAAGATCGAAGAAGGCAAGCCAGGTGCCATATCGTTTCTGGCCAATCCTAAATATGAGCATTACCTATACAGCACGGAATCGAGCATAGTTTTGGTAAACAAGGACTTCGTACCGTCGCATCAAGTACACGCCACACTCATAAAGACAGAAAATGCCTATGAGTCGATAGCGCGTCTGCTAACTTTGTATGAATCAATGCAAAGCCGTAAAACAGGAATCAGCGAAAAGGCCTACATTTCATCTTCGGCCAAAATCGGAGAGAACTGCTACATAGGTCCATTTGCCTACATCGGCGACAACGTAACTGTCGGCGACAATACATGCATATATCCGAATGCCGTGATATGTGAGAACGCTTCTGTCGGCGACAATTGCACCATATATCCGAATGTAACAATATATCACGAATGCCGCATAGGCAATCGTGTAATCCTTCATGCAGGCTCTGTCATCGGAGCCGACGGCTTCGGTTTTGCCCCTTCGCATGACGGATATGAAAAAATACCGCAGATAGGAATAGTCGTTATTGAAGACGACGTCGAAATAGGTGCCAACACTTGTGTTGACCGCTCTACAATGGGTGCTACTTACGTACGCAAGGGAGTCAAGCTGGACAATCTTGTACAGATAGCACACAATGTTGAAGTAGGTAAAAATACAGTAATGTCGGCACAAGTGGGTGTAGCAGGAAGTGCACACATCGGAGAATGGTGCATGCTTGGCGGTCAGGTAGGCATAGCCGGACATATAAAAATCGGCGACCACACAAACTGCGGAGCGCAGTCGGGCGTGCCAGGCAACGTGGCAGGCAACTGCACACTCATGGGCTACCCTGCAATAGACCACAAGAATTTTGCGCGTTCGTCAGTGGTATACAAGAAATTGCCTGAACTGTACCGCCAGATAAACGAAATGCAAAAAGAGCTGGAAGAATTAAGGGCTAAAATAGAACAATAACAGCTATCAGATTGTTAAGCACATGGGAGAGCACAGACTTTCTGAAAGCAAAAAACACTCCCTAGGACAATTTGGCTTCAACTGACGCCGAATTGTCTTTGCGGTATTGGGAAAAAGTAAAATTATATAAAAATACTATAAGAAAAAAGAGACGATGCAGAAGCAACTAACATTGAAAAAATGCTTTACGGTCAAGGGTAAAGGACTGCATACGGGTTTATTTATAACTGCAACATTCAATCCTGCCCCGGACGATTTCGGCTATAAAATCCAAAGAACAGACATTGAAGGACAGCCGATAATCGACTGCATAGCAGAAAATGTGGCCGACACTCAACGCGGAACAGTTCTGGTCAAGGACGATATCCGCGTAAGCACAGTGGAGCATGCCATGGCGGCTCTATATGCTTCAGGCATAGACAATTGCCTCATACAGGTCGACGGCCCAGAAATACCGATACTTGACGGAAGCGCAATTGTATTTTTCAATGAAATCCACAATGCCGGCATTGTGGAACAGTCATCAAACAAGGACTACTATGTCGTAAAACACAAAATGGTTGTCAATGGAGAACATGGAGAATCTCTCATAATGGTTCCGGATGATGACTTCTGCGTCAACACTATGATATCCTTCGAATCCAAAGTGCTTGCCAGCCAATTTGCCACTATGGATTCAATATCCGACTTCGGAAAAGAAATTGCTTCAGCCAGGACATTCGTATTCGTCCGCGAAATAGAACCGCTGCTTAACGCAGGACTGATAAAGGGCGGCGACTTGGACAATGCGATAGTTGTATATGAGAACGAGCTCCCGCAAGAGCGCTACGACAAACTTGCCGACACTATCGGCATACCTCACAAAGATGCGACTCAGCTCGGATATATAAACAACAAACCGCTGACATGGCCAAACGAACCTGCACGCCACAAGCTTCTCGACATTGTAGGCGACCTTGCACTTGTAGGAAAGCCTATAAAAGGCAGGCTGATAGCAACCAAACCTGGACATACCATAAACAATAAATTTGCGAGACTCATACGCAAGGATATACGCAGACATGAAGTGCAGTGTCCGACATATGACCCCAACGTGGAACCCGTTCTCGACGTAAACAGAATCAGGGAATTGTTGCCTCACCGCTACCCTATGCTGCTGGTAGACAAGATTATATCCATAGACGAGAACACTATCGTAGGCGTAAAGAACGTCACCAGCAATGAACCGTTCTTTACAGGACATTTTCCAACAGAACCGGTTATGCCTGGCGTACTTCAGGTGGAAGCCATGGCTCAGGCCGGAGGATTGCTGGTTCTCAATTCTGTGGAAGACCCAACAAACTGGTCGACATATTTCATGAAAATCGACGGTGTGAAGTTCCGCAAAAAGGTTGTCCCGGGAGATACCCTCATTTTCAAGGTTAAACTTCTGGAACCTGTCAGAAGAGGAATATCGTCAATGAAGGGTTACATTTTTGTCGGCGATACGCTGGTATGTGAGGCTGAATTTACAGCCAAGATGGCAAAAAAGCAAGAAAATTAAAACTATCTAGCATAGGCGGGTACAAGAATACGACAACGTCGGCTTGAAAACCCTCCATCTGTAAAAAAATATTGTAATGAGTAAGATAAGTCCATTGGCATTCATCGATCCTGAAGCTAAAATAGGAGAAAATTGCGAGATCGGCCCATTCTGTTTCATAGATAAGAATGTTATCATAGGTGACAACAATGTTCTGATGAACAGCGTCACTCTGCTCAACGGTACACGTCTGGGCAACGGAAACACAATCTTCCCTGGAGCTGTAATAGGCGCCATCCCTCAGGATCTTAAATTCAAGGGAGAGGAAACAACTGCTGAAATAGGCGACAACAACAGTATAAGGGAGAATGTGACAATACACAGAGGTACAGCATCTAAAGGAAAGACTGTCGTTGGAAGCAGAAACCTTATAATGGAAAACGCCCATATAGCACATGACTGTGTGTTCGGCAACGGAATCATCATGGGTAACTCATCAAAACTTGGAGGTGAGGTTATCGTTGACGACAATGCCATTATCAGCGCCGTTGTTCTCGTTCATCAGTTCTGCCGCATCGGCGGCTATACGATGGTTCAGGGCGGAAGCCGTACAAGCAAGGATATTCCTCCATTCATAATCGGCGGAAAGGAGCCGATTGCGTATGCTGGACTGAACATCGTGGGACTGCGCAGAAGAAACTTCAGCAATGAACTCATCGAAAACATTCATAATGCATACAGATTGATATACAACAGTCATCTATCAATAAATGAGGCTGTTGAACAAATCAAGAAAGACATTCCGATGAGCCCGGAAATTGAATACATTGTTGATTTCGTGAAAAATTCACAGCGTGGCATAATCAGATAAAACAACAAATGATGCCCGCACAGAGAAATTGTCTTGCATAAGTTTAATATATAAAAGTGCTTTAAGATGATTTACCGCTTTACTATCATATCTGATGAGTCGGACGACTTTGTCAGAGAAATAAAAATCGATTCGGATGCAACATTCCTTGAGCTCCACAAACTCATTCTGGAATCTTGCGGATACAAGGATGATCAGATGACGTCTTTCACCATATGCGAACATAACTGGGAAAAAGGCGTAGAAATAACGCTTGAGGAAATGGACACTGACTCAGACGTTGATTCGTACGTAATGGCCGATACCAAGTTAAGCGAGCTGATTGAAGACGAAAAACAGAGAATGATATATACGTTCGACCCTCTGGCAGACAGGTGCTTCTTCATTGAACTTACTGAAATAATAACCGGAAAGTCAATGAAAGGCGGCGAAATAAGCTTAAAAAGAGGCGATGCTCCTGCACAGACTCTCGATTTTGACGAACTGATGGCAAAAAATCCGACATCTACGACGGATCTCGATGATGAAGACCTATACGGAAACGAGATAGATGATGAGGACATAAGTCTGGAAGGACTCGACATCAGCGACGGCAATCCTTATGAATAACATCGAAAACACCCTGGTGGTCCTGGTTGGACCTACGGGGGTAGGCAAAACTGAGCTTAGTCTATCATTGGCTAAGCTCTTGTCTTCTCCAATCGTTTCTGCGGATTCCAGACAGTTGTACCGCGGCATTGAAATCGGTACGGCAGCACCGACAAAGGAGCAGTTGAAGACCGTGGAACATTTTTTTGTCGGCACACTGAATCTTGAGGACTACTACAGTGCCGCACAATATGAAGCCGATGTAATGGACCTTCTGGGAAAAGAGTTCAAAAGCCACAGCCACATACTGCTCGAAGGCGGCAGCATGATGTATGTCGACGCTGTCACAAAGGGCATAGACGATATTCCGACTGTGGACGAAGACACTAGAAAATATATGAAGGAAAGGCTTGAGAATGACGGACTTGACGTTCTCTTGAAAGAACTCCGCATGCTTGACCCTGAATATTATGCCATAGCAGACATCAAAAATACAAAAAGAATAGTACATGCTTTGGAAATCTGCTACATGACAGGCAAAACATATACATCATTCCGCACCGGCAACAAGAAAGAACGACCTTTCAACATCATGAAATTCGGACTCACGAGAGAACGTGCCAATCTGTTTGCACGTATAAATGCCAGAGTTGAAAACATGATGGATGCAGGATTGCTTGAAGAAGCAAGACGCGTTTATCCCCTCAGACATCTTAACTCACTCAACACTGTCGGCTATAAAGAACTGTTTGCGTATTTCGACGGGAAAATGACTCTTGAAGAGGCTGTCGAAAGGATTAAGAAAAATACCAGAGTATACGCTAAAAAACAGATGACGTGGTTCAAGCATGACACTGACATACACTGGCTTGATGCCGACAAGACTGATACGGGTGGAATGCTGGAAGAAATAAAACAAGCTCTAGGCCTGCCTGAAGCTTGAAAACAGAACAACGGCTTGCCCTGCTCTATCAAGGTGCGCCGAACAGAAGATGTAATTAGGATTCATTTGTATAACAAATAAAATATCACTGACAAATGCAGAGCAGTTCGGAAAATAAAACCTCAAGGTACAAAAAAATAACAAAAGTGCCACGAAAAGTGTGGCAATGGTATAAAAGCCAGTTCAAAGGACGCTGGTACCAGCGCATCATGGCTTTCGTCTGCAGTTTCTTTGTACTTATATTCGTATATCTAGGTGCCGTAGATGTCAACCTTTTCGGCCTATTCGGCAAATCGCCGACGATGGAATGCATTGAAAACCCTATAAGCAACGAGGCATCCCTGATATACAGTGCAGACAGCGTGCTCATAGGCAAGTTTTTCAGCGAAAATCGTTCTCCGGTAACATATGACGAAATATCGCCGTACGTTCTGCAGGCTCTCGTGACGACAGAGGATGAGCGTTTCTACAAGCATCACGGCATTGACTATCAGGGGCTTTTCGCCGCCGCCAAAGATATGGTGCATGGACATGCGAGAGGTGCCAGCACTATCACACAACAGCTGGTAAAGAATCTTTTCAAGGTTCGTTCTCAGTACTCAACCGGATTGCTTGGACACATACCAGGACTTAGGATTCTGATAATGAAATCCAAAGAATGGATAAACGCCATAAAAATCGAACAAAGATACAGCAAGGAAGACATTTTGACGCTGTACCTGAACACCGTCGATTTCGGAAGCAATGCATACGGAATAAAGACTGCTTCAAGAACTTATTTCAACACGACTCCGGACAAACTGAAAATCGAGGAAGCGGCGACTCTTGTGGGACTGTTGAAAGCAACCACAACATACAATCCGAAGGTTAATCCTGAGAAGAGTCTTGAAAGACGTAACGTGGTGATTGACAATATGTACAGTCACGGAATCATCAGCAAGCAGGAATGCGATTCTATTAAACAGCTGCCGATAGAACTGCACTACAGTGTGGAAAACAGCTATGACGGACAGGCTCAATATTTCAGACAAGCCATAAGGAATTATCTTCAGGACTGGTGCGAAAAGAATGATATAAACCTTTATTCTGACGGGTTGAGGATTTATACTACTATAGACTCCAGAATGCAGAAATATGCTGAAGAAGCCGCATGGAAACAGATGAAGGTGATACAGAAAAACTTCGACAACCACTGGAGAGGACGAAATCCTTGGTGCGACGAAAGAGGAAACGAAATGCCTGGATTTATAGAAGAGCTGGCAAAACACAGCCAATTCTATAAAATACTTGCGGAAAGATTCCCAGACAACAAGGATTCAATTGAATATTACATGAATAAGCCTCACAAGGTGAAAGTATTCTCCTACGACTCGCCAAGCCACATGGTTGAACGAGAAATGAGTACTATGGATTCCATAAGATATATGGTGCGCATGATGCATTGCAGCTTCGTCGCCATAGAACCTCAGACAAGCTATGTGAAAGCTTGGGTCGGCGATGTGGACTTCAACGCATGGAAATATGACAAGGTTACTGCAAAACGTCAGCCTGGATCAACATTCAAGCTTTTTGTATATGCCGCGGCGTTTGAAAAACTCGGACTTACCCCGGTGGACAGAAGACAGGACAGCTACATTAGCCTTGAAGTGCCGGATAACGAAAACGGCGGAACCAAAATTTGGACTCCGCACAATGCAAACGGCTACTGTACTAATGCCAACGTACCGCTGAAAACAGCTTTTGCCCAGTCTATCAATACAATAGCTGTAAAGCTGGGCCAGGAAGTCGGAATAAACAATGTCATCGATGTGGCACATGCCATGGGCATACATAGTCCTCTGGACAATGCTCCTTCGCTTGCACTCGGTGCTTCGGACGTATCGCTGCTTGAACTTGTCGACGGATATTGCACGGCTATGAACGACGGTATGCAGCGTGACCCAATTCTGGTGACCCAGATAAAGGACAGAGACGGCAACGTAATATATGACTGCGAAGAGGAAGTGCCTGAAGCAACCCGAGCTATATCATACAGAACTGCATTCTACATGCAGCAGCTTATGAAAGGCGGAATGCGCGAACCAGGTGGAACATCGCAGGCACTGTGGGGATACAAGATACATACTTACAACACGGAATTCGGCGGCAAGACCGGTACGTCGTCAAACCATTCGGATGCATGGTTCGTAGGTGCAACTCCTTATCTGGTGGGAGGAGGATGGGTCGGCGGAGAATACCGATGCATACACTTCAGAACCGGTATGCTGGGCCAAGGAAGCCGTACGGCATTGCCTATATTCGGATTCTTCATGGAGAAAGTTATGGCCAACCCGGCATTCAAATGCTACAGAGGCAAATTCTCTGAACCGAAAGAGGACATTCCGCAAGACACATACATAGGACCGTCGTACTACGCTCCGAAGAACAGTACGGAGTCTGACAGCCTCAACACTGATGATGCTGTAGACCTGGACGTCGACGCAGACGAAACAGAGGATATCGTTTCGCCTGAAGAGGACGAAATATTATAACAAAACACGTATAAACAGACAGGAAGGCGGGCAAGACCCGCCTCTGTCGTTAAATAAGTATACTTCTGGTTTATTATCTGACATGTCCAACATTGAAATAGACAAAGACAACCTGCAATTCAGGAACGTTCTGAATCTCATAAAATTTACGAGGCAATCGATTTTTCTGACAGGCAAGGCCGGAACTGGGAAATCGACTCTGCTGAGGTATATATGCGAAAATGTCAACAAGGAACATGTGGTGCTGGCACCGACCGGCATTGCGGCAATAAATGTCGGCGGAAGTACTCTTCACAGTTTTTTCAAATTGCCATTTTACCCGCTGGTTCCGGACGACCCGAAATTTTCAAACGGCAAATTGAGAAGTTTCCTGAAATACAATAAGGAACAATGTGCAATCCTAAAAAAGGTTGAACTGATTATTATAGACGAGATATCTATGGTGAGGGCCGACATCATAGATTTTATAGACAAGATTCTCAGACTTTACTCCGGAAATCTGCGCCAACCGTTCGGAGGCAAACAACTGCTTCTTGTTGGCGACGTCTATCAGCTTGAACCTGTGGTCACACGCGACGAAAGAGAAATATTGAGAAGATTTTACGAGACGCCGCATTTCTTTTCGGCTAAGGTGTTTGCCCAGATACCTCTTGTATCAATAGAACTCACAAAGGTATACAGGCAAACAGACCGCGTTTTTCTTAATGTTCTTGACCATATAAGAACCGGAAACGTGAATGGACCGGATCTGCAGCTTCTGAACACATGTATGGGACAAGATATCGGTGCCGGAGGCGAAATGTTTGTTACGCTTGCGGCCAGAAGAGATACGGTGGATTCTATAAACTGCAACAAACTTAATGCGTTGCCTGGAGAGTCAATCTTCTTCAAAGGTGAAATAAAGGGTGAATTTCCGGAAAGCTCCCTCCCAACCCACCTTGAACTGGAACTAAAGACTGGTGCACAGATAATATTCATAAAAAACGATAAGGACAAACGGTGGGTCAACGGCACCATCGGTACGATTTCCGGTATTGACGTAGAAGGGAAATACCTATACGTTGTAACAGATGACGGCACAGAACTCGACGTGGCCAGAGAACAATGGGCCAATGTGAGATACCGCTATAATGAAAAAGAAAAACGTATAGAAGAAGAGGAACTTGGAACATTCGTTCAATTTCCGGTCAAACTGGCATGGGCCATAACTGTACACAAGAGCCAGGGACTGACATTCAAACGCGTGGCCATCGACTTCTCCGGAGGATTCTTTTCAGGCGGACAGGCATACGTGGCTCTAAGCCGCTGTACGTCGCTGGACGGTCTATGCCTCAAATCGGAATTGTCCATGTCTGACATTTTCGTCAATCCTTCCATCACACAGTTCGCGAAACGATTCAATGACCAGAAAGCTGTAGAAAATGCGCTGAAACAGGCTTCGGCTGACATTGAATATGCCGATGCTGCAAGTAGTTTCGATGCAGGAGACTTTGATGCATTCCTGACACATTTCTTCAAAGCGATACATTCACGCTACGACATTGAAAAACCTCTGGCAAAAAGATTCATCAGACGCAAACTGGGATACATAAACGTACTGAAAGAAAAGATTGAAGAACTGCAGGAAGAAAACAAGAAATGGAAAAAACGACTTGAGGACAAACAGGATGAACTGGCTGAATATGCATCTGAATATTATGAACTGGCAAAAGAGAGCCTGAAGGCCGGTGACAACCGTTCGGCACTGGCAAACTTTGACAAAGCTCTGAAACTTAATCCCAAGCATGTGGAATCGCACGTATGGAAAGGACGCACTTTACTGGATGAAGACGACTTACATAATGCACTTGCGGAACTCAACGCTGCGTTAAATATAAGTCCGATACATTTCGGTGCTCTGTATTCAAGAGCAAAAGCCAGAATGAAAAACAATGACTTGGACGGCGCAGCTTCTGATTTGGACAGAGCTACGGGACTTAAACCTAAAAACATAAAGGCTCACGAACTATATGGCGACGTGCTGTCAAAAGCTGGAAAAATTGACGAGGCGGCTCTTCAGTGGGCCATCGCAGAAAGGCTCAAAGATGAAAAATCGCGTTCTCTTGACGAACAGGAGGGAAACAGCTAAAAGAACACATATCGCAAGAACATGAACAACGGCGGAACAAGGAGAGCCGGTATGAGATTTAAAGTCTTGCAGTCTTTTATGTTCAAAATGGAAAGGCCTGAAGACGTGATGAGTATGCCTCCTACAATGGACAACTCCGTTATTAAATCGTCGCTGATGACTGTGCTCGAGAACTTTGCAAGCATATAAAACATACCTTGCCAGCAAAACAATATTGGGGCTGTGGCCATTATGCCGATACCGTAAGTCGAAGCCAATACGGCAGATGTTACAAAATCCAAAGTTGCATTGGTGAAAAGAAATGTGTTGTCTCCACGAAGTGCACTCATAACAGGACCGACCATAGAAAGAGTGCCTATGCAGAATAGAAGTACTCCTGTGGATATACCTTCGGCCAACGCAGACGAAGAATGTTTACCCACCAGGTGCTTGAAACGAGCATCAAGATTCAACATGCTGCCAAATAAACCTCCTATCGCCAGGCTGAGTATGAAAAGAACTGGATAAGCGCTCTTAGGCATGTTGCTCACACTCGTGCTTATGCCTAGTACCGTGGCGGCAAGCCCCATTGCGTTGTAGAGCGAACTTCTGTATTTTTCCTTTATACCGCGTTTCAATATTGAACCGATTATGCTTCCACATATTATAGCACCTGTATTGACTATTGTTCCTACCATATTTTTAACATTTTATGTTTGCGCTATGCAAATATATCACAAACATTTCGCAGGTACAATTTTATCTGTATATCCGTAATAAAAATACACCATTATGCTAAGTACAGAATGCAGATTTGACACAAGGAGTATTGCAAATGCAAAAAAAATAAAAAAACAGCATATTTGAAGTTTATCGGGGTTGATTTATATGACAATATGATTAAATTTGCAATAAAATAAGGTTGCAACGCGTAAGTGCAATTACAACATGCAACCAGCTTCCAAAAAATGGAAGAATATGCAAGCCAAAGGGCCATATGGAATCAATTGCATATGGACAAAAAATTAAAGGCATGCATATGAAAAAACAGAACATTATTAATGCAAACAATTCTTTTTCATAATTTTAACTTTGATACAAAGGAAACGCTTTGAAAAAATTTCAAAAATGCAGCCACTCGTGAGAGCAGCTGCATTTTTTTATTCATAAACCTGCATAAGGTTACAACTGAATGCCAGTAAATACGTATATTTGTTGAATCTTTCTAACCAAAATAAACAAACTTTTTACAAACTTTTTTATGAGAAGAAAATTACCTTTTACTGTTATCCTAATGACTTCTATGCTGGCATTTTCGTGCAGCGGAGACATTATCGAAGATGACACATCTATCAGTAGAACTGAAACAGGTATTCAGCCTGAAGTTGCCATAGAAAACATAACGGCATCAGGCAAAACCGTAAAAGTAGAATGTGCTGTAATCAGCGAAGGCACTGCGGGCATCAAACGTACAGGCATCGTTTATTCAAAAACGAACAATGAACCTGTCATCAAAGGCGAAGGATGTACTTACAGAATACTCCTGACCGACAATGAGGGAAAATTCTCAGGAAACATCAGCAGCGTGACACTCGATAAAATGTACTACATCAGAGCTTTCGCAATAAGCCAAACACTTGATACAATCTATACTGAAACAGACAGTTTCAAAATAACGAAACAAAATCCTAAAATAGAAACTCTGCCTGTTGAAAACCGAGTTAAATTCGGCGCTATTGTTTGCGGACGATTCAAAGACGCAGGAAACCAAGGTATAAAATCATGGGGATGCTGCATATCCAAACATGCACTGCCTACTCTTAAAGATACATTCGAGGCGGCGGCCGACACGGCTAAAGATGCTGTTTACCATGGAGAATTCGGCATATTTTTCGATAACCTTACTGAAAACACCTTGTACCACACGAGAGCCTATGCTATCACTGAAAACAAGGATACAATCTATGGAGAAGACAGAATATTCAAGACATCCAAGGGCGGAAAGTTTGAATGGAGCTGGGCATCAAACTATGATGGAGCCGTGGCTGACGGTGCTTCAGAACGTATAGAACAGGCCATGGATTCTGCTAAATTCTATTATGACAACTATTCTAACATGGAAAAACATATCTATGTAGAATATAATACAGGAGTCCCAACTGCTGACTGCAGCATAACCGGATGGATGAGATTTGGAGAAAGTTCGCGCTACCAATGGGTAGGTACAGCAGAACATGAATGCGCACATGCTCTTGGAGTTGGAACTGCAAGCAACTGGGGAAGCCTTATGGTAAACGGCTCATGGACAAGACCTGTGGCACAGAGAACACAAAGAGCAATGCTAAAAGACCAGCAACAGGTTCTTAAAGGCGACGGCATGCACTTCTGGAACGGAGGAATAAATCAGCAGGAAGAGGTCACAAACGGTACTACCAACAGTTATGGAGTAGTAATCAAAAACGAAAGAATGCTGAAAACCAATGCCTTGATTGTCAACGGGATGAGAATCGACGGCATGACAAGTTATTAACAATTAAATAGAACAAAATGAAAACTTTATATACGGCATCCATCATTACTGCTATGATGCTCAATGCACAGGCTATCTCTGCACAGGAACAAGATTCACTTGTAATAGCACAAGGAGATGAGGTTACTATGGGCTCACAATATACCATCAGCCTGAAAAATATCAAACTCAAATCCGACAACAGCGAAATGACCATTAAGGTTAGATCGGCTAATTACGGACGCGGGGGAAACATCACATTCACTCCTAAGCAGATTATCTTTGAGGCTGGCGACAAAAAAACGGTAATCGCCGACAATCTTATCGACGGACTGGATGCTCATGATTATACAATCACGAGACTTGCAACTATCAGAATATTCAGAGATGGTACACAAATTGCAACCATAAGCGACAATATCTATAAGAATGAAACTCCAAGAGTGGTTGTCATAGGTGCTGATAACCTTGAAGATGGCTATAAATTCACAATAGACAGCCAAGAAGACAACATCAATCCGGACGTTTCGCTCTACGAAAACAATATCAGCAACATGCTGACGGACTTCGACAACCTTGCTGAAGACCCGTACTGCAATAAAGGATTCTTGACAACCGGCAAAGACGCTTCAACTAGAATTTTCAACACATTGGACGCCGTATACGGCGGATGGGGCTCAGAAGCTTATATAGAAACCGAGAACGTATATTCCGGCAATTACAGTATAAGGCTCGAAGGACAGGCTGCCTGGGATGACAACGGGACAACAGGTGCTTCGCTCGATCAGAACATCTCATTCAAATCACAGAAACCTTATCTGATTAGAGCTATGGTGAACAGTAATGGATATGAAGGCAAAATAGGCATAGAAGGCGAGAATGCATTCATACACATAACTGATACAAAGGGCGAATGGAAACAGGTTGAGGGACTGCTGATTCCAAGTGACAACAGATCTAACCTGTACGTAAACAATGCTGACTTTGTGAACAACGGTACACTCTTAATTGATAACTTTGAAGTTTATGAAGGATACAGCAACACTGCCATAGGTCTGAAATCAAGCGTCCCATGCGTTTCTGTGCCGGCTGGAACCGTGTGGTCACCAAATAAGAAAGTCAGTGTGTATATGATTGGACTTACAGATAACGGAACGTCATATTCACAGATAGACACTGCTAAAGTTACTGTCACAGGAAGTGCATATCTTACGAAAAAGGTGGAAGGCTCACAAATGTACTCAATGTGCTTCCCTGGAAATCTCAACGGCATGACTGTTACCGGCTCATTCGACGGCAATGAATACAACGAGGAGCCCCTGTACAACGGCGTAGACTATATTCTACAAAGATTTGACTACCCTTACTTCAAATATATCGACGAGAACGAAACTATTACAAATGGATGCTACCTGGTTCAATTTGTCGATAATCTTGACGGACTGAATGTCAAAATGTTCTTCAATAAAGAAAAGAGTGCCAAGGCACAAGAAGGTGAGTATGTCTTCACTGAAAACCCGATATTTGCAGACTTCGCACCCGAGAAAAAATTCTATAAATTCAATGAAGAAAAACAGAGATTTGAGCTGACAGAGGGTGAAACCATAAAGCCATTTGAAGCATATATCGCTACAACGGCTTCTCAACCTGTATCAAATTTCACACCTGACGGCTCAACAGGCATACAGAGACTCAACGGCACTGACGGCAGCCGCATGAGCATCATACCTGTAAACGGCGGTGTTGAAATCAATGCTATTAAAGCCTCTGTCGTAAGCATATATAGTATAACAGGACAAAAGATTGCCATAGAGAAAGTAAGCCAGGGAAGAAATTCTATAAGTCTCGCACCTGGTATATACATTGTCGGCGGAAAGAAGGTCGCAGTAAAATAAGACTATATATTCCGTTGCTTAATAAATATAATGTCATCCGATTTCTAATGATTCAAACAGAAGATTATAAGATTCTATAAATCGGACTATAAATATTCATAGACGTATAATCCGCAAAACGAAATGTTCTGGCATTTCAGAACAAAATGTTCCTTTCCT
>ENA-UONW01002397-UONW01002397.1-human-gut-metagenome-genome-assembly--contig:-CS52-NODE-2397-length-18515-cov-7.182611_pt1 | contig 18515 bp, 16 predicted proteins | sample MGYA00242463_ERZ724010 | MGnify/ENA metagenome assembly ERZ724010 | reverse complement strand
CGGTAATTTTCGGGATGAATACCTTTTTTCATTTCGATATTGTTTTTAATTTTTTTATTTCGATTACTATTGCTGGTAACAAATAGTGGTGTAATGGTCTTTTAAGTTTTCAGGGTGCAAAGATAGTGCTATTTCTTGAATCTGAAAAAAGTTCGGCGAAAAAATTAGGTTTATCTTGTTTTATTTCTTTCTTTTGCAACCAAAATATCTGTATGAATATGAAGAAACTATTCCTTTTAATGATTTTCAGCCTTTCTGCCGTGTTTATGGGGGCTCAGAACGGAAAGCACGACCTGTATAGCGTAGCTTTCTACAATCTTGAAAACTTGTTCGATACCATCCACGACGCCGGCAAAAACGACTATGATTTCTTGCCGGACGGCAGTTACAAGTGGAATTCTCGTAAGTACGGAGCCAAGCTGGCCAATATGGCCAAAGTCCTTTCTTCGCTTTCACGCGAAAGGGTCAAGCAGGGGCCGGCTTTTATCGGGGTGGCCGAAGTGGAGAACGACCGCGTGCTGACCGACTTGCTGAAGCAGCCGTCAATGTCCCATTATAAATTTATTCACTACGAGGGTCCCGACAAGCGTGGCATTGATTGTGCCCTGCTGTATGACCCGAGCCAATATGAAGTGACGGCTTCCAAGCTGGTGCTTTCCGAGCCTTATCAGGGCGATACGGTACATCTGACGCGTGGCTTCCTGATTGTGGACGGACGGATGGCCGGTGAGCGTGTATGTGTCATTGTCAATCATTGGCCTTCGCGTGGCGCCAAGTCACCGGTACGTGTGCATGCTGCCCGTCAGGTTAGGGCATTGGCCGATTCGTTGCAGCGCGAAGACCGTAAGCTGAAGCTGGTCGTGATGGGCGATATGAACGACGACCCGATGGACGAGAGTATGCAGACACTGGGTGCACGCAAATATAAGAAAGAGGTGAAGAAGGCCGATTTCTTCAACCCCTGGTGGGAAACGCTGGAAGATGATGGGGTGGGGACTTTGCTCTATCGCGGCAAGTGGAACCTGTTCGATCAGATAGTCCTGTCGAAGCCTTTGTTGAAGAAGCGCCGCGGATTGCGCTACGATCATCATGAGGTCTTTTACCGCGACTTCCTCATCCAGCAGGACGGCAAGTACAAAGGTTCCCCCTTGCGTACGCACGGCGGCCGTACGTGGCTGAACGGTTACAGCGACCATCTGCCTACCATCATTTATCTGAAGAAATAGTCCTTGCCTTTGTCTGCAAACCATCCGTCGGCCTGTTGGAATGGGTTTGCAACATGGACATTACAATCTTTTGTTAAAACTCTTCAAACATCGGAAAAAATTTTGTTTTTCCTTCGTTCGAAGAGTTTTTTTATGGGGGTGGGTGGCTTCTATTTGAACGAGAATGTTTACTTTTGCACAGAATTTGATTCACTAACTATAAACTTTTAAACAAAATGGTTAATTACAAAGATTTAGGCCTTGTGAACACAAGAGATATGTTTGCTCGTGCCATTAAGGGTGGATATGCTATCCCGGCTTTCAACTTCAACAACATGGAGCAGTTGCAGGCTATCGTAAAGGCTGCTGTTGAAACTAAGTCTCCGGTTATCCTGCAGGTTTCCAAGGGTGCACGTAACTATGCAAACCAGACTCTGCTGCGTTACATGGCTGAAGGTGCCGTAGAATATGCCAAGGAACTGGGCTGCGCTCATCCTGAAATCGTGCTCCACCTGGACCACGGTGACAGCTTCGAACTCTGCAAGTCTTGCATCGACATGGGCTTCTCTTCTGTAATGATCGACGGTTCTCACCTACCTTACGAAGAGAACGTGGCTCTGACAAAGAAAGTTGTTGACTACGCTCATCAGTTCGATGTAACTGTAGAAGGCGAGCTGGGTGTATTGGCCGGTGTAGAAGACGAAGTATCTGCCGAACATCACACTTATACTGACCCCGAAGAAGTAATCGACTTTGCTACTCGTACTGGTTGCGACAGCTTGGCTATCTCTATCGGTACTTCTCACGGTGCTTACAAGTTCAAACCCGAACAGTGCCATGTAGATCCTGCTACCGGTCGTCTGGTTCCTCCTCCTTTGGCATTCGAAGTACTCGACGCCGTTATGGAGAAACTGCCGGGCTTCCCCATCGTTCTGCACGGATCTTCTTCAGTTCCTCAGGAAGAAGTTGATACAATCAACAAGTTCGGCGGTAAGTTGGAAGCTGCCATCGGTATTCCCGAAGACGAACTGCGTAAGGCTGCCAAGTCTGCTGTTTGCAAGATCAACATCGACTCAGACTCTCGTCTGGCTATGACAGCTGCTATCCGCAAGGTATTCGCTGAGAAACCGGCTGAATTCGATCCTCGTAAGTACCTGGGTCCGGCTCGCGACAACATGGAGAAACTCTACAAGCACAAGATCATCAACGTGCTGGGTTCAGACAACAAGCTGGCTGAATAAGTTTTGTCCGCATACAAGTAAGGAAAGCCGCCTGATGAGGGCGGCTTTTTTTGTGTCTGTCTCTTTCTATATTCTTTTGCCTTTATGCTTGGGCTATGTTCTGATAAACCTCTTTCACCAGTTTGCAGGCTGTTTCCAAGCTGATATTTCCTGTGTTAAGCATCAAGTGGTAGTGATGCGGTTCGCCCCATTTCCGGCCGGTGTAGTATTCATAGTGATGGATGCGGTTGCGGTTGATGCGGCGGATTTCACTTTCTGCCTGTTCTGGGGGAATGCCGTAGTCGTTGACGCAGCGGTTCACCGCACTTTTCAGGTCGGAATAACAGAATACTTTCACCACTTTCGGATAGTCTTTCAGTATGAAATCGGCACAGCGGCCTACGATGATGCAAGGTCCTTGGGCGGCGAGCTCCTGCACAATCCGACTTTCGGCTACGAACAGTATGTCGTCCGCCGAAAGGCTGGCTTCCACCGGTTGTTCGCTGTTCTTCGAGAGGATGCACTTCAGCCAGAACGAAGGGATAGACTGTTCGTTTTTTGCGATATATTGTTCGTCTATGCCGCTCCGTTGGGCGGCCATGCGGATGAATTCCCGGTCATACAGTTTGATGCCCAACTCTTTGGAGAGTCTTTCACCCAGCAGATGACCTCCGCTTCCATATTCACGTGCGATGGTGATGATAGTATTTGTATGTTGGGCCGAAGGTGTGGCGGCCTGTTTGATGGGAACATTGATCCAATGGTCGAAAATGCGGTAGGCAGGACTGACAAAGTGTACGATGGGGCCTACCAGCAAGGCGGACACTACTGTTCCTTCGCGTACGCCCTGAATGTCGGACAGGAAGACGAGCGACAGGAGGCAGGCTATGGTGAGCAGTGTGACGTCAAAGCCCAGTTTTACGTAACCGAACTCCCCATGGAAACGTCGGGTGATGGCTTTTACCAGATATTCTCCTGCCATCATGGCTGCATTGGTTTTTACTTCGAGAGCGATACCCAGAGCCAGAATGACACAACCGACCAGCAGGACTGTCACTTTCATGACATAGGCCGAAGGTTCCAGCCAGAAAAGCATGAACATGGAGAAGTCGATGAACAGGCCGAAGCAGAACGCAATGGGGATTTGGAGTAGGTACATCTGCAAGTCTTCTCTCAACTCCTTGCGTGTCATCAGAAACGGTTCGATGATGACGAACAGCAAGTTGAGCAGAATGGTCCATATACCCATAGTAAAGGGCGTAAACAGGCTCAGTACATAGGTTACACTCGTGATGGGCGACGTGCCCAGCAGGGCTTTGGTGATGAAGGCAATGCCGAAGGCGTTGATGAATAGCGAAGCGACGAACAGCAGGTAGCGTCTGAAAGAATATTTACTCATAATCTTCTGTTTTGAAAACCGCCGCAAAGTTCATACTATTTCTTTGCATTTCCTTCAGAAAAGAACGACCTATTTTGGTCGAAAACGAAACAAATCTTATTTTTGCGGATAAAAACAATAGGATATGAGCGTTGCAATTACCGAACTGATGACTACCTGTAGACCGGATACCGGTATGCCTTGTGGCCTCACTTGGAATGTGGCCTGTACAACATACGGACAAATTCTGCTTGAAAAGGGATTCTACTTCCTGCTCGTCGCAAACGGAACTGCGTCGGTGTCGGACGCACATGCCGGTTATGTGCTTGCTCCCCTCCATTTGCTGGTCGTCACACCAAGTATTCGTGTCACACTCGCTGATATGAGTGCCGATTTCCGTATGGTCTGTCTGTATATCGAGCCCGATTATTTTGATACGCTTTCCGTCGGACAGCTTGTTTATGGTCAGGTCTCCCAGTTTGTGGGCAACTACCTGCTGCCGATATTCCAGTTGGAAACAGAGCAAGCTGATTATTTGCAGAAAACGTTGGCACTTTTTTCTGGTCAGCTGGCGGAGATGCATCTCTATCGCGATGGTATCGTACGCCATTTGTGCAGCTTTTTCCTGTTGCAGATGGCCGATGCCTTGTATCAGAAGAACCGTGCGACGGCCGGTTTTGCCAACCGTTCGACTGAGATTTTCCGTAACTTCAAGCGCTTGTTGGTACATCATTATCGTGAGCAGCACAATATCCGTTTTTATGCTGACCGTCTGCACATTTCCACCACCTATCTTTCGCGCATCGTGCGCAATATTACGGGGCATACCGTCTGTTTCCACATATCCGAACTGCTCTGTGCCGATGCACGCAAGCTGCTGGAATGTACCGACAAGGATGTGAAGGAGATTGCCGACGAGCTGGGCTTTTCCGATCAGTCGGTCTTTGGCAAGTTCTTTGTCCGCAAGACAGGCCTTTCGCCTTTGAAGTATCGCATGCGGGGAGCGGAAGTGTCAAAATGACATTTTGCTTTCCCGACCGCCTGAGAATCGTTTCTTTCGGCCCGAGGTAGAGGACGGTGGAAAAGGAAGGAAAAGAAACCTGCTTTCTGTCTAATATACAGGATGATAGCGAAATGTTTACATTTGAAATAGAAGAAAATGGGGCGAAAAAGGCCGCGGACAAGGCGGTAAACAGAGGTATTGTCGGGCTAAAGTAGGTGTTTATGCCGCTAAAGTGCTACATTAGTAGCATAAACATCCACTTTTTTGTCCCCTAACAAGCAATCTTTTGCATGAAAACACTCAATCTGCCGACAGGAAACAAGCATTGTACCGGCAGAAAACATACATTCTCCCGGCAGAAAGCATACTTCTTTTCAGGCGAAAGGCCCCTTTGCTTCTGTTTCCTTCGCTGTTTTCTTCTTTTATGGGAAAGCATGCGTTATCAGAAACGGACGAATGCTTTCTTTTTGTCGCGTCATGCGTTCGATAGGTGGCTTTCTGATATTTTGCTTGAACAGCCTTTGCTCTGACAGCTACGGTGTTGTGATGAAGAATCTATCCGGGCAGACCGTTTCTCCGTTCATCTACTAAGATGCTTTTCCCACCTTCGTGCCGCCCGTTTCAGAAGGCTTCTGCAAATCAGGTGATGGAAGGGACGGATAAAAAAGAAATAGACTCTGCCCAGTGTGTTGTGAAACTGGACGGAGGTTATTATCTGTATGAGTTGGTTTGGTTGGTACGTGTCGGGTGGGGGGCACGTTAGCCTCACTTCAAAAGCTAGATGCTTGTCCTGCTTGCCGAAGACAACATTTTCTTCATTCTGTTCCTGTATCAGGTCAGTAAAGCCACCTCCGGCTTGAAGTCCGAATGGCTTAACAAGCCAATCCCGCAGCCGTAGCAGGTACTGGACGGGTTTCGGATAGCGCACGAACATCAGGTGGAACAAGTCGGGTGCCGTCATGCGGCGGGCGTTCCGGACAGTTGTCGCATAGGTGTCGGTATAGTCTGCTTCCATAAGGTCTTATTTTCTTTTCTTCAGGGTTTGCGCTTTCAGCCGGGTCATTTCTTCAGCAAAAGCTTCGCGCCCGTTTGTCTGAATGTAGCGGATGCACGCAGCACGGTCGGAGTTGAACAGAAAAGCGAAGATTTTTCCTATCACATTGTTATGCGTCTTACAGGCTTTTACGTCTGTGCTGCATTCGGCACAACTGCGGTAACCTTTCTCCAGACAGCATTGTCTGATTTTACACCAGCTTGCCTGGTCGTTCTGCCGGCATCCCGGACATTTCCCGTAGAGGTACTTACGGCATGCTCCGCAATACAGGCCGCAGGCGGCGATGTGTTCTGTGGAGGCGGTGGTTGTTTTAACTTCGTTTTTCATCTGTATCTGATGTTTGTTTTTGTTGCCTTCCAGTTCCTCAAAGGGATTTCTTTAAATGCGAAGCGTGGAACTGCAATGCCACATCTTAGTTTGAAGGTCCTGAGAAAACCTGAGATACAGATATGATAATAGCAGCCCACGCTATGGCGTGAGAACCACTATGCTCTTCCTTGTATCTCGTTATGAAAGTTTCTCAGGTTTTCAAACTACAAGATAAGCATAACGCTTCTTTCTTTACTTAATATGTCATGGACGAATTACTTCTTCCGGCCGCAAATATAAGAAAATTCTTTGGTCGGATAACTCTTTTTCGCTCTATTTGGCCAGACGGTACATGATTGCATGCATTCCTATTAAATTTACTCCACCTAGCAATGTTCCCAGTATCGTGTAGAAAAAGAGTTCGTATGGAGAAAAGAACAGATACGTATCATGTATCGCCCAGATACAATAGGGCAGGCATAATACCGTGGATATGATGGCAGGAATATATCTGCGCCATACAATAAACTGAATGATATGGACGAATAGATGGATGCTGAATGCGGCTAGGCAGCAATACCAGGCCCTCAGGTCTCCTGCCTGTTGGCTCACAAATGTGCAGGCAGAAACAATCAAAAATTCTTCAAAGGCGATTGTGGCAAATCTCCGTGTGGTCATTTCTTCCATCTTCCGGATAAGATATCTCAATCTCGGAAAGCGTCTGTGCATTGCGGCACCGTTCTTTTCAATCCACCGATGTACCATAAGGATTTCTTCCAACTCGTGAAGCAGGAAGAAAAAGGGTAGAAGGAAGAGTATAAACATCGTATCCATTCTTCTTAGCGGTTAGGAGTTAATTTCTTCTGAAAATAAATCATGTCCTTCAGTACCTTGCCTTCCTCTACAATCGGATGGTCGTAGTTGAGAGTGAAAAAGTCGGCAACGGTATGCGAGTAGCTGAAACCGCAACTTTCGTAGAAAGCGATTGTCTGCTTGCTTTCCCCCGTGCCTACAAGCAACGTGTGACACACATCGGCATAGTGCCGGCAAAGATATTCCACTATCTGCCGTCCGTATCCCTTTCGTTGGCAGGCTGGTGCAACAGCCAGGTTCTTCAGCTCATATACGCCATTTCCTTCGTTTGTCACAACAGCTACGGCAACGGTTTCAGTTTCCTGCGTGCCGTGCATGACGAAGAGTTCTCCTCGTTCCAGATAGCGGTCAATCATCGACTCCTGCTCGTCGGCCAGGAGAAGGAGGGAGAGGAAGCGTTTCTTGTCGGTAGTGATAAGTTGGATGTTCATACAGAGACAATATGTTCATATCTTTTTCAGTTGCTTTTTCATGATATAGTTTGTCAGTTTCAGGCGGTTGGCCTGTGCACGTTGCTCCTGCTCCACGACATATCCCCGTCGCTCAAAGAAGGGGCGTGCCGTGATGCTTACTTCCGAAGTGATGTCGCAGATGCCGTGTTCCATGGCGTATGCTTCAATCCGCTGCAGCAGAGCGGTGGCAATGCCTTCTCCCTGATGGTCCTTATGGACGAACATGGAGTGCAGGTAGCCGTCGTTGCGGATGGAGGTGAAGCCCACGATGCGTCCTTCGGCGTCGCAGGCGGCGATGAAGTGCAGGGTTGCCATCAGCTTTTCCCAATGGCCCGGTCGATTGCCGCACGAAGCCCAGTCGGCTGCTTCTTCGGCGGTATAGTCGCGGGCATTTACCGTCAGCACCGTGCTGCAGAAAAGCTCTTTCAACTCTGGTATGTCGGTTACGGTAACTGGGCGGAAAGTTATATCGGTTGTCTTGTCAGGGGCATGCGTATTCATAAATCGATTGAAAGATAAAGGATGTATCATTATGTATTCTTCTTCTGTTTCCCGTACCGTTTCAAATCCGAGACGGCGGTAAAGGCGCACAGCAGGATTGGCTTTCTGTACCGAGAGTGATACCTGTTTATATCCTTTGGCATGCAACAGGCTTGTCATTTCCCGCATCAGGCGGGTACCGATTCCTTTCCCGCGGAATGGCGGGTAGAGAGAAATGGCAAGTGAAGGCGTATGTTCGTCTATGTGGCCGTAATCGTTCATTTGGCGGACCCAGACGGCGCCTATAACCCGACCGGAACTTTCGGCTACCAGGCAATGGTCATCAGGCCGGGTACCGAAGTCTTGGATATAGACTTGCAGCTCGGGCAGGTCGATGACGTTGCGGGGAGGGGGAGGTGTACCCTCGGACAGGTAAATGGCCTCGTATAGAAAGTTGCGCAACAGACGAGTTTCTTCCGGTTGCAACGCACGTATCATGTAATCTGGATTCCCCATATCTAGTCCGTTCAAAATCAAAAGCGGATAAAGATAGAAAAGTTTTTTATGAAAATAGGTTTGTGGCGAGACTTTTTCTCTCTTTGGAATAAAAAAACGGCTCTAGTCACTGGGACATAGAGCCGAAATGATGAATGAATTTCTGTCGAAAGATTTGTTTCAATTCAGAGAGAATCAGCCGATGACCACTTCACCGTCGGCCGTGACCTGGTCGCCCCAGGCTGTGATGGAACCTCCTTCTACGGTAATGCCTTCCCGACTAACTTTCAAGGTCAGTCTGCAACGTTTTCCTCCTTCCAGAACACTTTGCGGAGATTCCAGTTGCTCCAACAGTTTGTCCAAGGTCAGTGACTTCTGGTCACTGCCGATGGCGATGGTCAGTGTGACATCCGACGTGTTTTGGGGAACCAGGTAAAAAGAAGCTTGCGTGTCGTTTGCCGTATATTCGCCCGTCGCTTCCTTCACTTGTGTTATCTTACCCTGCACTCCGTCTACTACACACGTCGTTTTGGCATTGAGGGCTACGGAAAGTCCCTTCAGGTCTTCGTCTGAGTAACTGTTTCCTGCTGTAAAGGTCAGGTCCAACCGGTGCAGGGCGTGGTTGAAGGTCAGGTGTACGGTTTCGGAAGTACCGGCTGTTACAGATTGGGCAGGAGCAAGGAGCAAATCCTTTTCCGAAGCCGTGAGCGGATTGAATTCGAACGTCCCGTCTTGTATTTCTTTCTGCTGCGGATAGCATGCAGCCAAAGAAATTTGGGCATTGCTTCCAGAGAGTCCCAAGCTGCTCCAAGTCAAGATACCTGAGCCGTAATCGAAGTCGACGACATGGCTTTCACCATCGGTTTCTGCCAGAAAGAGCGACATTTTATCTCCCTGGGAGAAACTGCCGCTTCCGTCGTTCGTCAATTGGGGAGCACGCGTTTGCGATGATATGCTGGCCACGATATTTATTACATCGGCGGGCAGCTCATTGGGGAGTTCGTTTGTACAAGAGGTTGCTGCGAATATGGCAGCCATCGTTACATAGAATACTTTCTTTCTCATTATCAGTTGGTTTTTATTGTTATTTTACATCAGGAAAAGCTTTTTGCCAAAGGTCACGACGCAGGTCGACCAAAGTAATCGAGGTAAATCGGAAACGGGTTGTCGAAGGAGTTCCGTCTATATTGTCTAATAGTGAAATATAGGCATAATCTCCTTTTAACTCGGGAATGGTTGATTTGTCATATACCACTTTATAACGTTTGAGTGATGCATGGTTCGGTTCATCTGCACTATTGTTGTTGTCACAGATATAGACAAAAGCCACGTTTCCTTCGGCATCGAATTCTGCTCCCCAAATAACCATGGAATGACTTTTGGTGTCGCGACCTGCAAAATCGTAGGCTGCAAATCCGATGGCTTGATTATATCGGAAAGCGTCTTTGATCCATTGGTTGAACGTTTCTTTGGACGTATCATACGTTTCTTTTGCTACGGCATCGTCTTTTGAGAATACTTTGCTGAAAAAACCATGGAAATCTTGCCATTTACAATATGTCAGCTTTTGTTTGTTTCCGTTTACGTACCAGTTTACACCTCCCGTGTCCCAACTTCCTTGATTGTTAAAGCAGGATTTGAAGAGGTTGAACACTTCACTGTGCTGCTGGTTTGTTTCTGTCATTTTGCTATATTTTTCCGGGCGGTCTATACCTTTGTATTCAGGACCATATTCCTTGTCGTACGCTTCAATGTATTTTCGGTTTTGGGCCATCCACCAATGTATCAGATTGGATGCAGCAGCAGCCCAACACATATTGCCGTCTCCGTCATAATTGAATGTCTTGTTACAATCGAACCACCCGAAGTCTTCTTTCCAGGTGAGATATTCTTCTTCCAGTAAGAGTGGAGGATACATAGTTTCGTTTGCATAGCGGAACCACAGTCCGTCCTCAAATTCTTTTATTCCAGGTCGTGCAGAGAAAAGTTCTTCCTTGCCGGGGAAAGTAGGGACTGTAATACCATATACCCAATAGGTCTGGTTACTGAACTCCAGGTCCACATTGCTCTCTTCCGTTTTTAAGGTCAAATTGAGAGTTGTTTGCATGCCGGGATTGAAAGTTTCGGCATTGCCATTGAATGTGTATGAGGCGGACTTCCCACCGGTAGTCAGACGCACCAAGCCTTCGCCGCTGGTGAATGCCTTTGTATCTTGTGGCAGGATGATGAGGCTATACACACAGTCACTCTTTCGAAATGGTTTTATCCAGACATAACCGTCGGATGCATCTGTCGTCACGGATCCATTCTCCAGTGATATCTGTCCACCGGCAAGACTCTTTACTTCGATTACCAGGTCTTCGGGGATGTTACCTTTCAGATTGATGTTGATGCGGTGCAGGGCATGGTTGAACTTCAGGGTAGCCGAAGCGTCGGTGATGCCGATTGATGTCCTTGCAAAAAGGATATCGGCAGCCGAATAATTTTCTTCACTACTCTGGTCTACAGGGATATGGATGTCGCGTTGTTGCAGATTTTCTTCATGCTGCGTCTGCAGAGGGAACAGGGCTGAAAGAGTCAGGGGGCCTGTACCATATTCGTGGCGTTGCAGCCTCGGTGTCCATTGGCCGGTTTTATATTCCAACGGGGTGATGGCTGTCTTGTTTCCGCCTGCAATCCGTACTTCGATCCGGTCGCCTTCGGAGAAACTGCCTTGTCCTTCATTGTCCATAGTGGCACGGGTGCCTGTCCAGGTGGACTGAACGCACGTCAACGAGAGGTCGTCGGTAGGAAGGAACAGGTTTTCTTCCTGTTGGGAACAGGATAACAGGAGCAACAAGCTGCTTGAAAGTACGGTAAAAATAGTCCAAAGTTTAGTTCTTGTCATAAAGCATGTTGTAAAAAACTGCATTATATACAAAATAAGAACGCAGATTGTTCATTCTGATATTGCAGAAAGTATATTTCGGGCCGCAAAGATAATGCTTTTTCATAGATGAACAAAAAGTCTCATCCCCGTCGTCAGAAATCACGGCGGGGATGAGACAATATGGAGGACGGTTTGAACGACCGTTCTTGGGTGAAGATTATTTCTGCCGGTGGCAAATGGTACCGGTGGCCTGGTAGGTAGGCATTACCAGGACTTCGGCTATCTGCACGTGGGCTGGTGCGGAGGCTGCGTAGTACACGACGTCGGCAATGTCATCACCCGTCAACGGGCGGATACCCTCGTACACGGCGTCGGCTTTGTTTTGGTCACCACGAAAACGGATGACGGAAAAGTTCGTCTCCACCATGCCCGGCTTGATGTTGGTTACACGCAGGGGAGTATCTACCAGGTCGATACGCAGGCCGTCGGACAGGGCTTTGACAGCTGCCTTTGTGGCACAATATACACTTCCACCTCCGTAGGCTGCATCGCCGGCAATGGAACCGATATTGATGATGTGTCCGCATCCACGCTCCACCATGCCGGGGACTATCATACGCGTCATGGCCAGCAGCCCCTTGATGTTGGTGTCGATTACGATGTCCCATTCGTCAAGCGAACCTTCGTGTTCCTTGTCCATGCCGATGACCAGTCCGGCGTTGTTCACCAGCACGTCGATGTTCCGCCACTTGCCTTCGAGGTTGTCCAAGGCCTGGCGCATGGCTTGCCGGTCGCGTACGTCAAAGGGGAGGGTCAGTACTTCTGTCCCTTGTGCGCTGAGTTCCCGTTTCAAACTTTCCAGTTTCTCAATGTTTCGTCCGTTCAGTATCAGATTACAGCCTTCATGGGCAAATTTACGGGCACAACCTTCACCGATGCCGCTTGTGGCTCCGGTGATGAAAATCAGTTTTCCTTTCATTGTGGTATCTCCTTTTACTATTGTTTCTTCGGTTACTTACCGCTAAGGTACCGCTATTCCTTTTCATATCAAAGAAAAGCGGGAGATTTCTAATCTTGTCGTTTACATCCGTCGGTTCCATTGTCCGTACCCGTTGGTTTCGTCGCTTGAAACTCATGGTTTCATAGCTTGAAACTTGTGGTTTCATCCGTTGAAACCAGAATCGATAAGGTAACAGAAAAACGGGCTGCCCGTTTGTTGTTCGGACAGCCCGCCTGATTGTATGGAGAGTTGGGGATATGTTTAGAGTTCGATGACCAGCGATTCGCGTGGTGCCATCTTCAGGTCTTCGGTGAAACTGATGGTCCGGCCGCTGAGGATGTCCTTGCCTTGCGTCGTGTCCTTCAGGATTTCCTTGTAATATTTCAATGGGAGGATCGTTTCGCTGTCTGTGCCGTTCAGCATGACGAATACCGTTTTGCCTTCGTACTGGCGGGCGTAGGCATAGACTCCGTGCTGCACCATGAATTGTGTCATGCTGCCTTTGGCAATGACGTCGTTACCCTTGCGCCAGTTTAGGATGGTTTTGTAGAAGTTGTAGCATTCGTTTTGAAGGGCGGTACGTCCTTCGGCGGTGAAGGCATTCTGTTTGTCGCCTGCCCATCCGCCGGGGAAGTCGCAACGTACGTAGCCGTCACTCTTGGTCTTTACACCGTTCATCATGATTTCCGTACCGTAGTACAGTTGTGGGATACGGCGTGTGGTGAGCAACAGGGTAGTGGCTTGCTTCAACATGGCCAGATTCTGCCCTTCGCCCAGGAAGCGGTCGGTGTCGTGGTTCTCGATAAAGGCGAGTACGCTGGCTGGGTTGGGATAGAGGAAGTCGTAGACGAAGTTGTTGTACACGCGGTCCAGTCCCTTGAACCAGGTTTCAGTCTGTTCGTTTTTGGCGATGTTTATCTTGTCGAAGAAACTGAAGTCCATCACCGTCTTCAGATTACTGTTCTTCGGTGCAGAGAGTTTGGAGTCTTTCTGCCACCAGGCGGTATAGGCAGGTTCGGTAACCCATGTTTCGCCTACGGTATTGTAGTTGGGGTATTCCTCGTTCAGTTCCTTCATCCACTGGCTCATGCCGTCGTAATCGGCATACGGGTAGGTGTCCATGCGGATGCCGTCGATGTTGGCAAATTCAATCCACCAGAAGCTGTTCTGGATGAGATATCTCAATACGTGCGGGTTCTTTTGGTTGAGGTCGGGCATGGAGGGTACAAACCAGCCATCGTTCATCTGGTCGAAGTCGTATTTTGATGTATAGGGGTCTACATGCGAGGTCAGTTTGAAGGAGGTCTGCACGAAGTTCTTCTCGTGGTCGGGATTGTTGAACCAGTCTTTGGAAGGCATGTCCTTAACCCAGACGTGGTCTACGCCACAGTGGTTGAAGATCATGTCCATTACAATCTTGATGCCGCGCTGGTGGGCTTTCTCAATCAGCTGGCGGTATTCCTCATTGGTGCCGAAGCGGGGATCTACTTTGTAATAGTCAGTCGTGGCATAGCCGTGGTAGCTTCCCCCCTGCATGTTGTTTTCCAGTACGGGAGTGAACCACAGAGCGGTTACGCCCAAGTCGGTGAAGTAGTCCAGGTGCTGTTCGATACCGGCCAGGTCACCGCCGTGGCGGGCGTTCGGGTCATTGCGGTCTACTTTGGCATCCAGCATGCCTTCTACCTGGTCATTGTCCGGATTGCCATTGGCAAAGCGGTCGGGCATCAGCAGATAGAGGGCATCCGAAGCGTCGAATCCTTTATGGTCGCTGCCCTTCATGGCTCGTTCCTTCAATTCGTATTCCTGTACGGCCTTTTTCTTGCCTTGTGTGAACGTGAGGGACATTTTTCCGGGCTTCACATCCTTTTCCAGTTTCAAGTAGACCAGCAGATAGTTGTTGCTTTCCAGCTTCACGGTGCTGCTCACAGCTACACCGGGATAATCTACTGTGACGCGTGCATCGCCGATACCTTCTCCGTAGACCATCAATTGCAGTTCAGGGTTCTGCATGCCAGTGTACCAGAAGGGAGGATCAATCTTGTTGATGTTGGGTGCTGCGTAGGTGGTGAGGGACAGCAGCATCGTCCCAAGTAAGGAAAATACTTTCTTTTTCATGATAGGAATATTACGCTTGTTTTTCATGCCGCTAAGATACGCCAATTGGCGGAGAGACCCTGCGTTTCTCCGCCAATTGCTTCCTATTATATTATGCAAACGTTTGCTTTATGCTATTTGCCGGTAGGCTTCTTTTCCTTTATGACGGTTTTCCCTTGAAAGAAATCATCGACTTTCTTTTTCTTTTTCAAGTCTTCCAGCCATGCTTCGGCTGCGTTGTAGCGGTTGTTTTCATTGAGAACGACATCGCCTTCGTCTGTCATCTCCTGTGGTTCGTCTTTGCTTCCTTTGGGGCGTGTCTTCAGATAGGCTTCCAGATATTTGATGGTGTTTTCAATGTCCTTAAGGTGATAGTAGGAGGTAAAGGCTGCCTTGTAGAGCACGTAATGGGCTGTTGGATCGTATTTATATTGTTGCATCAGCGCTTTAATCTGTTTGTGGGGTTCGGCGGCTTCTTTACAGCAGTCGGCCAGACCTCTGTAGAGTCTTGCCACGACACTGTCTTGTGGAAATACCAGCCGGACGGCCTGCTCCAGATATTCTACTCCTTTCTTCTTCCACAATGTTTTGGAGCAGGCTTTTCCCAGGTAGTAGAGCAGGTCGATGTGTTCGGGAGCCTGTTTACGGGCTGCTTCCAGTAGGTCGTGTGCTTCATATGGCTGGTTCAGAGCATAATGGCTGATACCAGCGTAGTAGCAGTTGTAAAAAGAACTGTCTCCCTGAGCCAGTAGCGGGAGATACCTTTCCAATGCTTTTTTATATTCTTGGTTCAGGCAGTAGGCTTGTGCTTCCAGGCGGTTGACGGTGGCGTTGGTAGTATCCGTTTTCCGGTAGTTCTCGCAGGTTTCGATGGCATAGTCGTAGTAATTGTTACGGATATAGAGACTGGCCAGTTTGGAAGCTGCCAGATAGTCATCAGGATAGCGCTCGTGTATCTCAATATAAGCGCCGATCTGCATGATTGGGTCGGAATACAGTCCTTCCACACTTTGAGCTTTCAGGTGGAGGATGGCTGCTGAACTGTCTTGTTCTGCCAGTGCAGTACTTTCACCCAATGCTTCTTGATATTTCTGTAAATTCAGCAGTTGGTTGATGTATTGGATGCGTGCATATTTATGGTCGGGCTTCAAATCCAATACCCGCTGGTAGCATTGCAGGGCAGGCTGGAATTTCCCTTGGATTTTATAACATTCGCCCGCTTCGATATATGCCCGTGGGTTGAGTGAGTCTTGTCGGGTCAATTGTTCGAATACGCTCAGCGCTTCTTTGTTCCGTCCCAATTCTTTCAATGCTTTGCCTTTCAGGTACAGTAAAGGGGTGGTGGGTGTTGTCTTTTCCATCAGGTGTAGTGCTGTTTCATAATCGTAGTTGTTCATGGCATCGCGTATGTCGTTGTTGATGGGCGTTTGTGCTTTGGATGCCATCAGGCAGACGCAGAGTAAGGAAAGTAAATAAATCCGTTTCATATCGAATATAGTCTTTAATTTGATTTCTCGTACTAATATACTAAATATTCGTATGTATACGTTCTTGTCGTAGATTATTTTGGATAGATTAACGATTTTACAGTCCTTAAGTAAAATATGTGTTGAGAAATAAAAGTTTTCTCAAACTTCGAATTTGGGGATAGAGATTTTTTTAATATAAAAGTCGAGACTGTTTCAAAATATAGAAATGCTGACATTTTGTCATTAGCTTCGCTCAAAACAGCTCTTATTTATTTAGATATAGTCTGAACGAAGTGAAGAATCTCAAAATCAGTTGTTTGTGTATTGAGATTCTTCACTTCGTTCAGGATGATGTTTTGTTTTGATTATGCTTTTCTAGTTTGAGGCAACCTCCTTTTTATGTTCTAATATGATTGGGATTTTGTTGAATTCCACTTTTGGAAACTTCTACCGAACTTTTATCTGTTGGCAATAGCCTTCAGTGCGAAGTATCCGCCCAGCCACTGGAGCAGCATGCCGGGAACGCCCATACGGAAATCCTGTACGGCGAGGTAGAAATTGCCGCAAAGCATCCATTCAAATGCTGTCCCGATAATCTGGTAGGACAATACGGCAATCAGCAGGCCTCCCAGCGTCACTTTGTCTTTGGCATAGCGGGCGATGGCTGAGGCAGCGATGGCTAGAAGTCCCGATTTGATAAGAATAGCGGGCAGGACGGCTGCGGCAGGCATACCAAACAGCAGGTGGTTGACAATCGGCGAAAGAAGCGCTGTCAACAGGCCAACGCGGATGCCGAACTTATAGGCGGCTATCAGCGTGAAGAAGTAGATGGGCAGCAGTGTGGGGCCTCCCATCGGAATGAGGTGGCACAGTTGCGGTAAAATGATATTGCCTGCTACGAACAGCAAGGCAAACAGGTAAGTCTTTACGTTGGCGAACGAAAGCGAATAAAGTTTTGCAGATGTATTCATAATCATTGCTTTGTGTTTCTTCTTATGGGTTATACAATCAATTCATAATTACGGGTACCTACGCCGATTTCTTCCGCATGCTACAATCCGGCCTGCCAGTTGGTGTTGGGGTGGATGAGGTGGAACTTGTCGCAGCCGCAGAGGTCGTCGTGCTCGTGCTTGTTGCCCAGCACGTTGTTGCCGTGGAGCACGGGCGTCTGGTTCACCAGGTCGGCGCAGGCCTGGTCGAGGGCTACGGGGTCGGTGGAGGCCAGGATACCCAGGTCGGGGATGATGGCGGCATCGTTGTGGTTCCAGCAGTCACACTCGGGCGACACGTTCATCACGAAGCTGACGTGGAAGTGAGGCTTGTCCTTCAGCACGGCCTTGGTATATTCGGCTATCTTGTAGTTCATGTTCTCCGACGTGTCCCAGCTGCCTACGACGGCACCGTCGTGCTGGCACAGGGCCACACACTGGCCGCAGCCCACGCACTTTGCGTAGTCAATCTCAGCCTTGCGGTCGGCATTCAGGTGGACGGCATCGTGGGCACAGTGTTTTACGCAGATGTTGCAGCCGATGCAGTTTCCCGTATCAATCTTCGGTTGGGCCGAGGCGTGCAGTTCCAGTTTGCCGGGAACGGCTGCGGCTCCCATACCCAGGTTCTTCAGCGCACCACCGAAGCCAGCCTGTTCGTGTCCCTTGAAGTGGGTCATGCTGATGACGATGTCTGCGTCGGCAATGGCTGTACCGATTTTGGGTGCGGGACAATATTTGCCGTCAATGGGTATTTCGCGGTAGTCGGTGCCTTTCAGTCCGTCGGCAATGATGACCTGACATTGGGCGGAGATGGGGTTGAATCCGTTCTCCATCGCACTCTCCAGATGGTCCACGGCGTTGGCACGTCGGCCGGAGTAGAGGGTGTTGCAGTCGGTCAGAAACGGTTTGGCTCCGTAGCTGCGCAGTAGGTTGGCCATGCGTGCCGCATAGTTGGGGCGGATGTAGGCCAGGTTGCCCGGTTCGCCGAAGTGTATCTTGATGGCCACAAAACTGTCTTTCAAGGGCAGTTGGGCAATGCCGGCCTTCTTCACCAGACGTTCCATCTTGTCGAGCAGGTTGGAAGTGGGCGAGGTACGCAGGTCGGAGAAATAGACTTTTGCTTTTTCCATGTCGTTTTACCTATTTGTGATGATATGTAGCGCAAATGTAGCTGAAAATATCCATATATATAGGTATTTGTTTCTAAAAAATACAGCAGCGGCCTTTTCTTCTGTAATTCTGGTAGGCGGAGCGGTAAATGGGGTATACTTGTGTTTGTCGGCAGAGAGGATGAGGTAGAAGATGGATGTGAGGTAGTTTTATTTTACAAGAAGGAGCTCCTTCCCGAAGCGCTTGTTTTTTCTCGGAATAAACGAGTTTCAACCCTACGGGGCCTATGTTTGAAACATAAGGGGGGAATGTTTGAAACATAAGCCCCCCATGTTTGAAACATTCCCCAAGACGCTCCTGAAAGTTGTTGCGGCGGCGCTTGGGGAATGTTTCTTGAAATGAGTTATTTAAATTTACATCTTGATGAACTTCAAGCAGACAGGCTTCGTGGTTTTGATGGTCTGGCCGGTGTCGGTCAGCAGGCCGGTCGAAGCGTCGCGGGCGAACACCTGGAT
>ENA-UONW01002389-UONW01002389.1-human-gut-metagenome-genome-assembly--contig:-CS52-NODE-2389-length-18551-cov-5.298443_pt1 | contig 18551 bp, 14 predicted proteins | sample MGYA00242463_ERZ724010 | MGnify/ENA metagenome assembly ERZ724010 | reverse complement strand
AGAAAGCAAGATGGCAATATGACTTGAACGCAGAATAACCTAGAATAGTTTGATAAACTTTAGCATTATATTTAATCAAGGTAAGTTTATTCTTCGATATCGAATGCGGACGCGTTCTATAGTAAGCTAAAGGTTCACGAATACCATATGCAACCCCTGCTTTCTGCATAATCTTCAAGAAGAAAGCCCAATCTTGCCTTTTACGTATCGTCGGCATGGCAAATCTGCCATATATACTTGTATCGTATATAGCAGTTAGACAACCTATTTTATTGTCATGCTTCATCATCGTAAGGGTAACTTTCGACGGAGCAATGACAATACCTTTATTTACATTATACTGGTAACATATAATATATGAGGAAAAGACCAAGCATCCTTTAATTTTCTGCAAAAAATCTACTTGTTTTTCCAATTTTTCGGGGAACCACCGATCGTCACTATCACAAAAGGCTATATACCGACCTCTGGCGTGCTCCAAGGAATTGTTACGTGCAAAACCGGCACCCATATTCTTTTTTAAAAAGAACACGTGTACCCTATTATCCTTTTTCTCATATAACTTAAGAATATCGATTGTGGCTTTTTCTGTAGAACCATCATCAGTAATAAGCAATTCCAAATTACGATACGTCTGATTTAGAACGCTCTCAATACTCTCAACCAAAAAATGGCTTCCGTTATATGTCGGCATTATAACTGATACAAGATCTTTATCCACTCGAAAACTATTTTTAATGCAAATTTAAAAAAAAGATAGACATTGCATATCACATAGAGTTGCAATAAACCAACATTAAGCATAAAATTTACGAATAAGGAAATCTAAGGCTTCATAATTGCATTTGTAATAAAAGCTACGCTTAAGTTTAGACGTAGAAACATGTTCCTCATCATAAATTATGATGTTTGGTCTATAAATAACTTTTAGACCCGAGACACGGCATAATTCAGCGAAAAATATTTCTTCTCCATATAAAAAAATTGGATAATCAAGCTTTGGATTATGTCGATAAAATTTTTTTGTAAACAACATAAAAGAGCCATGACCTGCATAAATATCCATAGGTTCATATTTCAGGAATTTCTTTCGCTTATAAAATGTCATACAATAAATGCAATGCAATATCGGAAATTTAAACATGCATTTTAATATTTTCAGACGCATAAGACTATACCTTCTTACAGCCTGAGGATTCCTGTCCCTCTTTTCAACGCCAGAAAGCAGTGCCGGGGCAATCCATCCTGTATTATCGTCTATCGGTGTCTTCAAAAGTTGACTAAACGCGTCCTTGCTTAGAAGTATATCAACGTTGCTTATAGCAATAAAGTCGTACGAGGAACAGTCCAAACTATTAATCATACGACTTGCGGCTCCCAAATATCCAAAGTTCTTGTTGTATGCAAAAATTTTGAGACTGAAAGGGGCATCATGGCATATATTATCTAAATTTCTCACTTCGGACTCTGTATTGTCAGCAACGAATACATCGACATCAATATCTCTGCAATATTTCACTGCGCAAGACACAGAATCCAGAAACGAGAGCAATTCATCATAAGAATTATATGTTACACAGAACAAAGCCAACTTTGTCATACTTAGCCATTATTATTTTTATAAAAACATATTTTGCAAAGATATAAAGTTTGGTCGAATTAAACAAAGAAGATATTCAAACATAGACTAATCCCCCTTTTATACCTATAATGCCAATAAGTTCCGCATGATGACGACATCGCTACAACATGATTCAAATTAATTTTGCACATAAATACAGAATAAAGTATTTTTGCATAACAATACACAACAACGACTTACGCAAATATGAAAATACCGGTAGGAATTATTACATACAATCCAGATTCTTCTAGATTCAAAGAGAACTTCATGTCAATTATAAACAATAAATACGTTTCCGAAGTTATAATTGTCGACAACTGTTCTTCAAATATCCACGATATTGAATCCATCACACAAGCATATAAAAACACATCTATCATACACAACCTCCGGAACGAAGGTATAGCCAAAGCACTTAATCAAATATGCAAACATTCCATTGAAAAAGGGTATAAATGGGTCGTTACATTGGATCAAGATTCTATAATTTCAAATAATTTGCTTGAAATATATTCCACACATACAGAAGATACCAATAATGGTATTATATGCTGCAGAATAGAAGAGATTCATTATGGAACCATGTATAAGTCAAAAACACATGGTGAAGACTATATATCACAATGCATAACGTCCGGAAACATGATAAACCTTAAAGCCCTTGAAGATATTGGCTTTTTTGATGAATCTTTGTTTATTGACGGAGTAGATTTCGATATTTGCATAAGGATGTCAAAATTCGGTTACAGAATTCTACGTCTTAACGAAGCCTATATCAGTCATGAGATTGGCCACAGCCGTAAAGTTTCACTTTTTGGTAAAACAGCCATGGTGCTCAATCATTCAGAAACAAGACTGTATTACATAGCAAGGAACTACATATATATTGGACTAGAATACCATTGCCTGCAGAAATGGCTAGGTGAAGTTCTAAAACGGATACTTCTTGTACTGCTATATGAAAACGGGAAATTCAAAAAAATCTCATATATGTTCAGAGGCATATATCACGGCATAAAAGGGAGTCTAGGTCCTATACACTAACCCAATGCTATAATCATAATATCATCTCCTTCTGTTACGTATTTTTTCAACTAAAGCAGATAAATCAACTTTAAATACAACACAAAGCAAGAATACAGCATAAACAAAATAAAGCAAGGCTGCAACAAACAATCTTATCAGATACGCATCAATCAGATTCAACACGACGATTCCTATCAAAACATAAGGAACAGCATATACAAAAGATTTCAAAAGACTATTAAAAGGATAATGTATATGCATATATTTTTTTACAGCACAAGAAGCAACACTAAGCACTGCAAATTCAGCTCCACACCAAGCCAAGGCAGAACCTACAGCTCCATATTTCTCCGTCAGCAGCAGATTTACAACTACACACACAGCAACACCAGCCACTGCACTCTTCAATATTGCCGAATCTTTTCTCCCTGGTATAAGAAGCTGAAGTATAAATATCTGCTCTGACCCTATTATCAATAGTAAAGGCATTACTATTCTGATAGGTACAACAGCTCCTTCAAAACCTTCACCAGCAATCAATCTAATAAAATCTTTTGCAAAAATCTCCATATAGGAAATCAACGGGAAAGAAAATAAAAAAAGTATTTTAAATGTTTTGTTCGTTAGCACCTTTATATCTTCAAATTTTGAATCACGCACAAGTACGCTGATATGTGGAATCATAACACCAGTCATAGCTGAAAACAAAGCTATCAGCACAGAATACAATCTTGTTGACACAGTATAATAACCAACCTGCACATCATCATCGACCATACCTAGATAAAAAGTATTCAGTTGCGTATAAACGGCAGACATGAGAGAAAAAAGTCCCAAGTATACAAAAGGCTTCAGATAACGTTTTAATGAAATTCCAGCAAAAGACAAAGATACATATCGACGCCTATAATTCCAGTTACATACAGCGTTGCATACAGTCATGCCAACAAACAGAACATAATATATTAAAACATCTTCTTTGTCATGAACTAAGACAAAGACAGATAAGATAAAAGCTATGCGTACTGCCACTGAACGCAAGGTTATGTACTTGAAATTCTCAATGCCCTTAAAAAACCATTCTATCCAAAACAAATTGAACACGACCTTCACAAGACCGATAAACATAAGGTCTTGTTTCTTCTGAAGTTGAGGGACAGTGAATATCAAACAGGTCAATATAATGACTATAAATATCGTAGACAATAAATTCAGTACAAATAAATCTGAGAATGCAGACTTCAAATTAACCTCATCTTCACGATTTTTAGCAATTTCCCTAATTCCCAAAGTAGACATGCCCATCATAGACACCAATATCGAATAATTTACGATACTTTCAACAAAATCTACTGTTCCAATTCCTGATGGAGACAACACTCGGCTAATATATGGGAACACAAATAAAGGTACCATATAAGTACTGAGCGTAAGCAATATGCTATAACTGACATTTTTTTTAAGACTCATATCACGAATACTGTCATTTACTAATATTTCTATACAATGCGGTCAGTTTATTCTGAAATTTTACGAGCAACATTATCAGAAGTGCAAGTATGGGAAATTCTATCACTGTAAGATGGAAGAAATAAAACTCGAACCAGCCCATACACAACAACCCGCATTCGAAAAAATAAATTACATATACATAGACATTACTGAATTTCACTGTAGCCAGCTTAAGAATGTACATGACGGTACTTATATAGAACACATATACGATAAAACTCAACAAATCCGTATATATATATATCGTACCAAAAAATGTTCTTACATTCGTAATGTTAATACCTGTATTATAATATATGTCATTAACAGGGGAAAGCATCTCGTCACTTCCTGACAATACATTATAAATGTTTACAAAAGGGCATATCAACATCTCAAATCCTCCTCGGTCGGGGAAATCATGAACCATATCTTCACTCTGCCCAAGCACGCCACTTGTGAGATAATGGAAGAAATGATTTACCACAAAATCAAACAAATCCGTTGTAACCTCTCCATCATTTCCCAATAAAGGCAAAACCATATAGGAAACTATAAAAACCAAGAATGCTCCTCCAAACACATAGAGGAACAAAGACAATTTCAGTTTTGTCTTTCCGGTATATAAACGGAATGCCAGTCCTGAAACTACAGGAATAATCACCCACCCTTTAACTTGAGCTATAAAATTTACGACGACTGATGCGATTACGACAAAAGAAAGCCACCAATGCTTTTTATCCAAATAATATATTGCCATGACCAATATTGGCATAGACAATTGTCTGACATGAGCCCAAAAACCATAACCGCTGAACTCCATAGCAAAATCGTCGGTACCCAAAAGATCCGCAGTAGAACCAGAAATCTGCCTGAAACGATAAACGAACATTATAAAAATTACAGCAGCCAAGACTACCAACACGTTCGGAAAACTTTCTTCTTTTGGTTTACTGTTTACAGATATACCTGCTTTGGCACACAGCGAAGAAAATATCATGCTCGGGATTGCAAAGACCAATAGCCCGCCACACCATATCAGCAAACTTGGATAATAAAAAGGGACAAAGCCAAGTTCCTCAGATATACATACCGTAATAAGCAGGATAGCTGTAAAAGGCAATATCAAAAAGAACAATGGGGTATATATAGTTTTCCAAGCTTTGTACTCAAGATACATGAGTACAAAGATTTCTACAATATAAGTGCATGAAATCAAGATATCGTACAATCCGTTATTCATCGCATTTGAGAATATACGCATTCATTATTTTTCGGGCATCACAGTGCCTGTAATTTCCTTTACATACTTACTGACATTTGACATCAATCGATATTTAACAATCAACCATGCAGATGTTCCGAAAAATGCCAAAAAAACAAAAATAAAGACAGTCATTACTCTTTTAGGATAGGAAGCCTTCAACGGTTCAATAGCAGGCTGTACAACTACACAAACCGGGGTTTTTTCTTGCACTTTGGCTTTAGCAGCCTCTAGTTGCTGCGCCAGCTGCGAATACACATTCAGAGACAATGACATCTCATTTTCAAGTCTGTCGCGCTCAGATTTAGCTGATTCAAGAAAAAGATTCTGATGGGCATCTGAATAATTAGAATAAGCCATCAAGGCTTTTTCATACTTTACTTTTGCATCCTTGTAGAGTTTTTCAACATACAATAAATCTTTCCGGGCCTTTGCTGTACGATAGGTCTCTACATACGACTGAAGCTTCGTTGCTACTGCCTGAGAAAGCTGAGCAGAAATATACGGATCTTGCGTCGTGGTACTGATTGTTATCAAACTTGTTTTATGATCCAATTCAACAGAAATGCATCCTTCAAAGGATTTCAACATGTCAAACTGTTCCTTTGAAAATCTTACTCCGTCTATATTCTTGAAGTCTGAAGAACCAGACTTGTTGCCGCCGAAAAATGAACCGACAAACTTTCCTATGCCACCTGTTATATATCTCCACCATGGCTGCTTCTGATGATGCATCAGATAATCATACATAGTAGTTTTCAAGTCTCCATCCTTGGAAACGACATCTAAATCCATAAGTTCAAGAAGGAATGGTGTTGAAACAGCTATTTCCGGATAAATCTCCGGATAAATAGCATCACTGTTACCAGACAGACCGCCCAAATTAATGCCGGCCATAGAAGCAAGCGTACCTAAATTGCCAGACACACCAGACATGTCTGATGACAATTCAGGAGCTATCACTGTATCGGCGGTATATTCTTTAGGTATACTGAAAGTTATTACTACAGCCAGCACAAATGCATATAGACAATTTCTGATTATCAGTTTCTTTCTTCTCCACAACAGCAAAAGGAGACTCAGAATATCATTTTCCGATTCTTTATTATTTTGTGCAATCTTATCCATATACTTATCATTTAAGCAGATTAGCCAATGTTGCAATCATCGTTGCAAGTGAAGAAGCTGAAGTTCCTATACTTATCATCTCGGCTGTCGACATCTTCTGTTTGTTCTCCTTTGAAGGCACGACAATCTCGCATCCCGGTTCTATCAGCTTACTTGTAGAACCGTTGAGTACTCTGACGGATCCATTCATGTAAATGGCATATACTTTCGATTTTCGCGCTCTGTTGCCGTAGCCTCCGGCACGTTCGATATAGTATTTAAGCGACTTGCCTTTCTTATAGTTTATCGATATAGGATACATCACCTCTCCGCTTATCTTTACGGTATTAGAGAACTGCGGTACGGTTATCACATCTCCTTCACGCAATCTTATATCTTCGACTCCGCCCGGCTCTTCCATTGCAGCCTCAAGGTTAATGGCTACAGGATACGTATTTCCGAGGTCAAGCTTCATGTTCATCAGTGAATCGGCGCGCACCATATCTATATTCTTGTCCGACTGCATGCTTTCTTCATAAAGCTGTATCTGCGATGTTCTGAGCGATGCTTCCCTCTGATTCATTTCTTCTTCAGTCATCTTGCGTTCAAGACGTGCACCTTTCGCGTAGGCCACAGAAGATAGGCCTCCGCATGCGTTTACGAGGTCGCTCAATCGATAGTCCTTCTTCGACATCGCATAGTCGCCTTCAAAATTCACAGCACCGGCTACTGTTACGTTTTTCTGTTCGGAATAAGCAGGACTCTTCCTGACATTCACTTCGTCGAAAGGATGAAGTTTGAAGCCTGGTTCGCCATCTACGACAAAACCGTCGCGCAATGCAAAGCTGAATGTCTGAGCAAGAGAGTCTGTATCGTTGGTAGCTTTAGTATTCTTTATGCGTCGGAACACATCCACTTTCACTGTTGATGCGGCATCTGTAAGTCCGCCGGCCTGTACTACTATGTCTTCGATGGACATATTGTCGGCATAAGCATATATTCCAGGGTAATTCACCTCGCCGCTTATTTTGAGCGTACGTTCAGGACGCATGTCGCTCAAGCTCGGAATGTAGATAACATCGTTATTACGGAGCGGAATGTCGGCAACACGTCCTTCGAGCAGCCCGGCGATGTCTATAGGCATGACCTCGAGGGTAAGATCGTCCTTCGTGCGGTGCATCACAGCTCTGGCGAGGAACGCATCTTCACGCACACCTTCAGCGGCATTGATGAGTTCGCGCACAGAAGATATGCTGCCGTCCATCTGGTACATGCCTGGGTGGAACACAGCACCTTTTATCTCTACCATGTTAGAAAAGCGCTGTATTACTGAATCCACAAACAAAGAATCGCCATCGTCGAGGGTAAATCCGTTCATTTCAAATTCATCAATAGTATGTATAGAAAATTCCCGGCCGCTTTTTCTTATAAGTCTCACGTTCTTCTTGTAAGCGTCGCCGGTGAAGCCGCCGGCATATGAAATCAGCGTAGAAACACTCTCGTTCTTCTTCATCTCATAGAACATCGGGCGTTTCACCTTTCCTCTTATGTCTACCAGACAGTCATATGGGCCTACGACAATGACGTCATCATCCTGAAGCCTTATGTTTCCTTTGAGATTTCCTTTTAGAATATAATCGTAGACGTCTATTGATGCCACCTGGCGTCCGCCTCTATACACCTTGATATCACGCAGTGTACCGATGTCGCTTATTCCTCCTGCCGCATACAGTGCATTGAAAGCCGAGGAAAGGGAATTCAGGGTATATGTTCCCGGAGCGACGACCTCTCCCATCACCTGAACCTGTATGGTACGCATCTCGCCTACCGTAAGCTGTACATTAGATGATGCATAGAAACGTCCAACCTGGGTCTGCACGTAGCGGTTGGCCTCGTCGACCGACATGCCTGCCAGCTTGAGCGGGCCGACTCCTTCTATCGTGACTGTTCCGTCGGGAGATATTGTGCCGGTAAACGTGGTCTGCGATGCGCCCCACACATCTATGTATACAACATCGCCCGGTCCCAAGACATAATTGCCTGGAGTCGGGATGTTCATGTTTGGTTCAAACGTAAGCATGTTGTTGTTGAATATGCTGCGTCCGAAAACCTCGTTTTCCTTTTTAGAAAAGAGATTCTGATAATACATCAGCGAATCTATGTCAAGGAAAGCGATTTCCTCGTTCAGCATTTTATTCTGATCGGTCTTGCTCAGTTTCTCGTCGAGTTCCTTCTGCGAGCGTACCATGTAGTTGTTCTTCTTGCGGTATTCGTCCAGAGCCTTTTCCTTGTTGGTGCGCATACGATTCTGTGTATCAACATTCTGCGAAGAGCCTGTCAAGTCCACGGCTCCCATCTGGTTCTGCTGGGCTTCATACTTTTTGCGTATGCGTCTCATCTGGTCGACCGTTACGCCCTTCTGAAGGAGTTTGGTGACAATGGTCTGTTGTGTAGCACCTTTTTCCTGCTGGCTTATCACGAACTGCATGACCTGATCGTCAGTCATGGTCTGAGAATATGCAGTCTGTACTGCAGACAGAAGACATATAAAAAAAAGTAATTTCTTTAACATATTTAAATTCAGAATTTTTTACCTCCAAAGACAGATGCACCAGTCTCAAACATAATCTTCAAGTCCAAAAGGAGAGATCTGTGCCTCAAATAATCGAGGTCCATATCAAGACGTACAAGCATCTTTTCCATTGTGTCAGTATAGCCGTTATGGAGTGTGGCATTTGATGTTACGCCTGGACGGCTGCAGAACAAGAGGGCATAATCGGGGTTATGCTCCATAATCTTATCTATGAAATATTTGCGTTCGGGCCTATATCCGACAAATGACATGTCGCCGACAAGTACGTTCCACAGCTGAGGTAGTTCATCGAGATGGTGTTCGCGCAGGAATTTGCCGACTTTTGTCAGGCGCTTGTCTTCTTTTACCGCCAACTGCGGTGCTCCGCTTTCTTCGGCATCAACAACCATGGTACGGAATTTGTATATATAGAATGGTTTGCCTCCAAGGCCGATTCTTTCCTGCTTGAAAAATGCAGGACCTTTTCCTTCCGCCTTCTGCATAATGTAGACAACCAGAATCAGAGGTGAAAGCAGTATAAGTCCGATAAGCGAACCCAATATATCTCCAGTTCTTTTCAAAAATCGCTCGACAGCGTTCATGCCGTCAATATTTTCTATCTCTTCAGTTGAAGCAGCCATTGCCAAATTCATGATTAAGGTTTTACTCAAATGTTTATGTTTAATGTATGTTTTATATTTTTCATTGTTAACAACGCTTTTCTTTCGTAAATATTATGCAGACTGCAAACAATCTTTCTTCTGCATTATTTATAAAGAAATCCAAGAAAGGCGCTTGATTCCATGTCCCGTTCTTTTCAAATACAAAAAGCACTATCCAGTCGTCAGGGAACAAAGAATTCCAACATTCTGCAAAGATACTTTTTTTTACTTATTCGGCAAGCCAAAACACGGTGTGAAGCTGAACTTATTATACAAAATTCAGCAAAAACGGCACTATGGCTGTTGTCTGGCGTCGACAGCTGACAACGGGAATAAAAAAACTATGCTGACAGATGCTTTACTTATTTTCGCCGTTGCCTACATACAGCGAATACTCGTGGTCACCATTCTTTACAACTACAACGCTGTCAAACCCGGCCATATCCAGCTTCGACATTGTCAGCAGTTCGCCTTCGTGAAGCCGCAGGACCTTTCTCAGGAGCCATCGGCCCAGACTTTTGTTCGGATTGCTCATCAGAGCCTTGCCGTCGTCTTGGCACACCTTGGCAGAAAGGTCCGTGCCGTCAGGCAGGTGAAGTACAAAACATTCGTCGCGCGGAGGGAAAAATGAGGGATGACGCCTGCGGACATCAAGCGGTATGGGAATGTAGATTTCGTCAGAATCGCGCCTGCGTCCAGACGCGTTCCACAGATTAAGTCCGCTGCGTTCTGGCACAAAGCGTACGGAACCGCCTGAGCGAGACGAATAGAGGGGCAGGACTATCGACTCATGCCTGTCTGCGGCGGATGTGAACAAACTTCGTTCCGACGCTTGTCCGGCATGCTCATGCAGTACGGTGTCAATGCCGACACGCTCCATAAGTACCGAATAAGGGTCCTTCAAAATGTCCACACCGATTTCAAGATAATCAGAGGTGTTGATTTCAAACCGTTTCAGCAATACCGACTTACTGTAATAGAAGACGTAATGCCCTATCCCGTCGTAAAACGACAGACTGGAATTCTTGTGGCACACATTTGTTATCCGGTCCTCGTCGATAAACGGGTATGGTGAATTGAAAACTACTATACGGTTCTGCTTTCTTGCCACAATGTGATATATGCGCTGCGAGACTCCACACAATTCGTCGCCGAGCCTCATGCGCTCGTTCCTCACCTTGGCAATGTAGCGTGCAAGTTCCACACCCTTCAGTCCTTTGAACGTATCTGCAATGCGGTTGAACTCGGCAACCTTCTCGTAAGAATATGGACCAGGCATCTGGAATGTCTTTATGCCGATGCCGAGATTGCCGATTCTTGCATCGTAAGCTATGTCCATACGACTCAGATTGGTTGCGCCAAAGCACCGGCAGAAAAGATTTTCGGCTACACGATACTGCACAAAGGGTATATCGCTGTCGGAAAACAGTCCGGAGAGACCGCCCATAAGCTTCAACATGGACTTATATGATTCGCAGGAAGTCCACGTTGCAAAAAATTCGTCAGCGCTGTTCATTGTCAAGCAATATATCGGTTATACGTTCGGCCACACGCATCATCAACGGCACCACTACTGAATTGCCGGCCTGCATGTACTTGCGGCTGTCTGCCAGGCGCGGCGAGAACTCGAACCTGTCCGGAAATCCCATAAAATTGGCACATTCCTTCGGAGTCAGCTTGCGTATGCCTCCATCTGTCAGAATCAGAGGCACGTTGTGCCCGCCGCCGCCCATATTGGCTGTAAGCGTCGGACAAACCCCGCTCTTGTTCTCACGCACATAAATACGCCGCCACTGATATATGGTATCGCGCGAAAGCATGGCTTCGCTCAGTTTTTTATAATATATATGCCCCTCGCGATAGAAATAGCGTTCATCATCGACACTTTCATCAATCATGTCGTGTATGGTGTGTGTCAGCTTCACAGGTTCGGGGAATTCAAACCGTCCGCAGCCAGGCACCTGTTTCGGGTCAAAAGCGACAATGATGATTCGTTCCCTATTCTGCGGCACATCGGCATACTCCATGGCATTCAGCACCTTGCTGTATACCTTATAGCCCAATTCCTCCAGAGTTCCTTTTATGACGGCAAATGTCTTGCCGTGGTCGTGGGTCTGCAGATTCTTCACATTCTCGAGAAACACGGCACGAGGACGGTGGCTGCGGATGATATCGGCCACTTCAAAGAAGAGCGTTCCGCGTGCATCGTCAAAGCCACGCCTGTAACCGGCAACCGAAAATGCCTGACAAGGAAAACCGCCGCAGAGGACATCAAAACGTTCCGGAATGAACATTTTTGTCTGCCGGCTTGTTATGTCTCCAAAAGGAACTTCACCATAGTTGTGCAGATAAGTCATCTGCGCGGCCTCATTGAATTCTGATGAATATACACACCGTCCGCCGAAATGCTGCATCGACAAGCGGAATCCACCTATACCAGCAAAGAGGTCTATAAAGGTGAAACGCGGTGAACCAGATGCAGGGAATCGCACTTTCATGCGTGCCGATTCACGTAGAAGCATGCCGTCCAAAGTTTCATCATTCAGACCGGACACGGCTTCGCTTCCATATTTTACGGAAAGAAAGGCTCTGTACATTCTTCTTCCATCCGAATAGGCTTCGCCGTTTCCGGAAGCAAGTCCACTGATATAATGGGTCAACAGAGCCAGCCTGTCCATAAAACCTATTGGAGTGCCGTCTGCAGATGCCAGACCGTCGGTCAAAGCACTCTTCCTATATCGTCGGTCATCGATAATCTCATCAATGCCCAATTCGAAAAATTCGTCCATCCTTGATATATATTGATATGGGGCATCCCTAACGCAGGATATGCCGAAAACAAGATGCTAAGTTAGCAACTATATGCCATGTCTTAAAGGGCGTTAACACAAAGTTATTGCCACGTTAACAAAAAATTGCAGTTGTTAAGCAACAGTTACATATCGGCCGAACCATAAACGATGCGGGCGCTCGCAATAATAATTTCGAGCGCTCGAAAATGTGCAGACGAGCGCCCGCAACTACAAAAAGTCATAAGAAAAACGGCCGACGCGCTGTTAACAGGTCATTTTGACACAATATCAGTCAAAATGTCAGACAACTGCAATCGGGCACAATTTTTGATATCAATAAGGCGTATCCGGTTCTCCGGGTACGAGATAAACGAAAATATTCACCACTAAAAAAATAAAGGAAACAGTTTTATGAACTTCAACAATTTCACAATCAAAGCACAAGAGGCCATTCAGGAGGCTGTAAACATCACACAGTCTCACGGGCAACAGCAGATTGAGCCCGCACACCTCATGGCCGGAATAATGAAAGTTGGAGAAAACGTGACCAACTTCATATTCCAGAAGCTGGGCATCAACGCGCAGCAGATGGAGACCCTCATCAACAACGAGGTTGCTTCACGCCCTAAAGTGAGCGGAGGCGAGCCTTATCTCAGCCGCGAAAGCAACGACGTACTTCAGAAATCCATCGACATCTCGAAAGAGATGAATGATGAATATGTATCTATCGAGCCGATGCTGCTGGCACTCCTCAAAGTGGACAGCACTGTCTCCAGAATAATGAAGGATGCCGGATTTACGGAAAAAGAACTTAAGGCGGCCATCGCAGAGCTCAGGAACGGAAGCCGAGCAACAAGCCAGACAAGCGAGGATACTTATCAGGCGCTCAACAAATATGCTACGAACCTGATTGAGCAGGCACGTTCGGGCAAGCTTGACCCTGTCATAGGACGTGACGAAGAAATCAGGCGTGTTCTGCAGATTCTCAGCCGGCGTACAAAGAACAACCCAATACTTATAGGTGAACCAGGAACAGGTAAAACAGCCATCGTTGAAGGTCTGGCACACAGAATCCTTCGTGGCGATGTACCTGACAACCTCAAGGACAAGCAGCTGTACTCTCTCGACATGGGTGCACTGATTGCCGGTGCCAAGTATAAGGGCGAATTCGAGGAAAGACTGAAATCTGTCATCAACGAGGTTACAAAGAGCGACGGCAACATCATACTTTTCATCGATGAGATACACACGCTTGTCGGTGCCGGAAAGAGCGAAGGCGCCATGGACGCCGCCAACATTCTCAAACCGGCTCTCGCAAGGGGCGAACTCAGAAGCATCGGTGCGACCACCCTCGACGAATATCAGAAGTATTTCGAGAAGGACAAGGCGCTCGAAAGGCGATTCCAGACTGTCATGGTCAATGAGCCTGACGTGCTGAGTTCTATATCAATTCTTAGAGGTCTTAAGGAAAGATACGAGAACCACCACAAGGTAAGGATTAAGGATGATGCAATTATTGCAGCCGTAGAGTTGTCAAACCGTTACATCACCGACCGATTCCTTCCTGATAAAGCCATCGACCTGATGGATGAGGCCGCCGCCAAACTGAGGATGGAGCGCGACTCTCTGCCTGAAGAGCTTGACGAAATAAGCAGAAAGCTCAAACAGCTCGAGATTGAACGCGAAGCCATCAAGCGAGACAACGACCAGGCCAAACTCGAACAGCTCAACAAGGAAATTGCCGAGCTGAAGGATGAGGAAAGTTCATATAAGGCTAAATGGCAAGCTGAAAAGAATCTTGTCAACAAGATTCAGCAGAACAAGCAGTCCATCGAGAACCTCAAATTCGAAGCCGACAAGGCTGAGAGAGAAGGCGACTACGGTAAGGTTGCTGAAATCAGATACGGCAAAATCCAGGCTCTCAACAGTGAAATAGCTGAGATACAGAAGGAGCTGGCCAAGACACAGGGCGGCAAGGCTATGATAAAGGAGGAGGTAACTCCTGACGATATAGCCGACGTCGTATGCAGATGGACCGGAATACCTGTCAACAAGATGATGCAGAGCGAACGCGAAAAGCTTCTCCATCTTGAAGATGAACTTCACCTGAGAGTTGTGGGACAGGACGAGGCCATAAAGGCCGTAAGCGATGCCGTAAGACGAAGCCGGGCAGGACTGCAGGATCCGAAGAGGCCTATAGGCTCATTCATCTTCCTCGGTACGACCGGTGTTGGTAAGACGGAATTGGCCAAGGCTTTGGCTGACTACCTGTTTAACGATGAATCGCTGATGACACGAATCGATATGAGCGAATATCAGGAAAAATTCAGCGTGACAAGGCTTATCGGTGCGCCTCCTGGATACGTAGGCTACGACGAAGGCGGACAGCTCACCGAAGCAGTAAGGCGTAAACCTTATTCGGTTGTGCTCTTCGATGAAATCGAGAAGGCTCATCCGGATGTGTTCAACACTCTGCTGCAGGTTCTCGACGACGGACGACTCACCGACAACAAGGGCAGAACCGTCAACTTCAAGAACACCATCATCATCATGACTTCCAACCTCGGAAGCCAGCTCATCCAGAGCCATTTCGACAAGATTCGCGAAATGGAGAAGGACAGCAGCATCTCTCCTAAGGAGCTCGAAGCAAAGAAAGAGCAAATAATGGAGGATGCAAAAAATGAAGTGATGGAAATGCTCAAGAAGACCATACGTCCGGAATTCCTCAACCGTATAGATGAAACAATCATGTTTGCACCGCTCAACCAAGAGCAGATAAAGCAGATTGTCAGACTTCAGATAAACGGCATAAAGGGAATGCTTAAGGAAAACGGTGTAACGCTTGAACTCACCGACAAGGCCATCGACTTCATTGCCGAGGAAGGCTACGACCCTGAATTCGGTGCTAGACCGGTCAAGAGGGCTATACAGAAATATCTGCTCAATGACCTCTCGAAGAAGCTTCTCAGTCAGGAAGTCGAAAAGGACAAAGCCATCATCGTTGATGCTGAAAATGACAAACTTGTATTTAGAAACTAATATTTACTGCCGACTGCCGGAACATCGCGTGTGCTCCGGCATCCGAAAACAAGAAGGCCGCGGCTTACCATAAATGGTAACCGCGGCCTTTTTTTATCCTTACGTTTCAGATATACCATGACAGCAATGAGACATCATGATATATCTATGCTCAGAAACATTTTATTCGGCTTTCTCTTCTTCCTTGTTTTCCTCAGCTTCTACTTTTTCTTCAGGAACAAATTCTGTTACACCTGCAGCGACAAGAATGTTATACCAACTGAGCACCTTGCGCATGTCGCTTACTCTTACACGGTCTCTGTCGTATTCAGGAAGAACTTTCTCGAAGAATGCTATCATTTCATCATTTGAAGCCTTCTTCGGAGACATATCTACAGCAGAACCGTTGTAGTTTTTCTTTATAGAATCGAAAACCGAAGCCAATGATATTTCATCATCGTTCTCAGTATATATTGATATGTCTGCAAGCGAAACCACCTTGTCTGTGCCGTATGCAGGCATACGCTTTCTGTTCTCATCCAAAGTTTCAACAATGAGCATTTTATTGCCACGAGAAACCATCCGGAAAAGTCCCGGCTTTCCTGATATTGCTAAAATTGTCTTCAACATAACTAATATAAAGTATTATTTAGTGTATTAGGTTTATAAATATTTTTTCTGAATCATGCATTACATGCTTACCATGCCCGTAGTCCCCGCATAAGCTTCCATGAGTATGAGCATGCAAAATTAAAAGTGAAAAACGAAAAAACAAAACGAATATAGTAAAATCAGCCTAATGATGTTATCAGTTTTTCAATTTGCCTATCGACATCTTCCTTTCCGTCATTGATGATGCAATAATCGGCGAGGCGCTTTTTCTCTTCATCGTCCATCTGATTTGACATACGTCTGGCCACTGCCTCGGATGTCGAGGAATCTCTGCGGACAGCCCTGTCAAGACGGACTTCAGGCGGTGCGTATATGTCTACGACGTAATCTACGACATCTTCGAAGCCGGCCTCAAACAATATGGCACTCTCCATGAAGACTTTGTCGCTCTGCCGCGAAGCGGCCCATTCAAGAAAATCGGCTTTGACAACTGGATGGACAATGGAATTGACCTTGATTGCATTTTCCTTATCCGAAAAAATAAATCCGGCCATACGCTCCTTGCATAAACTGCCGTCAGAGGCGTACACATCTTCGCCCACAAGTTTCTTCAAGGATTCTATTATATGGCGGTTTTCAACCATAAGCCTCTTGGCCTCGCTGTCACAATTGTATATCGGGAAACCGGCCTTGGTCAATTTCTCACAGACATAAGTTTTGCCGCTGCCTATGCCACCTGTTATACCTATACGCATATACTGATTTGTGCTATTGACATATGTGAAACTATATCAGGCCACAGATATCATTGGTCCATGGTCTGTTCAATAATATACTCAACTTCCTGCGGAACGACTCTGACATAAGAAACTCCAGGTGGTTGAGAACGCAATATGAGCTTGCAGCTTGTATCGCCTTCCTTGATGGAATTGTAATCGACGACAAGAAGGAAATCACGCGGTTTTATCTTGTTGAACATGCCGGCCACGACACGGAACGTCACAGATGCCGTCTGCGGGAATGTCCTCAGTATCTTATTGTCCGGTATGTTTTCTGCATATATAGGAACCTGCAACGTCTTATCAGAGAATATATCGGAATAAATATTTATCTTAACTGAATCAGGTATGAACTTGGCCCCTTTTATACCGGCCAGCGCAATCTTGGCTATTGTTGTATCTTCGACATTCTCAAAGGCCACAGCTTCAGTCCGTACCATAGTTATGGTATCAAGCATTGACGAAGGTGCGTAAACGTCTACAGAATCAGGAGATACGAAGAAATTGCACAGTTCATACTGGGGTGCAGGAGAAATCTTGCCTGCAAACTTTACAGGTACGCGCTTGCGTTCGCCCTTTGAATAAAAGAACTCCAATGTCGACGGAGTAATAGAAACAATACGTATGGAACTATTCATGCTGTTGCTTATCAGACGCTTCAGAACTGAGTTTTCAACACTGAAAGAACTTCCTCCAGTGTCATATTCGCTGAAGTCTACCTCGACCACCCTGTCATGTGACGACAGGAAATATTCGGCCAACCTTGCTCCTTTGTCCGAAATTGTAACATCAATGCTGCGAGGTATATTAGATGTTATGATCACGTCCTCAGGAATATTCTTAACTACAAGCCTGAACTGCACATCCGTCTGAATAACCTCTTTGCTTATCTGCACAATCCACAAGACCGTAGATACCAGCAAAAAGACAAGGAATGTCATCACCTCCTTATCGAACTTAAAGTGACGAATCTGCTTAAGAATCCGTCCCATGAGTCCATAAATTCTGGCCAACAGAGAATCGTTGTCAAGTTCCATCAATATAATATTTTGAGAATAGAGTAATACATAACAAAAAAAAGACAAGATGTGAGACGCCGCCGGACAGCTTACACTAAGCACACCAGAAACAAAATCTCATCAACTTGTCCATAAATTTATTGAGTGCATGCACAATGCATGGTTAAGCTAAGCGTCATCACATCTGCTGGTTCTGCGAAGCATCAGCAAAGACATAATTGCGATCAATCTGTATCTTAACGCCGTTGGCAATCTCAATTCCGATGTATGAAGAACCTTCATTGAGATCCTTTACAGTACCGTATATGCCACCTGCAGTAACGATTTTCTGACCGACTGTAAGATTGTCGCGGAACTTTTGCATTTCTTTCCTGCGCTTGTTCTGCGGACGTATCATAAAGAAATAAACAATCGCAAACATGACTACAATCATTATAATCATTGTAGGGTCAAAACCGCCTCTTGCAGCGGCTCCATTCTGTAATAGATTCAAAAACATAGGTAAATTTTGATTTAATATTAATATTGTTCTTTATTCTGAATGCAAAAATAGCGTTTGTATCCGATTACCCGCAAAATAAGCGC
>ENA-UONW01002387-UONW01002387.1-human-gut-metagenome-genome-assembly--contig:-CS52-NODE-2387-length-18559-cov-5.546368_pt1 | contig 18559 bp, 8 predicted proteins | sample MGYA00242463_ERZ724010 | MGnify/ENA metagenome assembly ERZ724010 | reverse complement strand
ATATCCAGAACGGTGGTTGCAGACGCATTCTTTTCCAAGGAAACTTTCATAACGCTTATGTGTGAGAGCGGTTTCCATGTCATCAGCCAATTTAGGAATGACGTAATCCTGTACTATCCGACATTGGAAAAGAAAACAGGAAAGCGTGGTCATCCCAAGTGATTTGACGGCAAAATTGACTTTGCCAATCTGGATCTGATCCGGTACAAGGAATACGAGGTGAATAAGAGAAAACTATACGGAGTGAGGACATATGCAAAAGCTCTCAAAAAGGTACGTTTCCTTATCCGTCCGGTATCCGATGGACGGGAAGACAGACAAGTGGCAGTTTTATTTCTCTACAGACGATTCGATGGATGGACGCGAAGTTCTGGATTATTACAGAACTTGGTTCCACATGGAATTTTACTTTAGAGATGGAAACAACATGCAAGAACCATCAATTGCCAGTCAACTGACTTCAGGAAATTGGATTTCCACTTCAATGTCTCGCTTACGGCTGCCAACTTAGCCAAAGCGGCATGTAAGAGGCTCGGAATAACCTATTCCATATCCTTTTACAAGTCATTCATACACAATGCTTATATGCTTGAACGATTTATTTGCATGTTTGGGATTAACCCAGACTCACAAGTTATTGACAAACTTTTCAAAGAACTCATTTTATTTACTGCCAGAGCCGCTTAGGCTTGGCGAATTTTTAACGGACTATTGACTAAATTAACCATCTTACAAATATCACTTTATAATAGTCAAAGAAAAACACAAAACAGAAAAAGATACATGAAAATACAGAAGTTTTCTTTTGATAAAAAAGAAAAAGGCTATCTTTAAATAGTAAAGCTATGAGTTACAATAAAAGATTTCCTACTTCAACTTTGGATTATCCAAACTATATGATTAAAAGCAGGAGATTTATATTATAAAGCTTCAACCTATAAGATTTTCATTCTAATAATTGTTTGAGCCAGAAGCCTAAACATCTTCAAGGCAAAGGAATGCGCCCATCATTACCTGTTGCTCCAAATTTCTTCGCTGCTTCTTCATTCAATTTCTTGACAGATTCTAGATTCACAACTTTAAATGGTTGATTTTCTAAATCTTTACATTGTATTTGGAATACATAAGCAGGAGCTTCTTTATAATTTTTCGGTAAATTAATCACAATTCCCATCTCTGAATCTGAAAAATTCACAATTTCTGGACAGCCTAACAACTTAATTGACAAAATGTCACTCTGCTTCCAACCTTGAAGAGAAGACAACAATAAGTTTTTTTCCATATCAGAACAAACAATAACATTTAACACATTCCCTTTTACTGTATACCGAATGCTCCCCTCGCCAAATGTTTTCCAAGTTTTTGTTTCATAAATAGCATCTCCATTAATACGCATCCAATCACCTATTTGCTTCAACAAATCTAAAGTCTTCTCATCGAAACTACCATCTCCCTTTGGTGGTACATTGAGTAAAAAAATACAATTTTTAGAAACAACATCAGCCATAGATGAGATTATGCGCCTTGCCGAATAATACTCTGCATTATCTACATAAAACCATGGACCTATAGATTCTTCTGATAACCTCGGAACCTCTTCTATCCTATCAGAATAACTTCTTTCCAGAACTGTAGATGTTATACCCGGATAAAAAACTCCATGATGCTGAATATCCTTAATACCAAAAAAACCTTCACATTTACCACCATGCATACTAGCATTATGATTATAATAATGAGCTAAAAGTTCCATCCCTATTTTCCCTCCATCATCTGTATAAGGTAACGCTCCATCTATATAACAAAAATCAGGATGATAATTATCGATCAAATCAGTCAATCTGTTTATCCAATGTTCTTTCCAAGATTGTGGAGACACCAAAGGTGAACGATAATGATAAAATTCCGGTCCTAAGTTCTTAAAATTAGGGTATTCTAAATACAAATCCTCATATTCCTTCATATTCCCATCATAAGGAATTCCAGCTTTAGGACCTTTCTTGTCTGCACCTTTATTGGCTTGTACCCAACTATAAGTCCGTTCCAAATGTGTCGTAACCCCCCAACGTAATCCTGCTTTCAAGGTCTCTTCACGTATTGCCTTACAAACATCTACTTTCGGACCATAATTCATTGAGTTCCAACGAGGCTGATATTTTGAATTCCACATATCAAAATTATCATGGTGGACAGCCATAGTTAAAATAAATTTGGCTCCTGCATCTTTAAAAAGCGAAACCCATTGTTTTGCATCAAATTTATCAGCTTTCCAAGACATTACTACATCTTTATATCCAACTTCCGAAGGATGTCCCCAATTTTTAAGATGATCCTTATAGGCTGGGGATCCCTCTACATACATTTCACGAGCATACCAACCACTATTAGCGCTCTTTGAAGAAGATTGAGCATTCCAATGACAATTAATCCCGAACTTTGCGTTTTGAATCCATTCAGGACACTGATACTGCTGTAAAGAAGAAAATGTCGGTTCAAAATGTTGCGAATAAACATCCATAACCAAACAACTAAACAATAACAATAAATTCTTTCTCATTTTTATTCAATAGTTTAAATAGCAACTTTAATCATGTAATGAAGATGGAAATCAAAATTAATGCTTTTTCATCCAACCTCCCATTAATTATTACAGAAACTTTACTTCAATTCTCTTATTATTATATGAAACAGCATATACCTTGTAGGTATCCTTCCAACCACCTTTGACACTGAACGATGCTGTTGCAGAAGGTTCCAACATTCCATCTGAGACACAAATCAATGTTCCTCCTTCATTTCCATCCCTAACTTCATACACAACAACATTTTTCCAATTCTTCATTGTCAAACTCGCTTCAGTACGTGACGCAGTTCCTACAACAATATCCTTCTTGTTTTTAAATACATCTACTGTATTGTCTGTAATATATTCTAAGGCGATATCAGGCTTGGAATATCCCAAAGCTTCCACCCGCCGACGTATTTCGTCAGCCTGATCCTGTGTAATGGTCATTTGACCGGAGCCGTAATCCTCAACCAATACATCTACGGGAGTTAAAAATCCCCATTTTTCAAAAAAGTCCAGCAAATTTGTATGTGCTACCTTACTAGCTATATATACAAATTCCAATTGCTGTTCACCAGGTGTCTTCAAATCTTCATGAGTACGTATATATTCAAATACGTCCGGATAGAATCCTCCTCTATCAGTCTGTTGTAAAGGTGTCATCCCCAAAACTTTACCAAAATAAAGTTCCAACTGCCAAAACGGTATTAATTTACAAAACACATCCGGTTCTAGTGCATGAGAAATCTTACCGACCAAAATACTGTTCCATGCCCAAGAATAACGATTAGGCGATTCTTGACTTCCCATACTTTCCGTCTGTATACGGGAAGGTTGCCCCAATAAAGTGGTCTGTACATATTCCGAAAAAATATTGTTTGTCACTTCTGTTGTACCTACCCATTTTAAACCGGGACGAGTTTGGTTGCAATGTCCTACTTCATGTGCCGGTCCCCAGCACGCAGTTGTCTTTAAAGATTTTTCATTACAGAGTTCAGATAAGGTTTCATCATGGTAAGCAGTGTGATAACTTGTAGCATACATATAGGAATGATACATGACATTAAAATACATACGATTCCTGAACATCCTGCCATATTTTTCAAGTCCCATTAATTGTTGTTCACCATATACCAACAGATCATAGGTGTCAATCAACGCTTTCAAATCAGTTGTATGATTTCTGAAACGGTTGGTAGGAAAAGTCAGATGTGCATATTTACCCAATACGTCAAAATAATCATCACAAGCTTGATTTAATAATTCCTTCCATCGTCCTTCATGTTCGGGATTTTGGCTATCAAAATATCCGTTTACCTTTCCTGTCGCAAAATGTATCTTTATCTTGGGTGCGTCTTCAAAATCCGGAGTATGATACATTATATAAGCCAACCCTCCCTGTTCTATTTTCAATTTGTTTATACCTGTAGACAAAGGATACTCCATTCCTCCAAATCCATCACCTCCCGGTTTATTTAAATTCTGCACACGCAAAGAAATCTGTTGCCCCTGTAAATCACCCACCATCGCGACTAAAGTTTCCCCTGATTCCAATGCAATACCTGTAGGATTGTCCAATAAGCTATAAGGGCTTGTTTTATTTTCCAAAGCCTGAACATCCGGATGAGGATAGGCCTGAAAAGTATTGATACGGAAATCCGTTTTATAACGCCCGTGATACATATAATAGGCAATATTCTTAAAAAACGAGTGTGTACACGACAATATATCCTTCTCCGTAATCCCTGTTTTCAACTCCGAACAAGACGGATCTGTAAACAAAGTAGTATATTCAAAACTTTCAGGATTCTTCTTATAGAATTCCATTTCCGAACAAACAGCAAATCCTTGCCCGTCACCCGAGCCAGAATGTATTGTAAACCGTAGTGCGGAAACGCCAATCAAGGAATGAGGAAAATCAACTCTCCTAGCTGATGAAGTACCACCAAAATCATATGTCATTACATACTGCCATTCATCTACACCCCGAGTATTGGCATTACTTCTCACCTCAATATCCACTAGTTTAAAATGTCCGTTCCAATGACCGTCAGCACGAGGATAATATATCATATAATCCATGTCTGTCCCTTCAGCAAACGCATATTCCAATATAATGGGATAATAATGATCATCTGAATTATTCCAGCTTGAATGATATTGGGTTTCCTTATTCCCGTCATAACTGTTAGCTATACCATACCCAGGTTGCTCAGACGAAGCAGTTGCCCCTGTAACTTTTACAAGAATATCCTCCTCCAGTTCTTCCGGATTCAAAGGATCATATTGTCCCAACCCTTTTTGTACAATAGTAAACGTTTCCGGCTTCAAATCCGAGTCCAGATCCACATCACTAAAAGTAATGACAGCCTGCCGTTCTCCATCTGTTTTACTGGCATCTACATGAAACACAAAGACCTTGGAAACCAATGGATGGTCCGCTGCACGTGTCTGTGTATCATGTACCCATTCACAGTCCTGAGGAAGCTTATATTGATATTCAATATTGGTAGTCACTTCAAGTTCTACCTTCCCTCCAGTTACGGGTATTGTGGCACTGTTTGTTGTCAACAATATAGCCTTCCCCCATCCCAATTGTACCACCTCTATTGTTTTTTTCATTTGAGAGGATGTCACAATGACTTTTGCTTGTCTGATATCCTTATCTTCGTTATTATCTACCGATATAACCAATTCCCCATTTCGGGGATCAAGGTGACACCAGGAACTATCATCACCTTCAACCTCACATGTCCATTTCGTATTGCATTTTATTTCCACGACTTTTTCAGAGTACTCTTCCCCAAAATTCAACGTACTGGTATTCACCTCCAAGAAAGGATTCGTGACATCCATAAGTGTATCTTTGTTTCCACATGAACAAACAGATATCACAAACAACAAGTACATTATACTATTTAATGCCATAAAATTCTTCATGCTACAATATTCTTCAATTACAAATTAGAATCTTAATTACATCGATAAATAAACAGACTATAAAAAGCCAGAGGCAAGGCAAAAGGCATCTTCACCTCTGGCTCTGTTTCAACAAGCAATGTTAAGTCAATTCATGGAAGGTTCTTCTTCCACTTCTTCAGGATCAATTACCGTGGTCATATATTCAGTAGCCGCAATTTCTGACAAAGAATAATATAAATTTCCACTTGTCGTTTGCGTTATTTCCAACCAAATGTAATTACAAGGCTCACCGCTAATAATAAAGGTAGGTGAATTATAGGTTTCTGCCCTCCCGTTTGGAAGACCGGATGTAATAGAACCTATCAGGGTAGCTTGGGAAGGATCAAAAGATCCATCAAAAGAATTACTACCATAAATATTTATTTCCTTGGGATCATCTCTATTCCCGTGATCACGAGTTGTATAAGAAAATCCAAAAGCTTGTACAGCACGCTGCAAATCCATCACAATATAACGGGGCATTGGTCCCGGATTAGCCCAATCGCTGACAAAAGCAGTAGACACATTGCCATCGAGCATATTAGGCACAGGATCGTTATAATCACAATTATCTGTAAATACATGATCTGCCGTTAATGCAATTTCAGCTTTATCTCCAGTCAATGTAATAGTCTTCTCTGCGGCATTCGCTTGCGCACTTACAATAAAGCTTGTACTAGCCTGTCCATCCCGACTAAAAGTTTGGAATGTAAAATCCAATTGGCCATAACGTTGCAGCAAACCGTCAACCAACAACGAATCGGTATAAATACTTGCCAGACGACGGTAACCTGTTTCTTGACCAGGAATTTGATACGTAACTCCTACATAATAGTAATTGGCATCTTCAGGAATGTCCCAACGGAACATAATTGCCCCAGGACGAGATTCGGCAGTAACCGATGCTTGCGACAAAGGTGTAGGAGCAGGATATGACTTGTCTTCATCTGAACATGCTGAAAAAGTCATAATACCAGCCAATAGTGTACATACATATTTAAAAAGTTTTTTCATATTCATTCAGTTTTAATTAATAACCCGGATTATTTACCAGTTTCTCATTCTTATTAACATCATCAATAGGAATGGGTAACAAATAATTTGTAGGAGTCTCAAATTTTCGCTCAAAATCAATCACAGTCAATGTGGCCAATTCCTGAATAGTCTTAGCTTCACAATTCAATCCTTTTGCCTTTTGATTAAAATACTCACCGGCAAGTAACCAACGACGCATATCCCAGAAATTTTGATTTTCCATAAACAGCTCAATCATACGCTCTTGACGTACAATCTGACGAAGTTTGTCCTGGGTAAGAGTAGCTACCCCATCCCAAGATTCTTCTACCGTAGGAATACCAGCACGCGTACGTACTTTATTTAGATAAGTTTTTGCGGCATCTAGATTATTGGTCTCCACGCATGCTTCAGCATAAGCTAAATATAAATCAGCTAATCGAATAACGGGCCAAGGATAATCAGAAGGACTTTTAACAGAAGTACTAACAGCGTTTATAGGATCCACCCCTTTTTTATTTAAATATGAAGTAGGAGCATAAGCGTTACGCAATACTCCTCCTACATCACTGCGAGCACAATTTCCACCTTCTACAAAGTCACATACAACACGATATCCTCCATCGACAGCTTCATAATTCGGATCTGCATCATAGGCTCCATTAGAAGCGGCACTCATTACTTCATAATATCCCCCCTGAAAAGCAACCCAAGCATAAAATCGTGGTTCACGATCCAAATTGAAACGAATAGTCTGTTTACCCGGTTTAGCCTCCAAAGCATGTGCCTGGTCTACCGTCACAATTTGCAATTTACTGGCATCCGAAGAATCAAACTCAGGATCTTCATCATAAGGTAGCCCGTTCTTGGTATAAAAACGATTAAGCATATTCCATGTAGGTGCTACTCCATTCCATGCAGAAGCCGAATTATATGGCATTGATTTATTTTGAAGGCCATAATATCCTTCCGCACGAGTTTCTACCATCAAAATCTCAGGATTACCTGCTTCAATAATATTGTAACGCAATTTACGCTGTGTAGGATCAGAAGGATAAGCATTTGTTGCTACATTGTAAGTGGTATTTTCATAAAGTTTATGTCCGTTAGCTTCAGCAAAATCAATGGCCTCCTTCAAAGCTGTTTCTGCACGTTCCCATTTCGATGCATCGTATTGAACAGGCATCAACTGTACTCCTTGCTTATCAGTAAAGTCTGAATAGAACTCCGAATTTCCATTGAATAAAGGAGAAGCCGCGTACAATAACATTTTTGCCTTCAAGGCCTTTGCTGCCACACTGGTAGCCAAGCCATATTCATATACTGTAGAACGCTTGGCCGGTAATCCGGAAGCTGCTTCATCAAGCATTTGGCATACAAAATCCACGCATTCATCCAATGGACTTCTACCTAAATAATTGGATGCATCGGTATCAATTTTCGGTTCTTCTTTAATCAAAATTACAGGACCGTAACAACGAATCATCAGAAAATGATAGTAGCCAATCAGAAACTTGACTTGTGCTATATAATCAGATTTCAGACTCTCGTCCAATCCCGGTACCCTATCCACATTATTTAAAAAAATATAACACTGACGAAGTCCCTGAAAGAAAGTATTCCAATAGGAGATTACCGGATTGGAAGCCGTATAATTTCCCTTTGGAAAAGCAGCAAAGGTCTCATGTTCAAAAGACGTAATCACCTCATCGCCTGTCAGCAAATCAAGACAAGCAGACCCGTGATTGACTTGTGGTAAATAAGAATAACATGAATAAACATAACGTAACGCAGCGGTAGGATCTTCAAAAGCATCTTCCTCTGTATCAATTTCATCTGGAACAATATCCAATGTACAGGAATTGATTGAAAATCCAATCAGAATTCCAAACATATATATAAAGAATCGTTTCATTTTTCTATATTTTAAAGATTATTTATTGAATGTGATTTGGAAACCCAGGTTAAAGGTACGTTGCGTCGGATATTGCAATCCTGCTCCACCGCCCATTTCAGGATCCCAAAGATCAAATGGTGAAAACGTTAACAAATTAGTTGCACTAAAATATAAACGCATATTTTTATAAGAATATCCTAATTCTAAATTTTTTAGTTTCAGGAAAGCTGCATTGCGCAACCAAAAAGTAGAATTAACCGTATTATGATTGTTGTCATACTTTGTCAAACGAGGATAAGCCGCATTCGGATTCTGATTGTTCTCACTCCAATAATCTTCAGCAATCCAAGAAAGTACATTCCGATGAAAATTCGTACCAAAAGGATGCATACCACTCATCATCAATGATACATTTGCCTGTCCCTGGAAGAAGAAAGAAAAATCCCATCTTTTCCATTGCATACTCGGCCCAAAACCGTAAACTATTTCAGGCACGGTAGGATATCCCATATTTACCCGGTCATCGGATGTAATATTACCATCATAATTACCATTGGCATCCGGTTGGTCTACATATTTGATATCACCCGGTGCTATTGCAATATTACCAATGGTAGAAGTGGCATTATTAGCAATGTCACCATCATCAATATAAAGTCCGTCGGCTACATATCCCCAATAAGTATTCAAACTTTTTCCGACTTGAGACAATGCAGGACGCAGTCCCGGAGCCTCATCATATTCCAATACCCGGTTACGGGCAAAAGTAAATGTTCCTCTAAACTGCATAGAAAAATCTTTTGTAATCTGTTTCCCATAATCCACAGACATATCAAATCCCCAATTCTTCACCTTGGCCAGATTTCCATAAATCACGGTTCCTGCCGTACCCAAATAATTGGGAATAGAACCACGTTGTTGAAATATATTCGAACGAATTTCCTGAAAACCATCCAGCGTAATATTCAATGAATTGAACAATTGAATATCCATACCTACATTCAATTTACGGCCAACCTCCCAAGTTATATCATTATTCTGATAACGAGAATAAACAGGGCCACTATAACTTTGGGTCTGCGTTCCATAACCAGTACGATATCCACTTGTTCCCTGTAGATTAACTTGTGCCAAATAAAGGAAACGGGCACCACCAATCTGGTCATTACCTACCAATCCATAGGAGCCACGCAATTTCAAATTTGAAACTACCGATTTCAAAGGTTCCCAGAATTTTTCTTCACTCAAATTCCAACCTGCAGAAACGGAAGGAAAGAAACCATAACGATGCCCTTCAGCAAAATTTTCCGAACCATTATAACCTGCATTCAATTCTAACATGTAGCGATGAGCATAATCATACGACAAACGTCCCGCAAAACCTATCTTTCGTTTAGGCAATGAACTTATTAAGTCGCCAGGAGCATTTGAATCATACTGATCCTGATTCCATAACACCATCGCATTTACATTATGATCGCCAAATGAACGGGTATAGTCAAAATAGGCTTGTGCATAGAAACGACGGTCACCTGTCGTACCATTTGATGTCCCCAACGTGCGACGCTCAGGTTCATATACAGGAAGTACCACCATACTATAGGTACCATCCGGATTTTGCGTATAAGAATTCAAATAATACGAATTATATGCCTGTGAACGAGTACGAGTCGTCTGACTCCAGTTTTTAAATGAAATCATAGCCTTAAAGCTCAGGCCTGGAGTAATAAAATCCAATTTCTGAGTAAAGTCCAAATTTGCAATAATCGAAGTCCAGAATGTATCTGAGTAACCGTTTGTTGCAGACGCAACAGGATTGTTTTGCCCTTGATCCGCTAACGTACCCGACAGGCCTCCCCATCGTATCCAATTCTCTGTATCAGATTTAGGATACATCACAGGATAATCCACCGGATTATTTCTCATAATCAAACTATAAATGTTATCAAAACTAGTGGCAGGTCCTGTCTGGTCGTATATCTGAGCATTCAAATGCAATCCGATAGTAGAACTCTTCGACATATGAAAATCGATGTTGTTTTGAAAAGTGTACTTTTTCAAATCAATATTGTTCTTATATGAAAAAAAGTCCTGGCTTCTATTCTTCAACATACCTGTTTCATGACTGAAGTTCATGTTCATAAAATAAGTGATTCGCTGCGTACCACCACGGATATTGAAATTGGCACGTTGGTTGAAAGCCATATTTTTCATCAACTCATCATACCAATCCACATTCGGATACACATAAGGATCCAACGAATTCATTGTACCATAAATCTTATCCGAGGAATAAAGAGCGTCTCCAGTCCCTTGATTAGTAACCGCCTCATTAAACATATTCATATAAGTCACGGCATCAACGAATTCCGGTTTAGAAGTAGGTGTTGTCACATTAGCCTCAACACGCACGCCAATAACAGGCTTATCAAGGTCCGCACCCGATTTTGTTTTGATAATCATTACACCATTAGCACCACGCGTACCATACATTGCCGTAGCTGTTGCATCTTTCAGGATAGAAAAACTTTCAATAACTTCCGGATCCAACGCATTCAGGTCGGCACTGGCAACCTCCATGCCATCCAGAATAATCAATGGAGAAGTGACACTGCTCAACGTAGAGATACCACGGATAAAGAAATCAGAACCGTTACTACCCGGCATACCGCTTCGCTGATAAGAAACGACACCTGCCAAACGACCAGCAAATGAGGTCGACAGGTTAGCGGAAGGAACTTTTAAATCAGTAGGACGTACAGACTGAATAGATCCGGTAACGCTTTCCTTTTTCTGTCCTGTTCCAAAAGCTGTCACAACGACTTCATCCAAAAGTTCAGCATCTTCAGACAATGTAATGGTCAACACCTTCTGATTATCAATCTCAATCTCTTTAGGTGTATAACCCAAATACGATATTGTCAGTACTTGACCACGACTGGCAATAATTTCAAATTTACCATCCACATCGGTAATTACACCGGTATGTGTACCCTTGACTTGGACAGCAGCCCCCGGAATCACTTCATTTGTCTGTGAATCCACCACAATACCCACAATTTTCTCACCTTTCTGTTGCTGTACCACAGAAGCAGCCAAGCTAGAATGGGCATTAACCTGTTGATATGTAACAGACAAACCTGCTACACAAGCAACCAACAAAATTTTACGATAGTTACCCATAATAAAAAATTTAGTTTAACAATTAGTTTAATTAAATAATCACATTTATTTACATTGCTATAGCTATTTTATATAAACGTGTCATTTGGTTAGATAAAATTTTACCTGCAAACCACGTTTCCATGATTTGAAGCAAAATTTTATTAAGCTTAATTTACACTGCTTATTCTACCCTCAGAAGAATACTGCCGCTAATTACATCTCCTACTTTAATCGGTTTGCGGAAAGGAGCATAGTGTCCACCCAAGAACATTTCATCGCCGGCCGTAACGAAATCGGCAACCAAGAATTGTGTTTTCTCACCCGATTTCCATGCACGCCAATGTTGTTGACCATTGGAAACAGCCGTCACTTTTGTGCCTTCATCCGCATTCCGAAGACCGGCATACCAGATATTTCGACGGGTAGAACGGAAATCATTACTGCCCAACGAATTATGATCCTTGCTCCAAGACCAGGTAGGTTCTATTCTAGGATTCTGTTCAGAAGGCACTTCACTATAAAAACTCTGTGCAGCACCTACGGGGCGACTGATGTGATCGGAAGGATAAACACTCCACAAACCATCACGACGCCAGAAAGTCTCATCAAAATGATCATAAGTCTCAAAGACCATTCCCCACTGACGCGGATTAACTGCCGCTTTTGCTGTGAAACTATAATCGACTTTGATTTCACCGTTGGCATTGATTGTCAAGACATAATTTCCATCAAAATCATTATATTTACCGGAAACACGAATCACTATATCTTTCGAATCTTTGTCTGCTTCGACTGAGGTAGCTTTCCAACCCTGACACAGATCATTGAACACAGGAGTTGCCGCATTATGGTTGGGATAACAACCACCTCCGGTCAAGGGCAAAGCCATCAGCCACGGTCCGCCGGAAAGTATCTTTTTCCCTTGCTTCTCCACACTGACAATCGAACCGGACATACGGTCTATCACACATCGGAAATCTTTGCCAGTGACAATCAACTGTTTTTTAGTAGTCCGGATGGTAGTTTTGTTCTTCTCCGGTGCAACCAATTCATTGATACGTTGCTCGCCCACAGGAATGAGGTATTCATCGGCTGTAAATCCTCTCGGATCGATAAAATCAAGTTTAAGCTGGCCGTCTTGTACCGGCAAACCTGTCTCAATAACCAATTCTCCCGTCTGTTGAGGTGCCAAGTCCGTAGTGACCATACCCTTCTTTCCGCCGAACTGCCATTTGATTTTCAGTTCGTTCAGATTGGTATAGGTATAACGGTTCTCAAGCTTCACAACAAAACGTGAAGAAGGTTCCAGACTTTGGGTAGTAACCTGCACCGGACTGAATACTTTCTTCATATCCCAATATTCGGGTTTAGGACGACGCCATCCGTCAATAGGTCCCCAAGCTCCATAGCCAACTGCATTCCCATCAGGCAACTGGAAAATATCGTCAATGCCCGACCAGATGGAACCTCCCAACACACCGTCCGTCTTATACATGTTCTCCCACATAGGTTGAAGTGCAAGTGCCCAGTCGCTACGTATACCGGGATCGGTGACCAACTCACTGCGATTGTATACATTCAGATGACAATATTCACCGTAAGTCATCGGACGGTCGCTTTTCTCAGCCACTTTATATCCTCCAGGACCCGGATAATGGATGTTGGCAATCGGAGCCGTACTTCCCTGGTTGTTGAAACCGCCATAAGCCTGGTCATGGAATGCGAAAGGACGGGTAGCATCTGCTTTTTTCATATACTCCGCCACTTGTGCAAAGCCTTTGTTCCAATAAGACTCATTGGCCATCGACCAGAAAATGACCGACGGATGATTGCGATAGAAGTGTACGGTTTCCATATCGGCCTGCAACACATAATCATAGTACTTTTCATCCTTGTAATTCAGCTTCTGCCAGTTTGCATTGGCATGATGCCCAATCCAGCAAACGGGTGCCTCAACTTCCACAAACAAGCCCAATTCATCACAATACTCAATAAACTCTTCTGCCGGAGGATAATGAGATGTACGGATAAAATTACAGTTGGCGGCACGATAAAGTTCCGCATCGGCCTTCCACTGTTCGTCCGTCAATGACCGTCCATACAAAGGATGGGCCTCATGCCGACACACTCCTCTCAACTTTACCGCTTTCCCATTGACCAGCATCCGGTTCCCCTTAATCTCGATTTCACGGAATCCGATTCTTTTCTTCACTTGTGCAATGGATACCATTCCCTGATATAAATCCAGATGCAAATCATACAGATTCGGATGTTCATTATCCCATAATTCAGGGCTTTCCACATCGAATTCAAGCCATCCGCTCCATGTTTTTCCCGGAGCAATGGCCGGCAATTCCAACGTTCCGGCTGCCGTATGCCGGTCCAACATGGCACGGATATTCATACCAGTAGCCTCTCTGTCCGAAGCATTGGTCACCGAAGCATAAATTTTAAGACGGGCATTCTTGTAATCCGCATCCAGGTCAGTCACCACCCGCAAATCAGACAGATACACATCGGGAACCACAAACAGAGTCACCTTCCGTGTAATGCCTCCCAACTGATGTGCCGCATATTGGGTCAAACTACCCAGCATATCGGCCAAAGACTCACTGCGCACATCCAATGCAAGCGTGTTTGCTCCCTCTTTCAGATAATCCGTTATATTAAGGTCGTATGGAGTCATACCGCCCAAATGATAACCAGCCTGTTTGCCGTTCAAATATACTTTATATTCGCTGTGAACACCGTCAAAGCGGACAAAAACCTGCTTGCCCTTCCAATCCTGAGGTAACTCGAAGTTTTTCCGATAACGGGCAAAAGCAGCCGAATCCACCCGAAAGCCCTGCATATTCCATTGTCCGGGTACCTGGATACTATGCCAGTCATTTCCTGTCTCTTTCTCGGAGAATTGCCACATACCATTCAACGAAACGACATTGCGATACACATCCTTTACCGCAGCAGGAACAGGAACATAAACCGGAAGTACTTTCTCTGCATCCACCTGTGTATCCACCCGATAAGTCTGCACCGATTTCAAGGCTTGGCGGGATTCCTCGGAAACAGCAGCCAACTGTTGGCGGTTAGTAGAAAGAAGCTTGATTTCAGAAACAACAGCATTGTCTCCTTTTGAAACCCCTATCACCATCACAAACTGGCCATATGCGAATGAATGACGGGGCAAGTCTATGACTTTCTTCACCACCTTACCGGCAGGCACTGTCACGTTTCCGCATATCGGATTTCCATCAGCGATAATCTCAAGTTCACGGTCATGGTCGGCCAGGAAAGATATTTCCATCCGATAATCAGCCTGTATATCCATCTTGTCGAAAGCGTAAATAACCTTACCTCCGAAATTACAGGAACGCATAATCCTATCAGAACTATACGCCTCGGGCATCATGTAGTTCTCCCCAAGAATCAGATGGGGCTGTTTGCCCTTTTCTCCACAATCATCATAAGCCACCTCATAATAGGTCTTGTTCTGGGCTCCCAAATAGGAGGCCACACAAAGCAGGCATCCTGCCAATATTGTTTTTCTGATTTTCATGATATTATATTTTTCGTTTTATTCGTATGATGATATCAACCTTTCCCCACAACATCAATCAGATGGAAGAAGTTTTCCAAAGGTGTATCCAACTGGACATGGTGTGTAGGCGCGCAAATCCATCCGCCTCCCTTGCCTATAGAGTTTTTCAACCACCTGTATTCCTCTTCAATCTGTTCGGGGGTTCCCATCGGTAAAGTAGACTGTACGGCCACTCCACCAAAGAAGCATAATTTGTCTCCATACTTTTCCTGAAGAATTTCCGGATCCATACATTCCGTCTGAATAGGATTCAACACATCCAAACCTATTTCTATCAAATCGGGGATGATGTCATAATTACAGCCGTCCGTATGATATGCAACCTTTATATCCGGCTTAATCTGTTTCACGGTACGGATGATGTCCGCCATCCTGCCTTTGAAAAATTCACGCCAAAGATCCGGATCAATCATCAGTGAGTTCTGGGCCCCCATATCATCTCCCAGCCAAATCATGTCTACACCTATTTCAGCCATTTTCTTGGCCACTTCCTTATGATATCCTCCCGTTTCATCCAACAGATGATTGGCCAGGTCGGGATTGATATAGAAATCTGTCATAAGGGTATCCAGTCCGCGAAGAGCCCAGGCCGACTCGAATATCGTACAATGAATACGGCCAATAATGAAATACTCTTCACCATATTCCTTCACCAGTCTCCTGACATTGGTGTACAGTTCCGGCCGGTGAGGATCAGGAGCCTTATAGGCCATTGCCTTTTCATCGTCATCCCTCAATGGATTTCTGGCTATATTTGTATAATGACCTATACCAAACGGAGTTTCATAAGGATCTATCTTCCACTCCACTCCCCACTCGTCCGTATAGGGTTCCGGCTTCAAATAATAATTTGTAGACCATCCGACGCTGGCCTGCAACAAATCCTGCCCGGTCAGTTTCTCCAACTCATATCCATACCAGTCGCGATGATGAGGTTCGGAAAACTGTTCCGGCAAATTAAAATGCTTGCGCAAACGGTCTGCAAACTCAGGCGTAAACGTAGCCTGAAAAGGCGGACGATCCGTCACTTCATGATTTAGTGCTTTAATTACTCTATCCCTGTGTTTCATGTCATTATTATTTTTTCACAAAGTTAGCCATTGGGTTTTATTCTTTTTTGCTATATATTTGCAAAGGAATAGCGAATATTTGCCTTAGTTAGTACACCTAAAAAAGACTATGTTATGGAAGCCACGATTGAGAAGATAGAAAGGAAAAAAGGCACCTCCTTTTCTGTAATCGCATACACAAATGCATATTTTACAGCTCCGCTCCACATTCATCCTGAATTTGAGCTCATTTTAATAGAAGAAGGCAGAGGGCTAAGTTTCGTAGGAGATTCCATCCGCAAACTGGCTCCGGGTGACTTTATGCTCATCGGAAAAAACCTGCCTCATCTATGGCTCAGTGCCGATGAGTATTATTATAAAGACACGAAGCTCGTATCAAGATCGGTTTATACCCAGTTCGGCAAAGACATCTTTCCGACCAACCTGTATGAAATACCCGAAATGGAAGACATCTATACCTTGCTTAAGAAATCAGAAAAAGGGCTTTACTTCGAAGGAGGACGCATCGAAGAAATGAAAGAACGTTTCAGAAGTCTGGTCCATGCAGAAGGTTTTGAAAAATTGAACGGACTATATACTTTACTTTATCTGCTGGGTACAGAATGTGATTACCAGGTACTGACTTCCGACAAATTCATCAACAAGAACGACTCCACAACCGTCACTATCATAAACAAAATCCATTCCTTCATCAATCAAAATTATCAGAACGACCTGTCACTGGAAGACATCGCCAACCATATAGGCATGAACCCAAGCGCGCTTTGCAGATATTACAAGAAACATACGGGCCGCCGGATATTTGAATACCTCACCGAACTGCGCATTTCCTACGCCGTGAAATTGCTGCTCAACAAAAGTATCAACATTGGCCAGGTAGCCTACGACTGTGGATATAACAGCCTGTCGCACTTCAATCACCAGTTCAAGCAAATTACCGGCTACACGCCGAGCGAATATGTAAAATATATACTGAAGAGCCAATAAAATTGGCTCTTCAGTACGTCATTTCATAGAGAAGAAAAAGAAGAATTACAGATGCAGTTTCAATGTTCCGAATACCGGACTTACTTCCAGAGTCTTACAATAATCCCCCCATGCTATTTCTGGATAATCCCACCGGTTGTTCACGTAAAGAATCAACTTGTTGTCAGACTTCTTGTTCATCCGGCATCCCAGGTTGGCTCCGTCTGAAATGACTTTCAACACCTGCTGTCCTTTATCGGATGACAGAGCATATTCATAAATATTCTCTTTCATGCCTTTGGCCATATTGGTCAACGGATTGTCACAAATCGTTCCCCGGTCCGAAAAATAATAATAGTTGTGCGTATCCAGGTTCCAGCATTGGGACGGATTTTCACCGTATTCCACCCATTTGTCATTGTAAAGAGGTGCCACGCCCTTGTTTCCGGCAAAGTTCCCTTCCGGATAATACGACCAGTAACCGTCACGCTTCCAGTTGAGTTCGGTGAACGTATCGGCCAGATGGAACTTCAAGCCTGCTTCTCTCAACCATCCGTTGGGTTCACCCGTTGTGTAATAGTGGAACGTCATTTCACCGTCCGGCATAATGACCATCTGAATATCCACATTTACACCCAGATACTTGCCGGAGAGATGTACATTCACATTACCGCCTGCCTTCTTACAGGAGAAATCTGTCTTTTGCCAGTCTTCATCCTTTACAATATAATTACGAGCTTTGTCGCGCACTTCGGCTCCAGTCAAGTGATTGGTATTCAGGTCAAGATTCAGGAAAGGACCTTTTTCTATGACAACACCGCCATGAGACACCACTTTTTCCATCAATCCGGTTGAACGGTTGAACGGAACTTCAAAGTCCCTACCCCGCACAATGACATATCCGTCGGCCTCGTCCACCGTCAGGCTCTCAGCCGTTTGGTCTTCCGAGCCGTTATCAGCGAAAGTACATCCGAGCGATATCTCCTCCGCATCAATCAGTTCACCGTCAGCACGACAAAATTCCAGCAGGAAGGTTGTTCCGTTCTTCCAGTTCAGGCCGGGAATCTGCAACATACCTTTACAATGCGGTTCGATTGCAGGAGCCGGAACCGTATGTGACTCACCCGCATAGGTCACCTTCATCACCAGTTCACTCAGACTGGTATGGTCAAAGCGGTTGTACACCGGAAGTGTAATTGCACCACCTTGCACAAAATCGTCCACCTGTGTTTCCAGTACCCGCACCGGCGAATAGGCTTTCTTGGTCCCCCAGAATTCAGGTTTCTCTCTACGCCATACGTCAACGATGCCCCATTCTCCAT
>ENA-UONW01002384-UONW01002384.1-human-gut-metagenome-genome-assembly--contig:-CS52-NODE-2384-length-18572-cov-7.935303_pt1 | contig 18572 bp, 11 predicted proteins | sample MGYA00242463_ERZ724010 | MGnify/ENA metagenome assembly ERZ724010 | reverse complement strand
ATATCCCACACAGCTGCCATTGAAATCGCGGGGCTTCTTGGTATAGGCAAACTCTATCCAATAAGGGGTTCCCTTCTTCGGCTGGGGCAACATGAAGGTTTCGTCGGAATAACACCAGATGGCTCCTCCAAGCCCGCCGGGAGCATTGAACAGATTGCTCCACATCTTGTCCAGCGATATGGACCAGAATTCACGGATGTTCGGATCGTCCTGCAGGGTCGAATACGTATAGCAGGGTACGTGTGCCCATTCGTCAAACAATGCCGGTATACCTTCTCCCTGAAATCCGGCGGTCGATACATTGAACTGGGAAAGGGTACCGTCGCAACCGGGATAGTGCATGCTGAGCAGGTCGTATGCCTTCTTACCCTTCTCCACAATGCCCGGATAGCTGAAGATGACGGGACGTGTCTTGTCTTCTGCCTTCAGCCAGTCGTAAGACAGCTGGAAGTTCTTACCATATACCGATTCGTTGCCGATTGACCAGAACAGGACAGAAGCATGCGAACGGGAAGTGGCCACCATTTCCTCCAGTTGTCCCAGGTATTGGGCCGTATAGGCCGGATCGTCCTGGCTCTTGCCCGGCGCATAGTTTTTCTGGCGGTAGGTATCGACGAAACAAACGGCCGTCTCACATTCCACATAGATGCCCACGCGGTCGCAATACTTCAGGAAACTCTCTGTAGGAGGATAATGCGATGTCCTGACAAAGTTCATATTGGCACGCTTGAACAGAAGGGCATCCAGGCTGTCGAGTTCTGCGGTCGAAGTGCGTCCCAGCGTAGGATGAATGTCGTGCCTGCAGGCTCCGCGAAGCTTTACCTGCCTGCCGTTGACAAACATGCGGTTACCCTTTACCTCTATCTTTCTGAAACCGATCTCGCGGACAAAGGAATATTTGCCGGAAGCCGACTCCACTTCCACCTCCAGCGTATACAGATGAGGATGCTCGGCATCCCACAACTTGGGAGCTGCTACCTTCAGCCGATGTTCGTTCCGTCCTTCCGCCTGGCGTGACTTGCCGCTTGTCAGCTTCACAGTCTTGTCGGCCCGGTCTGTCAGCCGGAACGACACCTCTGCCTCCGACGTCAGGTCGTATACGATCCGCAGTTCCGCATCCCGAAAGTTGTCGTCCAGCAGTGTCTCCACATAAAAGTCGCGCATATTGCTCCGGGGCAGCGCATACAGAGTGACATTCCGCAGGATTCCCCCTATCGGATGATGGGCATAGCCCGAAGCATAGGAAATGTCGCTTATCTTGTCGGTCACTTCCAGTCGGATTTCATTGTCTTTTCCCACCTTGACAAGTTTGGTAACATCGGCCTCCCAGCGCGTGAAGCCGCCGGCATGTTCCGTGACAAAGGTTCCGTTCACCCACAACCGCGCATACGAATACACGCCGTCGAAACGAAGAATCACATCCTTGTCCTTGTAATCTGCCGGAACGCGTACCGTCTTCCTGTACAGCACCGGTTTGTCGTGTTCGATGCCATAGCCCTGCATGGCCAGTTCGCCCGGCACCGTCACTTTCTCCCATCTGTCTTTCGGGGAGAACTGAAACTTCCATTCGCCGTTCAGGGAAATTACTTCGCGCTTCACGCCTTCTACGTCATCGGGCAGGGTGCGTTGGATGTTGTCAGCACCGGCCGTACCGCCATACCCCGCCAATAAAAAACTTAAAATCAAAAGTCTGCCTATCTTCATAGCCTTATCATATATTAAACGTTAGTAATTCGTATTCACATCAGCATCCGAACCGGGAAAAAACAAATTGTCACAATACAAGTCCATAAAACGGGGATCGGACTCCAACGGACAATAGGTCACACGCTCCAGAATCTCCTCGGCCTTCCTGCCACAAGCGTCGTAAAGCATACGCTTGCATCCGGCAAGGGCCGCATTGGGCAACTTGACGCACCTCTCACTCCGGATACCCGGCAGAAGTCCCAGCTGGACGACTTTGTCCCTGTCGACATAGTTGCCCAACCCACCTGTCAGGTAGACATGAGCGATGGCGTCAGGCATCAGAGAACTGCGCTCCAACAAAATGCGGATGCCGGTAGCGATGGCTGCCTTGGCCAACTGGAACTCCCGGATGTCTGCTGCCGTCAGCGTCACACCCGGCGCCAACGTGACAGCGCCCGCATTGTCTGCGAGAAACATCCCCGAACTGTCTATCCATCCCTGCTTCAGGAAACAATGGACAGCTTCCACCAGCCCGCTGCCACAGATGCCCCGCGGTTCCGTACCGCCTATCGTAGACACAACAATCTTGCCCGACCTGCAACCGACCGTACAGACGGCACCGGCCGAAGCACGCATTCCGCATGAGATATTTATCCCCTCGAAAGCTGGTCCTGCAGCCGTAGAAGTACACCAGATACCTTCCCGACTGCCTATTGCCATCTCGCCGTTCGTACCCAAATCTACCAGCAGCGAGCACTTTTCTGATTCGTGCATGCCGCAAGCCACGATACCGGCCAGAATATCACTTCCCACAAAGTGGCTGATATTGGGGAAGAACTCGATGGTACATTCTTCCGGCAACTTCCAGCCAAGGCCGGCAGGCGTGAAACGGCAACGGCCGTTCCGGCTGGAATGGAAAGGCGCCCTGCCCAGGCAGGACACGTCATATCCGGCAAACAGATGATGCATCACCGTATTGCCCACTATCCGAACCTTGCGGATATCCGCCTCCGGACATCCCCCGGCCAGTTCTTCAATCTGTTCTTTCAGATAACCGCGAATCAGGTCACGCAGGCGGCAAAGGTTTTCATCCCCCTCCATGGCATAGGCGATACGCGAAATGACATCCGCTCCGTAAATGCCCTGAGGATTGAGCCCCGACCGCTCTGCAAGTACCTTGCCGCTCTTCAGGTCCACCAGTTGGACCACAACGGTAGTCGAGCCCAAATCGACGGCCACACCACATCCCTCTTCGTCGGAGCAGACATCGGCGGCAGAAGTGTCTGTCTGGATTGCCATCAGGCCATCGGGTACCTCTATCACCAGGTCTTCGTCCACACGGCTGAAGCAGGCCAGGCACCAGTCGGCCGGAAGCCCTTTCTTCCGGCACATGCTTTCGTGTTCCTCACTTCGAGCCACACGACCGGCCAGCAGGCGGACACGGCAATTGCCGCAGATACCTTTTCCGCCGCAAGGGAAAGCGACGCCGCACGACTTCAGGGCCTCGAACAAAGAAGTGCCGTGCTCTACCGACAAGGCCACTCCCATAGGTTCTATTTTCAACGAATGCTTCATCTCATTTTCCTGACTTTTACCATTTCATGGAGCGGTAGGCGCACTTCTCCAACCGGCAATCACCACATCCGCTTTCCTTATATATAACCTCGCGACCCACACCCAACACGCCGCTCATGGACTTGACGGGGCGCATCAGCATGGAGGAAGACAACGTGATGCCCAATCCGGCGGCAGGCGACAGAGGCAACAGATGTTCCTGCTCGCGGATGTCCCAGCCGCAATAGCCGGGTCCCCAGTGGGACGTTATCTGCAAGCCCTCTTTGCGCACATTGTCGCGTAGCTCATCCTTGAGGGTGGTAAGCACCTTACCCAAAGCCAGATTGGCCAGTTTGTCGCACCAATAAGCCTTGATGTAGTCGTACGCCTCGTTATACTTCCGTTCGAGGCCCACGACAGCATCGCCCACCGTAACGGCAAACACGGCCGCAGAAGTTGCCCCCTGCAATGCTCCGGCAATCCTCGTCCCGCAACGGAACGTACGGCCGTCGAGCACAAAACAATCTTCGCCTACCGACAGAGAATCGTACAGGCTGTATCCGCCCGAAGGAGCAACGAGCTCGTTGAACCGCTCCACAACCTCTGCCCTTTCGTCCGCCAGCTCTTCACCGCCTCCCAGCAGGCCGTCGACATCGCGAAAAGAAAAATTCACTTCATATTCCATAAATGTACCATCAGACTTTATCGATGTATTTGCAAAAATAGAAGATTTCCTACAAAAAAGTTGTCACTCTATTTGCAGATATTCCATTTATATTTGCACACAGGCAGATTTGTGCACGGGCAGGCAGCGTCCTTCTTACGCCTTCCCCACTCCCTGTTCACCCTTTCTACAGACTTACCTTTTCCTTTCTCCGCAGAAAACACTTGTTTATTCCATAGAAAAGTTATATCTTAGCGGCTAAGATATACATCTCGCGGGCCAAGATACACATCTGAGCAGCCAAGATGTACATCTGAGCACGCAAGATGAAACTTTCTCACGGAGAAAGGCATTCCTTTCCTGCTGCAAAGGCCGTCCCAAGGTAGCAGAAAGGCACAAACGGAGTACGAGGGACGGAACCAAACAACCTACAAAAGACTATGGCCGAATATCAGATGCAGGAACTCACCCTGCCCAACGAAGAAGGAAAGAAAGTGGTCTACCCACGCATCAAGCTGTGGGGACAGGTGGACCTGGAGTACCTGGCCTCGCACATCAACTACGCCAGCAGCTTCACGCCCGGCGACATCGTCGGACTGGTGAAGGCGCTGACCGAAGCCGTGGCCACGGAAATGGCGCACGGCAACTCGGTAAAGATAGACGGACTGGGCATCTTCACCCCCTCGCTGGGACTGCGTCCGCAGGCCGAAGAGCAGCGGGCCCTGCGCGAAAGCGAAGGCAAGGAATACCGTCCCAACGCCACCAGCCTCTACCTGCGCAACATCAACTTCCGCGCCGACAAGGAACTGATTGAGCAGACAGCCCGCCGGTGCAGCCTCAGCAAGTCGGAATGGAAGTTCCGCCGCTCGTCCCAACGCTACACGCCCGAACAGCGGCTGAAGCTGGCGCAGGACTACCTGAAGAAGAACCCCATGCTGCGGGTAAGAGACTACTGCGACCTGACCGGCCTGCTGCGCGACGCCGCCGCCCGCGAACTGAAACGATGGAGCGAGACGCCCGGCAGCGGCATCGGCCATATGGGCACAGGCAGCCACAAGGTTTATGTCCGAAAGGAGAGTTGAGAGTGGAGAGTTGAGAGTGAAAAATGTATCATGGATAATTTACCAACGTATGAAAAAGACAACTGCTACCCTGGCCGCCGCCCTGCTGTGCGGAGCGACGGCCCTGCAAGCCCAGTCGTGGAAGGCCTATGAACGGACGGCCTTGCAGGACGAGGCCTATGCCCGACACGATTGTGTCAATCTGCTGGACAGCACCAGCGTCACGGTACAGCCCAGCGGACAAGGTTCGTTCGCCGTGTGCCGTGCCGTCAAGGTGCAGACACCTGCCGGTGCCCTGCGCCAGCATGTACTGAAGTACAACTACGACCCGCTGACGGCTGCCGCCCGCTTCCGCCGCGTGACCGTCCATCATGCCGACGGCACGAAGACCGAGGTGGACGTATCGAAAACCCTGGACTATGCCGCACCCGCCCGTGCCATCTACTGGGGTGCCCGTCAGATAATGATTGAGCTGGGGCAGCTGAAGCCCGGCGACGTCATCGACTATGAGATTGACAAGAAGGGATTCACCTACGCCCTGCTGGCCGACATGCCTCAGGACGGAGACGACTCACGTTTCATTCCGCCCATGCGCGGCCAGTTCTACGACATCGTGCCCTTCTGGAGCAGCGACCCGACGGTGCGCAAAGTCTACCGCGTCAGTCTGCCTGCCGAGAAGGACATGCAGTTCCAGTTCTACCAGGGCAGCTGCACGTCGTCCCTGCGCTACGAAGACGGACGCAAGGTCTATACCTTCGCCTCGGACGGCCTGATGCCTTTCCGCCGCGAGCCGAACATGGTGGACTTCTACGACGCCGCGCCCAAGCTGATGATGTCCACCACCGCCGACTGGCGTGAGAAGTCGCGCTGGTTCCACGGCGTCAACGAAGACTACGGCAGCTTCATCGCCATCCCCGAAGCCCAGCGCAAGGTGGACGAACTGATACGCGGCAAGAAGACCGACCTGGAGAAGATAGCCGTGCTGACCCACTGGGTGGCCGACAACATCCGCTACGCCGGCATCACGATGGGCAAGGGCGAAGGCTTCACCCTGCACAACCTGAAGATGAACTACACCGACCGCTGCGGCGTGTGCAAGGACATCGCGGGCACGCTCATCGCCTTCCTGCGCATGGCAGGTTTCGAAGCCTACCCGGCCATGACGATGGCAGGCAGCCGCGTGGAGACTATCCCTGCCGACCACTTCAACCACTGCGTGGCCGTAGTACGCCTGAAGGATGGCACACTGATGCCCCTCGACCCCACGTGGGTGCCCTTCTGCCGCGAGCTGTGGAGCAGTGCCGAACAGCAGCAGAACTACCTGCCGGGCACGCCCGAAGGTACCGACCTCTGCCTGACACCCGTCTCCGCCCCCGAGAACCACTACGTACGCATCCACGCCGACAACCGCCTCTCTGCCGACGGTACCCTGAAAGGAAGCTTCACCATCGAGGCAGAAGGACAGAGCGACAGCAACATCCGCCGCATCTTCACCACCGGCTTCCAGAGCGAGTGGCAGAACACAATGGAGCGCCAGCTGCTGAACGTTTCACCCAAAGCACGCCTCCTCAGCGTGGACTACGGCAGCAACCCGAAGGACTATCAGAAGGCGCCTATCCGTATCACCTTCCGCTACGAGATACCCGGCTATGCCCTGACGGGCGACGACGGCGGGATGGTCTTCAAGCCTTTCGTACTGAACAACCTCTATACGCAAGTGATGTCCTACCTCCGCATCGATACCAGTCTGGAGACACGCCAATACGGCTTTAAGGACGGTTGCTCCCGTCTGGTGGAACTGGACGAAACACTCCGTCTGCCCTCGGGCTACCAACTGGCAGGAGAGCCACGTCAGGATAGCCTCAGCGGACAGGCAGCCGACTTCGAAGGTTCCATTGCCCAGAAAGGCAACCAACTGACAGTGAAGACCCGCCTCGCCCTGAAGAAGCGCGTCTATGAGGCAGCCGACTGGAACAGCTTCCGCCAGGCCGTCAATACCGCCAAGAGCTATGGCCAGTACCTCGTCGTAAAGAAATGAACCGATTCGTCGAATACTCAAAACTGAATTGAAGAAAAATGAAAACAATCCATCTATATATAGGTGTGCTTGCCCTGCTCCTGTCCATGGCCCTCACCGCACAGGCCACACCCGAGGCACGTTTCGGCAAGCTGTCGAAGACCTACACCCTGCATGCCGACGGCAGTCAGGAACTCCGCGTGCAGAAAGAACTGACCCTCTACACCCACGCCGCCATGAACAGCCTCTATGGCGAAACGTTCATCGTCTACAATCCACAATACCAGCAGCTCGAAATACACGATTCGTACACACGGCAGAAGGACGGTACCATCATCCGTACCCCCGACAACGCCTTTGTCGAAGTGTTGCCCTCCGCAGCCGCCAATGCGCCTGCCTATAACGGACTGAAGGAAATGGTCGTAGTACACACCGGCCTTGAACTGGGTGCCACCATCTACCTGGACTATTCCATCAAGAGTCAGGCAGGTTACTTGCCCGAACTGGACATCTGTTGCCCGATCAAAGAACTGTCACCCATCGACGAGTTCACTTTCCGCATCGAAGTGCCTGAAGGAAAGACGCTGCACTACGAACTGCTGAATGCCTCTGCCCGTCCGGCCGAAGTGAACAAGGACGGCATGAAATCCATCACCTGGAAGTTGAAGAACGTGGAACCGCGCCCCTATTCCTATCCCTCGTTGCGCAGCAGTCTGGGCCTGGTGCAGCAAGCAGCCTCCGGCATGATGCCCGTCCTTGTGGCCTCCACCTGGACAAACTATGCCGACGCATTGAAATCTCTTACCCGGCAATTCGTCCCCGGCGACCGCACCGTCATCGAAGCCAAGCTGACCGAACTGAAGCAAGCAGCCCAAAAGGACAGCACGGATCTACGTACTGCCATTGCTGCCTACATGGACGGTCTGTATCGTTCCAACCAATGCAAGGTTTCGCTCGGAGAAGCGGGTTACCGTCTGCGTCCGGCTTCGGAAGTCATCCGTAGCGCTTACGGCACACAGGCCGAGCTGGTCAATCTGGATGTCACACTACAAAAGGCAGCCGGCCTGAAGGCCGAAGTAGCCGTCTGTGCCCTCCGCCCTTCGGTGGCAGACAATTGTGGACTGGGAAGTATCGTATCGGTTGTGGCAAAATCGGATGCTACCCCGAAAGGCGTAGCGTTACAGGGTACGGAAGAAGCCCGGCTACAAAGCTACATGACCGTGACCGATCTCCAGGCACAACCTTTGGAACTGCCCTTCCGCAGCATTCAAGGTACCCAGCAGGACGTGCTGGAAGTGAAAGCCGACAACTCGCAGTCCCTGCCCGACGGATGGCAGGTTGTCAGCTTGAAGCCGATATCGGTCGCTCTTCCGCTCTATGCCTATGCTGCCAATACTACTATCCGCGAGAACATCCTGCTCCCGCAGACCGTGACCATGACCAGTAAAACACAGGTCAAACTGCCTGTAGGTGCCTCCTGGATTCCGAAGGCCGACAAAGAACTGACCAACAAGTGCGGCAAAGTATCATTCACTTATTGCTCCGATGCAGACGGGGTGACCGTCACCCGCAGTATCAGCATCACACAACAACTGCTCACCCCCCAGACCTATCGCGACTTCTACGCCCTGATGGCTGAATGGCGGGACACCAACAACCATACCTTGCTGTTGAAACCGGCAAAATAAGAATCAAACAAAACGAGGGCGCATCCAATCGGACGCGCCCTCGCCGTTATTATATATATTATATAGGTATATTATACCAGGTGAGAAATCCATTCCTCACGCTCGCCCGGCAGCAGGTCGATGACGGGAATCTCGATCATCGTATAGCATCCCGGCTGCTGACGCATGGCCGCACGTGCCACGCATACCAGTACCTGAGCCGTCAAGGCCGGATTGTTGATGCGCATGTTGAACTCGAACAGCTGGTTCTGGGTCTTGCCCGAAACGCCCTTGCGGGTGAGGTTCACTCCATGACCCATGTCGAGCAGCGCATCTACGCTGGGCACAAGCTTCACGTGTGTCTCGTCGTTCACAAAGTAAGGATCGGCCTTGATGGCAGCAGCCACCTTGTCGAAGTCATAGCCTTCGTTCAGTTCGATGTACACCATGCGACGATGAATGCCCGTACCGGTGGGAATCGTCATGGACAAAGCAGCCTTCACCCCTTCGATAGCCTTGACAGCCACCGTATGTCCCATGCTCATGCCCGGACCAAAATTGGTGTAGGTAATGCCTTTCGGGGCGATAGCCTCCAGCAGTGTGCGCACTACCGAGTCACTTCCCGGATCCCAACCGGCCGAGATAATGGAAACAGTATTGTGTGCCTTGGCTTCGGCATCCAGCGTACGGCGCAGGTCGGCAATACCTGTATGGATATCGAAGCTGTCAACGGTGTGGATACCCAATGCCAGAATCTCCTTGGCATACTTCTCCACGCTGCGGGTCGGTGTACAGAGGATGGCTACATCCACACCTTCCAACTCCTTGATATCTTTTACAACAGGATAGTCGTTCAGTTCAGCCGGACGGTTCTCAGCACCTGCACGGCGTACTACACCGGCAATTTCAAAATCAGGCGCAGCCTGCAAAGCCTGGAGCACATAGTGCCCGATATTGCCATAACCAACGATGGCAGCTCTTACCTTTTTCATACTTTTATCGAATTTAGTTATCAGTTTTCTGTTTTACGGCTGCAAAAGTAGTCATTATTCTTTAAACATACATACAAACCATTCATTCTTCCATTTCCTTTTTTCTTTATTAAGACTATTTTATAGCTAACAGATAGATTAAATCAACATATGTACCAGGCTATAAGTAAAAGTTGCAATATATTAATTAAAAAAACGACTAACAGCATACATCTTTTTTATTTTTTCCTTTAAATTTGTTTTATATCCAAAAAATTATTATATTTGCAAAACCATTGGAGCTGATTCTATGAAAGCCTAGCGCAACCTTTGGAAAATTTATCTGTAAGAAACCTTTAATAGACTTTTATAAACATTTAAATTTTAAACTTATGTTAAACCGATTAAAGTCAATTAGTATGATGCTGCTTCTGTTAGGATTTTCTTCAGGAGTAGCCTATGCGGTCGGCGACCCAAGCGTGACCGATGTAAAAATCACTCAACAGAATGGTAAATGTACCGGTATTGTCAAAGATGCTACAGGAGAAACCATCATTGGTGCCTCTGTTTTGGTAAAAGGTACCTCCAATGGTGCCATAACAGGACTTGACGGTGATTTCACCTTAAACAATGTAAAGCATGGAGATGTCATTCAGATTTCATTCATCGGCTATGTAACTCAAGAAATCACTTGGAATGGACAACTTATCAATGTAATTCTCAAAGAAGACTCCCAGACTCTGGAAGAAGTGGTTGTTGTGGGATACGGTACCCAAAAAAAGGTAAACCTGACGGGTGCTGTAGCGGCAGTTGACGGTGAAGTATTGGAAAGCCGCCCCATCACCAATATCGGACAAGGATTACAGGGTGTAGTTCCTAACCTGAACGTTACAGTTTCAGGAGCTCCCGGACAAGGTTCTTCATTCAATGTACGTGGTACAACTTCTATCAACGGTGGTTCTCCGTTGGTACTGGTAGACAACGTGCAGATGGACCCCAACCTGGTAAACCCTGAAGATGTAGCTTCAATCTCTGTATTGAAAGATGCCGCTTCGGCTGCCATCTATGGTGCACGTGCCGCCTATGGCGTAATCTTGATTACCACCAAGAGCGGAAAGAAAAACACCAAGCCGCAGATTTCATTCAGTGCCAGTGGTTATTGGAGTTCACCGGCTGTACAGATGCACAATGTAAGCACCATGGATTACCTGACATGGCGCGATATTGCTTATCAAAATGGTGGCGGTAGCGGTTCATTGGCCACTCCTGCATTGTGGAAGTACGCCGAGGCATACGCAAACGGTACTTATAAATATACAGAATTCTTTGACGAATCACTGAGTGCCAACCAATGGCAGTATTGCGGTAGTACAGACTGGTTCAATGAGTTGTATAGAACCAGCTTCTCCCAGCAATACAATGTATCGATGAACGGCGGTGACGACAAGACTACCTATTATGTATCATTGGGCTTTGCCGACCAGACCGGTTTGCTGAAGATGATGGACGACAAGTACCGCAAGTTCAATGCCAACATCAGCGTATCTTCACAATTGACCAAATGGCTGAAAGTTTCCGGTAAGATTATGCATACCTATTCACTGGAAGACCACCCCACCGGCAGTGCCAATTCGGGTATTACAGCTTACGGCGGTATGTTGAAAAACGACTTGAGCCCGCTGATGCCTGTCAGCCACTCACACACCGGCCGCCTGGTACGTCAGGAAGGAGCTGCTCCCATCAATGACGAAGAACTGGGTATCAAGACAAATGGAAACTATGTCTATGTAGAAGAAAACCAGCATTATTACGCAGGTCAGGGTGGATATACCAACCCGTATGCAGTAGCCCAACAGGGAGGTACGAGCGAATACAAGACCAATGACTTGTGGATGACCGGAGCCGTACAAATCACCCCGTTGGAAGGACTGGTTATCAATGCCGACTATACATTCAACTTCTATAACCAAGGTACACAAGCTGTTGGAAAAGAATTTTATGAAATGAGAGCTGTAGCTGGCACAGAACTCGTATATCCGTGGACCACACCAAGTTATGTTCAGTTTGGGAACAGCGAAGATTACTACAATTCACTGAACCTGTTTGCTGAATACAGCAAGAGCTTCAATGACGCGCACAACTTCAAGCTGACTGTAGGTTACAACCAGGAATACAAGCACAACAAATATTTTTACGGACAACGAAACGAACTCATATCCAGTTCTGTACCCGATATGGATATGGCAACCGGTGAAAAATATGTTGGTTCCAGCGAAACACACTGGGGTATCCAAGGTTATTTTGCCCGCTTGAACTACAACTATAAAGACCGTTATCTGTTCGAATTCAACGGACGATATGATGGTTCTTCGAAGTTCCCCAAAGGTGATCGTTTTGCTTTCTTCCCCTCATTCTCAGGCGCATGGCGTATTTCACAAGAAAACTTCTGGAGTCCGTTGAGCAACTGGTGGGACGACATGAAGATCCGTGCTTCTTACGGTACTTTGGGTAACCAGGCATTATCAAACAACTTCTCTTATCTGCCACTTTACGGAACAGGCGAATCAAGCTGGCTGCTCAACGGTAAAACGCATCAGGTAGTCAATCCTTATACTACACTGGTAGCCAGCAGCTATACTTGGGAAACCGTCAAGCAGTTGAATCTAGGTTTCGATGCCGCTTTCTTGAATAACCGACTGACTACAAGTTTCGACTGGTATATCCGTGATACAGAAGATATGCTTACACCTGCTGACGAATTGCCAAGTGTAATCGGTGCTTCTCTTAGTAATATGAACAATGGTTCAATGCGCACCAAGGGGTGGGAAATCTCTCTCGGATGGAACGACCGTCTGGATAACGGTTTCTCTTATTGGGCCAAGCTTTCTTTGTCCGATTATCAAGCCGAAATCACGGCCTACAACGGCAACAAAGCACAAAAATTCAGTGGCTATTATGTAGGAAAGAAAATCGGTGAAATCTGGGGATTGACTTCATACGGCTTGTTCCAAAGCTATGAAGAAATAGAAAACTCTCTGTCACAAACCGGTCTGCAGGCCACTGACTATCGTCCGGGTGACGTTAAATACGAAGATATGAACGGCGACGGTAAACTGGCATGGTGCTCAGAGACACTGGATGATCCGGGTGACAAGACCATCATTGGTAACAATACGCCGCGCTACAACTTCGGTCTGACACTGGGTGGTGAATACAAGAACTTTGACTTGCAACTGTTCCTGCAGGGTACACTGAAACGTGACTATGCAGTAGGTGGTGCCCAGTTCTGGGGCTTTACTACCCAGTGGGATGTACCTTATCAGGCTTCTTTGGACTACTGGACAGAAGACAATACCGACGCTTACTTCCCGGCTCCGGACTGGAATAAATGGATTAACCGCGAAGTCAGCACACGGTATCTGCAGAATGCTGCATACTGCCGTCTGAAGAACATTACACTTGGATACTCGCTGCCGAAATCCCTGTTGGCCAAAGTGGGTATCTCCAAGCTGAGACTCTACATTCAGGGCGAAAATCTGTTGACTTTCACCAAGCTGCATGATGCATTCGACCCTGAGACATTGAACAACCTGACCTACCCGATTTCAAAGAAAATCTCCATCGGTCTGAACCTGACACTCTAATTTCTAACAACTAAAACAATAAAAATATGAAACTGAAATATATATGGGCATTAGTCGGTGTGATGGGGCTTAATACCTCTTGCAATGACATCATTGACATTTCACCGATAGATAGTTTTACCGACGAATCCTATTGGAGATCGGTAGACGACCTTGAAAAGTACGCTAACCGCTTCTATACCAATTTGGGTGGAGCAGGCGTTGACGGAGATACTCAAAGTGACAACCGTGTAACAACGAGTTACAATACGTGGCTTTTCAACGAATACCTCGTTGAGAATGCAAGTGATTGGGATTGGACCAACATCCGTAATCTGAACTTCTTCATGACCCGCTACCAACGTGTATCAGGTACAGAAACTGATATCAACGAGCAGGTAGCCAAAGTCCGTTTCTTCCGCGCATTGGATTACTTCGGAAAGATTAAAACCTACGGAGATGTACCTTGGTATGAGAAAGACCTGAATACCGGCGATACAGAAGAATTGTACAAAGACCGTGATCCACGCGACTATGTACTCCAGAAAGTGATCGAAGACCTGGAATTTGCCATTACATGGTTGCCTGAACGTGAAGCGGCCGAAGAATGCGGACTCCACAAAGACGTTGCCCGCACACTGCTGAGCCGCGTGTGTCTATACTATGGTACATACAAGAAATATCATAACGAGACAGACGGAACAATATCCAGTACAGACTTATTGCAGAAAGCAGTTGAAATGTGTGAAGCGATAATGAAGACCGGACGCTATGATATCGTGAAAGGTAGTAATTCAGGCGCAAGCATGGTTCCCGATGACGGATATCCGATGGACTATCAGAACCAATTTGTACAAGAAAGCTTAGAGGGTAACAAAGAAGCTATCCTGTATCGCGCTTACGTAAGTGGTGTGGTAACACACAATGCCGGACGTAGTAACGGATGCGGTTATTCTAAAGACTTCGCAGAATCATTCCTGTGCAAGGATGGAAAACCTATAGGTCTGAGCAATCTTTACCAAGGTGATGAGACACTGGATGACGAGATGATGAACCGCGATCCGCGTATGTACCAGATTATTGACAACATCCATCGCCCCTATACCATCCAGAGTGACGGAACAAAAGAATACAATCATGCGTACAATGACATCCATGCTTCCGGTCCGGACGTATCATCTGCAGGCAGTGTAACAGGATATGCCAATGTGAAGTGGACTTCGGCCAATCCTGACCAATGGACAGCCAATGCCGGTACTTTCGATTGGTTCATTTATCGTTATGCCGAAGTTTTGCTCAACTATGTAGAAGCTAAATATGAACTGGGACAATGCACCCAGGATGTACTCGACAAGACCATCAACAAACTGCGTGACCGAGTTGACATGCCTCATCTGACCGTAGAAGTAGGTTTTGTAGACCCCAATGCACCGGATTACGGTTATGAAGTTACCCCATTACTGAACGAGATACGCCGCGAACGACGTATTGAATTGGTTGGTGAGGGCTTCCGCTACGACGACATAATCCGTTGGAAAGCTACCAAGCTGTTCGAAAATCCGAAGACTTTCCTCGGTATGCGTGTAACCGATAAAGTGATTGCCTTGTATCAGGAAGGAACATTCGGCGGTGAGAAAGGTCGTGCACTGATTGAATACGAAGGAAAGACTTATATCCGCCCCTATGCCAAATCATTGAATGACCCGGGCCGTGTATGGACTGACGATGACAAGCGTTTCTTGAGCCCGCTGTCGAAGAATGTTCTTCTGATCAATCCGAATCTGAAACAGAATCCGGGTTGGAGTGAATAAAGAAAGATCAGCAGCATTCAGTCTCACTATAAAGTGAGACGAGCGCTTCCCCAATAAAAGGGTAGTGCATCAAAACAAAAGCTTTTGCATAAGTTTTGACGCACTACCTTTTTTATTTTAAACAGAAAAGACAAACTGACAACAACCATACAACAGTTTTTTCATAAGCAATCCATATCCCGAGGATATTTCGTACATTTGCAGTCAACAACGAGTAAAACCTTTAAATTTATGATAGAATACCTCCGGGGTGAACTGGCCGAACTCAGTCCGGCAACCGCCGTCATCGACTGCAACGGTGTAGGCTACCTGGCCAGCATCTCACTCAACACTTATTCGGCCATTCAGGGCAAGAAGTCCTGCAAGCTATACGTCTACGAAGCCATCCGTGAAGACGCCTACCAGCTCTACGGATTTGCCGACAAGCAGGAACGCGAACTCTTCCTGCTGCTCATCTCCGTATCAGGCATCGGTGGAAATACAGCCCGCATGATACTCTCGGCCCTGTCGCCATCCGAGCTTATCAACATCATCAGCACAGAGAATGCCAACCTGCTGAAGACAGTGAAAGGCATCGGGCTGAAGACTGCCCAGCGCATCATCGTGGACCTGAAGGACAAAATCAAGACAGGGGCCGTGGCTGCCGCCATGGGAGTCGAACCGGGCCTGCCGCTCCAGACTGCTGCCAGCAACGAAGTTATGGACGAAGCCGTAGCCGCCCTTACCATGCTGGGGTTTGCACAGGCTGCCTCGCAGAAAGTGGTACTGGCCATCCTCAAGGAAACTCCCGACGCCCCGGTGGAGCAAGTCATCAAACTGGCTTTAAAAAGACTTTAAAGTGTATTTAAACGCATGAAAACGACTTCTGTCTATATGAAACGCTGGCTGGAAGCAAACGGCCGTACACGGATATTGCCCGGAGATGCCTGGTACCTGAACTTCGCCAATGAGACGATGCCTCTCATTACAGCCTCCCCGCTGTTTGCCGGCAGTACCACTGAAAAGAGAACTGCGGCAGCCGTGAACATTACCCTCTACTTTCAGGATGCCATTGCCCAAACAGGAGGCTGGAAGGCATTCACGAACCATTTCGGCAAGTTGTACGGACATCCGCTGCCGTTTTATGCCTGCAACGGATACATTGAGGACGAAATCAACGTGGACGATGTATGCTTTCTGCTGTGGAAAAACCAGTCCGATACATACCCTGCTTTTCGTTTCCAGAATCCGCATGACGGGATTCTCCTGACACTGGCCGGGCAACTCTACGACCGGATGGATGCCCTCTTTGAAGAAGCACCCATCAATGATGTCCCCTCACCGGAGAGATGGGTCATGGACCTCAGCCTGCTGGAAACGCCTGCCACCTCCTTGCCCGAGGTGACGCCCGGTTCACGCCTGACCCAAGATGTGGAACACTGCCTGCAATATAGCCACGGACACCCCCTACTCTATTTTGCCACGTACGAAACGTTGCGCAACTTTCTCATCGGCACACTGGGATGGCAAGACCACCCCGACGGCATACTGGCCGAACTGAAAGAAGAAAAGGATTTCGTAATCTACGCCAACGCCAAAGGCATGCTGCTCGCTCCCGGGGTAGCCTCCTGCTTCTTCGACTCCCGCAATCCGGTCTATAACGCCGCAGCTGCCTCGGCCAAAGGTTATGAGTTGTTCTGCCTGCCCGGCCGTTGTCCATTCGACCTGCTGAAGTATGGCATGCGCCACAACCTCCTGCCCGACGCGACACTTCCTTTTGACGGAGGACGGGAAGTACTGCAGCAGAATTGGGACTTCATCGCCCGTTACTTTTTGGAAGAATATTACGAAGGAGACTAAAATAACAAATACCAAGACACAGCAAACATAGCCCTATGACAAACATCATAGAAAAAATGAAAGCCGCTTATCCGGTGTCCGATGAAAGCATCCGGCTATTGAAAGAACAACTGACCCTCTGCCACTTTCCCAAAAGATACCGGCTGGTAGAAGCAGACAAATACTGCAAGGCTGCCTACTTCATAGAAAAAGGCATGACACGCTCTTTCTGGCTGGTCAACGGCGAAGAAATAACAACATCTTTTTCGTGTGAAGGAGGCATTGTCTTCAGCATGGACGAACTATATTACGGAAAACTCAGCGAAGAGTATGTGGAAACATTGGAAGAAGTAACCGCCTACCGGATATCGCTTACCAGCCTGCTCCACCTGTTCCAGACGAACATCGAACTGGCCAACTGGGGACGTGTAATCCATCAGGATGAATACCGACGGCTGCACCGTTCCCACAAGGAACGGCTCACACTGGCAGCCAAGGAACGGTATGAGGCTTTTCTGGAACAGTTTCCTCAAGTATGCCAAAGGGCACAATTGGGCTATATCGCTTCCTACTTAGGAATAACCCTTCCCACACTCAGCCGCATCCGAAAGAACAGAAAAACATCCCAATAAGCTCATTTTTTGTTACAGGACAATTTTTTCCATAGTGAATCGGCGTAACTTTGCGCCATTATTAACCGGACAAAAGGTCCTAAACAATAAAAAATGCCATGACAAAAGTTTCTTCCGCCGCTTTCAGCGACACCAAACCCCATTATGAGCTACTCGACGGGCTGAGAGGAGTAGCCGCCCTGCTGGTCGTGTTCTACCATATCTTCGAAGGTCTGTCCTTTGCCGCGGGGGGTACCCTCATTACCGTCATCAACCACGGTTATTTGGCCGTAGACTTCTTCTTCATCCTGTCCGGTTTCGTCATCGGCTATGCTTACGACGACCGATTGGGCAAAAGCATGAGTCTGGGCAACTTCTTCAAACGTCGACTGATTCGACTCCACCCGATGATTGTAATGGGAGCTGTGCTGGGTGTGATATTCTATCTGTTGCAAGGTTCGGTGCAATGGGACGGCACCCACATCAGCCTTTCACTGGTGATGCTTGCCCTGCTCTGTGCCATGTTCTTCATTCCAGCCGCCCCGGGAGCCTGCTATGACATACGCGGCAATGGCGAGATGTTTCCGCTGAACGGTCCGAGCTGGTCGCTCTTCTTCGAATACATCGGTAACATCCTCTATGCGCTCTTCATCCACCGCCTGAGCAACAAGATGCTGGCCCTGCTGACTGTCCTGTCGGGAGTAGGTTTGGCCTGGTTCGCCCTGTTCGACGTGGTGGGATACGGCATGATCGGTGTAGGATGGACACTGGATGGCGCCAACTTCCTGGGCGGACTGCTGCGCATGCTCTTCCCCTTCACACTGGGTATGCTGCTTTCGCGCCACTTCAAGCCCGTCAAAATCAAGGGGGCTTTCTGGATTTGTACAGCCGTATTGCTCGTACTGTTCTGCGTTCCTTATATAGAAGGGAAAGAGGGCATCTGCCTGAACGGTCTGTACGAAGTGTTCTGCATCTTCCTCGTGTTCCCGCTGCTGGTGTGGCTGGCCGCCTCCGGAAAGACTACAGACAAACATTCCACCCGGATATGCCGGTTTGCAGGCGACATCTCCTATCCGCTCTATGCCGTCC
>ENA-UONW01002379-UONW01002379.1-human-gut-metagenome-genome-assembly--contig:-CS52-NODE-2379-length-18612-cov-6.950962_pt1 | contig 18612 bp, 12 predicted proteins | sample MGYA00242463_ERZ724010 | MGnify/ENA metagenome assembly ERZ724010 | reverse complement strand
TGTGGAATACAAATTTTAGTATGTGGTGGGAAGGTTCGATAACTTATCGATTTATCATTGAATTATTAACGATAAAATAAGATATATTTAAATGAGACGTTTATTTATTGTATGGTTATTGTTGGGATGTTTATTGAATTCTTGTATACTTTTTGCACAGGAAGGTAAAACAACTGAATCTCTTTTGGAAAATTCTTCTCAAAAGAAGTTTCTTAATCCAGACCGAATCCGTTACGATGGCTCGTGTATGACGATTGATGGTAAAGATATGTTTGTCTATAGTGCGGCTTTTCATTATTTCCGCTGCCCGGAGGAGTTGTGGCGCGAGCGTTTCCGTGACATTAAAGCTGCTGGTTTTAATACGGTTGAGACGTATGTTCCTTGGAATTGGCATGAACGTACTATGCCGGCAAGTCCTGAAGATAATAGCCATTTTGATTTCGCAGATCTTAAACGTTGGTTGAAGATGGCTCAAGATGAGTTTGGTTTGTATACCATTGTCCGTCCTGGACCATTTATTTGTGCTGAATATTCGGGTGGGGGGTATCCTCGTTGGCTGGCAAAATTTCGTCCGTCAAGTTACAAGGAGTTTTGGTTGAGAAGTGCAGATGAACAACACATCCGTTGGTGCAAACATTGGTTTGATGCTGTATGCAAAGCGTTGGCAGATGAGCAGTTGACCCGTAAATCTGTGGGAGAGAAAGGTATTATCCTTATTCAGATAGAGAATGAGTATAACCATCACGGATGTTATGGGAAAGAAAAGCTTTTGAAAGCATTGTATAAATCTGTTCGTGACAGTGGATGGGATGTTCCTATATTTACGTGTTTGACCAATGAATGCCGAAGTAGTAAGGATGAGGAACTGTCACAGGTCTTTGATAGTGATAATTACTATGTAGGTCTTTCGTCAGCTCCAGATTGTGCCTACCGTATGGCTGAACTTAAAAAGGCGCAGCCTGATGCTCCTGGATTTGTGACTGAACTTCAAGGTGGGTGGTTTTCATTGGTAACAGGTGGTTTAAGTGAGGACCATTATTCGGATGCGCGCCATTTCAAGGCCGTTGGTTTGATGTCTTTGTTGGGAGGGGCTACAGGAATAAATTATTATATGTTTTTTGGTGGTACTCATTTTGCCGGTTGGGGCGCAAGAGGTATGACGACCAGTTATGATTATAATGCGGCGATCAGGGAAAATGGTGCACGTGGTCCAAAATATTTTGAAGCTCAGGCCATCGGTGAGTTTATTCATACGTTTGAACACTCTTTGATTCGTTCCGAAGGTGGTCCATGTACGCTTGAAGGAGCTCCGGAATCATTGTTTGGTGGTATTCGTGTTGGAATTGATGGTACACGTTTTGTGTTTCTGCATAATACCGATCCTCAAAAGTCAATTAAAGGAACAGTACGTCTTTTGCCGGGAAAAATGAAGCGTCCCTCGAAACCGATGTACAATATTAATCAGCATGGAGAAAAAGTACTGATAGATGTGCATGATGATGGAGAGAATGGAACTTTGGCTCTTGAACCTGTCGAAGTGACTTATGAACTGAATGCGTTGGATACAAAGGTTTTGGTTATCCCTTCAGGTAAACGTCCGAGTCAGGGTGAGTGGTGGCCTCATAAGGCAGCTCAACCCAAACGGCCTTCAAAAGTACCCGCTTCCATTCGTATAGCATCCGTAAAGAAAAAAGAAGATTGTGTCGGAAATGCAGATTGGATGCATTTACATCGTTTGGTTTCCTTATCGGACCTGGGCGTGAACGATTTTCGTTATAGTTTGTATCGTGCTAAGGTGACGTTGGATGCCAATCAGGTTGCAAAGGAGCGTTTCTTGTTATTTAATATGTATACCAGAGATATTGTGTCGGTGCAAGTTAATGGGAAGAATGTCAAACGCCTTTTCCCTGATCATGCAGATGCACAATCTTGGACTACTCGTGATTGTTTCCAGCAGATTCGTCCAGATGAATATGACAATCGTTTTGATGTCTCCGGCACCCTCTGTGTAGGTGAAAATGAGATTGTTGTGGTATATGAAAATTTGGGACATGCCCATGGCTATTTCCCAATGGAAGAACTGGCCGGTATACGGGAAGCTGGTTTGTCTGTTACTGAAACAGCTTTGACGCATCCTTTGGGGTGGGATTTCTCTGCCGATGTCGCAGGTATAAGTGAAGGATGGAATCTCCCGGACTTTGCGCCGAAAGATTGGGAAACCGTAAACTTGGATGTGCAATGTAAAGTTCCTCGAAAAGGTAATGGCATTCAGCCTAAGTCTGTTGCAGACGGATTGTTTACCTGGTATCGTATAGAGTTCGAACTTCCTGAACAGAAGAAAGGAGTTTGGATTCCTTGGTTGGCTCGTATTAATGCATCTGGCAACGGCTATATGTGGCTTAATGGACACAATATAGGTCGTCATTGGGAAGCAGGACCACAACGTGAATATTTTTTGCCCGAGTGCTGGTTGAACTTTGGAGGAAAGAAGAATGTATTGGTGTTAGGGTTGAGGCAGACAGCCAATGGCGCTTTACTGAATGCACTTGAGATTCTTCCATATCCGGAAATGGCGGAAATCAGGTAATGGTTTCATGAGATATCTGCAGGAAAGCATCGCTTTAACTCGTTTAAAACGATGCTTTTCTTCTTTTAAACTACAGTAACATCTCCCTCAACCTCCGCAATGCCTTCGATACCGAGTTCATGGAGGCTTGGGGGGTGATGTCCAGAATCTCGGCAATTTCCTTGTGTGATAGGTCTTTGATGTAGAAGAGGTAGAGTATCTGCTTCTGCTGGAGAGGCAGGCTGTTGATGGCTTTCTGCAGGGAGTGGTATTGGCGGACTTCTTCATCGTCTTTGGTAAAGAAGCGGCGGAAAGCGTCCTCGTCGTCGGATAGCGAGAACTCGATGTCGTCGACGGATAGGTTGTCGTGGCGGGCGGCGTAATAGTCGTAGGCCATGTTGCGCATGGCGCGGAGGAGGTAAATCTTCAAATCGTCGATGTCGTGCAGGTCACCCCGCTTACAGAGGCGGACGAAGATGTCTTGAATGAAGTCTTCAATCAGGCCGGCATCGTTGACAAACTTCAGGCCGTAGTTGTAGAGCAGGTTGTAATGGGCTTTGTACGAACGTTCCAATACTTCCAGAAAGTTGTTTTCCGTAGCAGATATGTTTCCTTCCTTTCGTTTCATGTTTCTTCCGTATCAGAACCTTACATTTTATAAAATTGTCGGCTAAGGTAGTAAAAAGAACGGATAAATCATAGAAAAAAGTGAAAAAGAGTTTGGTTTATAGAGGGGTAGGGGGGCTTCGTATGGAAAAAAGTCGTACTTTTGTTTCCCGTAATTTATAATATAATCAATCGTTTTTATGAAAAAAATCTTAGTATCTATCTTTCTCTTGTTGGGGACGTTGGGCAGTGTCGCTCAGGAGGCCGGGCTGAAGGGGTTCGCCTACGGTCAGGCCGAGGCACCGACAGGCAAGGAGTGGGAAGCTCCCGAGGAGCTGGCGCTGAACAAGGAACAGCCGCGGGCGTGGTTCTTTACATTTGCCGATGTGGAAAGTGCACGGCGCGTCCTGCCCGAGCACAGCAGTTATTATCAGTCGTTGAATGGTGACTGGAAGTTCCATTGGGTGGGTAACCCAGAGGAACGTCCGACCGATTTTTATAAACCCGAGTTTGATGTAACGGGATGGGACGATGTGACCGTGCCGATGCAATGGAATGTGGTGGGTATCCAGAAGGATGGCAGTCTGAAGTACGGCGTGCCCATCTATGCCAACCAGCCGGTCATTTTCCAGCACAAGGTGGCCGTGGGCGACTGGAAGGGAGGCGTGATGCGTACGCCGCCTACCGACTGGGTGACCTACAAGCACCGCAACGAGGTAGGTTCTTACCGCCGTTCGTTCACCATCCCTGCCGGTTGGGAAGGACGCGAGGTGTACATCAACTTCGACGGTGTTTCTTCTTTCTTCTACCTTTGGATCAACGGGCATTACGTGGGGTTCTCGAAGAACTCGCGCAATACGGCTTCGTTCGATATCACGCCTTATCTGAACGAGAAGGGCGACAACATGGTGGCCGTCGAGGTCTATCGTAATTCGGATGGCTCCTTCCTTGAGGCGCAGGATATGTTCCGCCTGCCGGGTATCTTCCGTACCGTTTCGCTGACATCGACGTCGCAGGTACAGGTGCGCGACTTCCGCATTTTCCCCGACTTGGATGCCAACTATGAAGATGGTACCCTTCGCGTTGAGGCCGACCTCCGCAATCTGAGCAAGAAGAAGGTAAAAGGATATACACTGACCTATTCGCTCTATGCCAACAAGCTTTATTCGGATGACAATGAGCTGGTGGAAGGAGTAGGCGGCACGTATAAATTGGACGAAATGGAGAAGGGTGGCAAGCTCTGTTCGAAGACAGAGATAGCCGTACCCAGTCCGCGCAAGTGGTCGGCCGAGGCACCCTATCGTTATGTATTGGTGGGTCAGCTGAAGGACAAGAAAGGCCGTGTCGTAGAGACGTTCTCCACCGCCTTGGGCTTCTGCAAGGTCGAAATCAAGGATACGCCTGCCAGCGAAGATGAGTTCGGACTGGCCGGACGCTATTACTACGTGAACGGCAAGACGGTGAAACTGAAAGGTGTGAACCGTCAGGAAATCAATCCGGCTACAGGCAACGCCATCACGGTGAAGCAGATGGAAGAGGAAATCATGCTGATGAAGCGTGGCAACATCAATCATGTGCGCAACTCGCATTACTCCAACGATCCGCACTGGTACTACCTCTGCGACAAGTATGGCATCTATCTGGAGGATGAGGCCAACATCGAAAGTCACGAATATTATTATGGTGAAGCATCCCTGTCGCACGTGCCCGAGTTTGAGGCGGCCCATGTGGCCCGCGTCATGGAGCTGGCACATGCACACGTCAACCATCCGTCGGTAGTCATCTGGTCGCTGGGCAACGAGGCCGGACCGGGCAAGAACTTTGTGACAGCTTACAACGCCCTCCATCAGTTCGACCCTTCGCGCCCCGTGCAGTACGAGCGCAACAACGACATTGTGGATATGGGTTCCAACCAGTATCCGTCCATCGCGTGGATGCGTGGTGCCGTGACAGGCAAGTACGACATCAAGTACCCCTTCCACGTATCGGAATACGCCCACTCGATGGGTAACGCCGTGGGCAACCTCATCGACTACTGGGAAGCTATCGAGTCGACCAACTTCTTCTGCGGAGCCGCCATCTGGGACTGGGTGGACCAGGCGCTCTACAACTACGACCCGAAGACGGGCGACCGTTACCTGGCCTACGGAGGCGACTTCGGCGACAAGCCCAACAGCGGTATGTTCTGCATGAACGGTATCCTCTTCCCCGGCCATCAGCCCAAACCTCAGTACTACGAAGTGAAGAAGGTTTATCAGAACGTGGGCGTCAAGGCAGTGGACATGACGAAGGGACAGATTGAAGTCTTCAACAAGCGTTACTTCGAGCCGCTGACCGATGTCTATATGGTATGGTCGTTGTGGAAGGATGGGAAGAAGATTGAGGAAAGCACTGCCTTCAAGGGTCCGCGCAGCATCCTTGGCCCGCGCGAGAAGGTGGCCTACACCCTGCCTTACGACTACAGCAAGCTGGCTCCCGAAAGCGAATACTTCGTGAAGGTACAGTTCCTGCTGGCTCAGGATATGCCTTGGGCCAAGAAGGGTTTCGTACAGATGGAAGAACAGCTGCCCGTGAAGGCTGCCGGCGAGAAGCCTGCTCTGGCCTCTGTAACAGCTTCGATGGAGCGTCCGTCGGTAGAGGAAGCCGAAGACTTCACCACCGTATCGGGCAACGGCTTCACGTTGAAGTTTGACAATCGCGAAGGTACCATCTATAGTATGGAATACAACGGCCGCAAGGTCATCCTCGATGGCAAGGGACCGAAGCTCGATGCTCTCCGCGCACCGGTGGACAACGATAACTGGGCCCGCGACCGCTGGTTCGAGAAAGGCTTGCACAACCTGAAGCACAAAGTCCTGAACTATGCGTGGGTCAACGCCAAGCAGAAGGGTGACAATACGGTTCAGCTGATGTACACCGTCGAGTCGCAGGCTCCGAATGCAGCTGTACTCCAAGGTGGAAACTCCGGCCGTAACTCCATAAAGGAGCTGACTGACTGTCCTTTCGGTCCGAACGACTTCAAGTTCGTCACCAACCAGATATGGACTGTCTATCCCGACGGTTCGGTAGAACTCCAGTCGAGCATCACGTCGAACGACCCGTCGCTGGTGCTGGCCCGTCTGGGTTATGTGATGGAACTTCCCGCCAAACTCCAGCAGTACACGTGGTACGGCCGTGGTCCGTGGAACAACTATAATGACCGTCTGACGGGTTCGTTCATCGAGCAGCATCAGAGTCTGGTGAAAGACCTCTTTGTAAACTTCCCCAAACCGCAGAGCATGGGCAACCGTGAGGACGTCCGCTGGTGTGCCCTGACCGATGCCAAGGGCGATGGTGTGGAGTTTGTGGCTGGTACCCGCATGTCGGCTTCCGCTCTGCCCTGGTCGGCTTTGGAAATGACGTTGGCTCCCCATCCATACCAATTGCCTAAGTCTACGGGTACTCACCTGCACATCGACTTGGGTGTGACCGGCTTGGGTGGTAACAGCTGTGGTCAGGGCGGCCCGCTGGAACCCGACCGTATGAAGGCCGGCGACCACAATATGAGCTTCATCATTCGCCCCGTACGTCAGGCTGACTTTACCGAGACGGCCCGCGTGTCGGTATCAGGCGAAATGCCGCTGTCCATCTCGCGCAGCCGCAACGGTGAAGTAACCATCTCGTCACAGAAAAAGGATGCGGAGATTGTCTATACGCTGGACGGCAAGAAGAAGGAATATCTCTACATCGAGCCCTTCAACCTGCGCGAAGGCGGTGTGGTGACAGCCCGTTACAAAGACAATAAGGCCGTATCTGTCACCATGAAGTTCGAGAAGCTGGAGAGCATCCCGATGACGGTGGTCTATGCTTCGAGCGAGGAGACCGGCGAAGGAGCCGCTTCCCATCTGGTGGACGGCAATCCAGGCACAACATGGCATACGATGTATTCCGTGACCGTGGCCAAGTATCCCCATTGGGTGGACTTCGATGCCGGTGAGGTGAAGACCATCAAGGGCTTCGTTTACCTGCCCCGCCAGGATGGTGGAAGCAACGGAAACATCAAGGACTACAGCCTGCATACAAGCATGGACGGCAAGAACTGGACCGAGGTGACCAAAGGTACCTTCGGTAAGGGTAAGAAGGAACAGCGCGTGATGCTGGACAAGCCTGTACGCGCCCGTTATATCCGTTTTACGGGTTTGAGCTCGCAGAATGGAGCCGACTTTGCCGGCGGTGCCGAGTTCTCGGTAATTGCCGATTGAGTCTGTTCCTGAAATAAGGGAAAAGGCTGCATCAGAATGATTTGTCATCCTGATGCAGCCTTTTCTTTTTTGATAGAGCGAGGTGCCATGCTTTCTTTTGGCAGGCAAGATACACGGATGTCCTCGTTTCCCTTGTAGGGAACGCCCGTTCCCAGCGCACGGAAACGCTCGTTTCCTAACATGGTAACTCCCGTTTCCTCATAGGGGAATTGTTGTTTCCTAATAGAGGGAACGCTCGTTTCCTTATAGGGGAAACAGATGGAACGCCCTGTTTTCGTTTGTTACGATGCTTTTAAGCCAGAACCCAGAAGGATTTCAGCAAGAGGATGGTCTGGCATACGCCCAAGGTCATGCCGTCTTTCCCCATCAGGGAACGGAGCTTGAGCAGGGCGCGGTTGGTCAGATTCATGGACGACTGTTCGTTGATGTCCATGATGGCCGCTATTTCCTTGTGCGAAAGCTCCTTGACGTAGCGCAGGTAGAGGGCTGTCTTCTGGTGTGGGGGCAGCTGTGCGATGGCTTTCAGCAAGTGTTGGGCCAGTGCAAAATCCCGGTCGTTCTGCGGAAACATCTGTTCGAAGAGGTCCTCGTCGTTCGGTATCTCAAACGAAGAAGCATCCAGCGAATCCCTCTCCCGCTCCAGTCCGACAAGCTTGTTGAACAAGTTGTTCTTCAATGCTTTCAGCAGATAGGCCCGTACGGTGATGCCTTCGATGCTGATGCGGGTATTGTGATAGAGGTGGACAAAGAGGTCGTGGATGCAGTCCTTGATCAGTTCGCGGTCGGAAGTACATTTCAAGCCATAATTCAACAGCAGGACGTAATACCGTTGGTAGATTACCTCCAGCGCCTTGCGGTCTCCTTCGGTCAGAAGGTGCCACAGGGTGGTGTCGTCTGTCTGTTCGATGCTTGTTATGTCTTTCATTTTTGGAAATTCTTTTGCAAATAAAAGTATTTTTTATCTTATGTCCAAGATTGGAGTGAAATATTGCGGGTGTTTGGAGGCATTTGCAGCCTTTTTTTATTTTTCTGAAAAAAAGTTCCTGATAAGTGAGTAGGTTTTTCATGCGAATCCATTCTAGATACAAAGGTCTGATTTATGAAATACGAAATAAGTGACATAAAGCGCGTGCTGTCCCGGCTGGTAACTTACTTCCGGGTTCAGGAAGATACCTCCTCGCAACAGGAGATGAACGAGTTGTGGCGCCGGATTGACCGCAGCATCGATGCCCGCCGCAGCAAGCGTCGGATGATGGTGTGGGGCAGTGTGTCGGCGGCAGCATTGCTGGCAGGTTGCATTTGGTTGGGCGTGGGACATTACTGGGAACAGCAGCCCGATTTGTCGGTTGTTGCGGCCCGTATGATGGAAAAGACGGTGGAAACAGACGAAATCCAGCTGATAGTCGCTCCCGAGCAGACCCTTCGGGTGAAAGACGGCGGTACGGTGACTTATCAACAGGATGGCGGTATCCAAGTGGATGAAGCGGAAGTGGAGAAGACTGAGGTTCCGGATGATCCTTACGACCAGATTATTGTACCGAAAGGACGGTTCGGGCGTCTGATATTGGCCGATGGTTCGGAACTCTATATCAATTCGGGTACGAAAGTTGTTTATCCGAAACGTTTTGAGAAGAACCGCCGTGAGATTTTTGTAGACGGTGAAATCTATATTGATGTGCGCCGCGACGAAACGGCGCCGTTTGTCGTGAAGACGGCGCGTTTCGATGTAGAAGTGTTGGGTACCGCTTTCGACGTCAAAGCTTATAGTAATGAAGCCGAGTCTGGTGAAATTGTTTTACTTCGTGGAATGGTGAACGTGAAAAGCGGTTCCGGTGCCGAAGCGAAACTGACGCCCGACAATAAGGCGGTTGTACCGGCTGAGGGAGCCATACACACGGAAGCGGTGGATGCTGCCGACTATATCCTGTGGACCAAAGGCATTTTGCCTTTGAACAACGGTACCATAGGAGATATCGTAGACGATCTGAGCCGTTATTATGATGTGCAAATTGTTTGTGGTGAAGATATTAGGGATATAAGAATTGCCGGCAAGATTGACCTGCAACGTGGCGTGGAAGAAGCCCTCCGTAACCTGTCGCTTACGGGCGGATTCATCTGTACGAAGCAGGCCGATGCGTATGTCCTGCATCTTCAGCACGATGACGAACCATGAAAGACGAGAGTAATAACCCGATGTATAACGTTAAAATTGAGCCTATGAGTACATAAAATACTACGTATAAACAAAAGAAAAGTCCGTACAATACTGCGAATATTGTACGGACCCGTGAAGAACACCAAAATGTGTTATAATAAAATCTATGACAAATTTATGAAAAAGATAATGAAAAGCGCAATCATGAAGCCTCGGTTAACGAAATTTATGCTTGCTGTGGGATTTTTATTAACCACAATTTTTAGTTACGCAGGCAATTTGGCCTACGCACAAAATCAGACTTTTACATTCCAGTTGAAGAACGTCTCTATTAAAACCGTTCTTCAAACCATTGAAAAACAGAGTGAATTCATCTTCATGTATCGTTCCGACTTGCTCGATACTTCAAAGAAGGTTTCGGTGAATGCCGACAAGCAAAGTGTCTCCCAGATTCTGGACCAGATTCTAGCAGGAACGAATGTGGTTTACGAGATTAATGATCGGCAGATATTGCTGAAAAAGAGTGCTGTGAGTGAAGAAGTCAATGCGAAGGCTGATGCTAAGCGAACAGTGCAGGGAGTTGTTGTCGACGCATATACGAATGAACCTCTGATTGGAGTAAATATTCGGGTGAAAGAGGATAAAACGATTGGTACGGTTACTGATGTTGAAGGAAAGTTCTCGATTGACGTTCCTGATGCTGCCCAGTTGATTTTTTCTTATATTGGTTATAAAGAACAAATTGTTCCGATTGGAGATTTGGCTATTATAAAAGTGAAAATGCAATCGGATGATGAAGTGTTGGATGAAGTTGTTATTGTAGGAGCCGGTACGCAAAAAAAAGTCTCTATTACCGGTGCAATTACTTCAACAAAAGGATCAAGCCTGAAAATACCGGCATCGTCTCTTACCAGCTCATTTGCAGGAAAATTGGCGGGAATCATATCCACTACGAGTAGTGGTGAGCCGGGGTCGACTTCTTCGTTTTATATTCGAGGAATAAATACATTTGGAGGAGTTGCTACACCTTTGATTTTGATGGATGGAGTGGAAATTACAGCAAGCGACCTGAATCGTATTCCGGCTGAGTCTATTGAAAGTTTTTCTTTGCTGAAGGATGCTTCTGCCACAGCCATCTATGGAAATAGAGGTGCCAATGGAGTGATGTTGGTCACAACTAAGTCTGGTGCGGAAAACTCTAAAACGACTGTGAATGTATCGTTCGAGGCTTCCTATTTCCAGCCGGTCAATAAAATAGAGTTTGCCGATGGTCCTACATTTATGAGTGTCTACAATGAGGCAGAGCAGGCAAGAAGTGCGACCCCTATAACTCCCAAATATTCTGAAGAAGATATTCAGAGAACCAGAGACGGTGTCAATCCTTATGTCTATCCGAATGTCGATTGGTATGATGTCATTTTTAAGAAAGGGAACTATAATCAGCGTGCCAATATTAATGTTCAAGGTGGAGGATCGCGTGCAACCTATTACATGAGTTTACAGGCTAATCATGATGCGGGGTTGCTTAATGCTCCGACAAATTATTATTATAATCCGAATATAAATAATTGGGAGTATAATTTCCAAAATAATATATCATATAAATTGACCAATTCGACAACTGTAGATTTGAGAATGATGGCCCAAATCGGAACGCAAAAAGGACCTAATTATTCTACGAGTGATTTGTTTGCAAGCATTATGATTGCCAATCCGGTTGCATTCCCTGCTTATTTCCCACAGGGGGATAGTCCGCATATCCTTTTTGGTAATGCAAAAATAAAGGCAAATAAGTTTGGGCAGAATCCGTATGAATATATGATGAGCTCTTTTTATGAAAACAATTATAATACGTTGAATACGTCGTTGACGGTCAACCAAAAATTGGATTTTATAACCAAAGGATTAAGTGCCAGGGTATTGGTGAACTTTAAAAACTGGTCGGCTTCAAGTTATACCCGTTCTATGACACCTTATTTTTATGAGGTAAAACAAGATTCTTATGATCCTGAGACAGGTAATTACGAATTGGAACTTTTGCAACAGGGAACCGACTATATCAGCCAGTCAGGAGTATCTAAGAGTGCAGACCAAACTTTCTATTTGGACGGTCGTTTGGATTGGAAACGGAGTTTTGCAAGCCACAATATATCTGCCATGTTCATGTATATGATGCGCGAGTATCGGTCAGACGTATTACCTAATAGAAACCAAGGTTATTCCGGACGTTTGACTTATGATTATGACAATCGTTATTTGTTTGAATTTAATTTTGGTTATAACGGTTCTGAACGTTTGGCTGCAGGTGAGCGATTTGAATTTTTCCCGGCTGCTTCAATCGGATGGGTGATCAGTGGAGAAAAGTTCTGGGATCCGTTGCGTAACTATATCAATCATTTTAAGATTAGAAGTTCATATGGACTGGTTGGTAGTGACTCTTTTGATAGCAGTGCTCCACATTTCTTGTACCGAAATGAAGTTGCTTTGGGTAATGGATATAGTTTCCAAACAGGATTGCCCGGTAAACTAACGTCTTATACAGGCCCTTGGTTCTATGATTTGGCGGTAGCTGATGCGGGTTGGGAGCATGTGAAGAAGTTTGATGTGGGTGTTGACCTTTCTTTGTTCGACCAGGTGAACATCACTTTCGATTATTTCAGAGATCATCGGGATAGAATCTTGATGTCGCGTTCTTCATTCCCCTCTGTGTTGGGATATTGGAATTCGATACCTTGGAGTAATATCGGTGAGGTGCTGAACCATGGTTATGAACTGAGTGTGAATTGGAAGAAAAAATTCGGGAAGAACTGGGAAGTGGATTTCAGAGGTAATCTGACATATAATCAAAACGAATATAAGTATGTGGATGAACCCGATTATCCGTATGTATGGCAGACCAAAACCGGTAAACCGCTGGATACCTTGGTTGGATATATAGCCGAAGGCCTGTTTACCAGCCAGGAAGAAATTGACAACTGGCCCGACCAGTCTCAGTTGGGAGCCAATATAATGCCCGGTGATATCAAGTATCGGGACGTTACAGGTGACGGCAAAATTACTTCCGAAGACCAGGTGATGCTTTCTCCTTATGGTTATATGCCAAGAATTCAGTATGGTCTTGGATTGAATGTGAAATATAAGAATTTTGATTTTGGCGTTTTCTTCAACGGTTCGGCCAAGCGTGATATTATGATCAATTCCGGTTATGCTCCGTTCTTGACATCTGGAGGTGATGGTAACAATACAGAAAGTCTGGCGCGCAGCTTGATGCAATGGGTGGCTGATGAACACTGGTCGGTCGACAATCCGAACCCCCATGCCACATACCCAAGACTGGGTATCTCGAATGCTGATATTTCAAACAATACCCAAGCAAGTTCGTATTGGTTACGAAACGGTAACTTTATCCGTTTCAAGACATTGGAGTTAGGATATTCTTTACCCTATTGCAGAATATACTTTAGTGGTGATAATTTGGCTGTTTTCAGCCCGTTCAAATTGTGGGATCCGGAGCTTTCGTGGAATGCTTATCCTCTTCAGCGAACCTTTAATTTAGGTGTTCAGTTTACTTTTTAAGTTAATCAGAAAATTCTATATTGTATGAAACGTTTTATGTATATTATAAACAGGAAGCTAACTGTTTTATTGTCGATTCTTCTGCTGGGAGTTACTTCATGTGATTATCTGGATGTTATTCCTCCGGCACAACCCGATTTTGAGGATACCATGAAGGATGAAGCGTCCACTTTGGCTTTCTTGTATTCTGCCTATTATTATGTGCGGGAGTATCATCCTTTTGATTATGAACAGCTGGAAAATGCTTCCGATGAATGTTTACAACCGAAAGACTGGGATTTGTGGGAACAATTGATGTTGTTTGGAACTTTGTCTGCTGATTGGGACGTATCTTGGTTCAATACTTATAGTTCGATAGGCTATGTGCACCATTTTCTGGATCAGTTGGATAAATCCAATCCTAAGGGCGTTACTGAAGAAGATAAAGTACAGTATCGGGCAGAATGTGCATTCCTGGAGGCGTATTATCATTTCCGTATCTTGGAAGCATATGGCCCTTGTCCTATCATACCCTCTAAGGTAGATCCCAATATTGCTAAAGGAGATATTCCGGGCCGTTCTCATTTTGATTATTGCGTGGACTATATTGTGAAGAAATTGGATGAAGCGGCTGCCGTGCTTCCGGCCAAAAGAAAAACGAATGAGCTGGGGCGTGCTGATGCTACTATCTGTAAGTGCTTAAAAGCCAGAGTGCTGTTGTATGCGGCATCCCCCTTATGGAATGGCTCTTTCTATGATGATTCGTGGAAGAATAAGAACTTTGAGACACCAGAGTACGGTAACGAATTGGTTAGTCATCAATACGATTCCAAGAAATGGGAAGTGGCCTTGCAGGCAAGCCTTGAGGCCCTGCAGGCTGCAGAGAAAGCCGGATATAAATTGTTCGATATAGAAACTGCCAATGACATTGCGGACAAAGAGGAAGTGCCGTTGCCGTTTGTTCCCGGAAAGGAAGAAAATACAGCAGAGAACATCTTGTTTAGAGAACGTGTAAGAATGTTCCAGTATTTGGCCACTGCCCATGAAGGTAACCGTAATAATGAGATAATTTGGGGTGTGTCTACTACGGGAGATTTCTATACGTCGGAGAAGAATATCAGTAGAATGCCCAATAAGATTATAAGGCAGAGTGATGGAACATGGCACAGAAATAGCGGTTACTCAGGTTGGGCTCCTACCCTGAATGCGGTGAGCAAGTTTTACACGGAAAATGGAGAGTTGCCTGCCAAGGATGAAAACTTCTATCCGGAAAGCGAATGGTACACACGATTTTACGAGGGAACATCCAGCCCGGAATGTACTGACGAAATGGATAAGGAGGATGTGAAGAATGATATCATAAAGTATAATACTCATAGGGAATCAAGGTTCTATGCTTGGATTGCTTTCGACGGCGGTGAATATTCACCTATTTTACAAGATGGTTCTCCACTTTGGTTGAACTTAAAAAATCCTTATACGAACGGTTATACGGTAGGGTTGAGAAACTATGTGGGTACGGGCTATCTGACCAAGAAGTTTATAGCTCCTGACCTCATCTATTATCCTGACGGAACCTTGACAGGAACTGCATCCCGTACTCCATTTATCAGACTGGCAGAGTTGTACTTGAACTTGGCGGAATGTTATGCAGCTTTGGACAAGGTACCCGAGTCGTTGGAGAATCTGAATGTGATAAGAAGACGTGCCGGTATTAAAGAACTCTCGAGCAGTGATCTTACCGATATGAGCTTGATGGAATGGGTTCGGAACGAGCGTTTTGTAGAGTTGTATCAGGAAGGGCATCGGTATTATGATGTTCGCAGATGGTGTATAGCACCGGATGTAATGAAACCTGAAGCGTTTTATGCGCTTAATGGAATGGTCGAAGGACCTTCTTTCGAGGAGTTCAACCAGCCCAAACAGGTGGACCAGCCTATAAAATGGAATAACAGGCAGTATTTGGTGCCTGTACAGAATAGTGAATTGTATAGTAATCCACAATTGATACAAGCTCCCGGATATTAATTTAAATGTTTACTAGATTATGAAAATAAATGTATTGTTCGGTTTATTTTTTATTCTGTTTTTGAGTGCATGTGATAAATCAGAATATGATTTGGATAATATAGTTCCTCCGCAATATCATAAGATAATGTATATAAACAATTCTGGAACTCATAATGTGTCGTTATCCACCAATCAAGTAGATACTTTCAATATTTCTGTATTCAAGGGTGGCAGTCAACATGAAGTGTCTGCCAGTGTTAATCTGACTGTATTGTCACAAGAACATGTTGACAGTATTTATAGTGAGAAAGACAAGGTTGACTATAAGGTGATAAATAGTGACTGTTACACATTGGAGCCGAATCATCTGGAGTTCTCATCAGCAGACTATTATAAAGTAGCCAAAGTACTTTTTAATAATCAAATGATAAGAAAACTTGTGACAGACAATCCGAATGTGAACTATGTTTTACCGATAGGTTTGTCAAGTACCAATGATTTGATAAATGCAGATAAGAGTGAGATCTTTTTGATAGTGAATGATTTTAATTGATAGTTTTTGAGATGAAACATCTTGTATTTTTATTGGCTTTGACCTTTGTTCTTTCGTCATGCTCGAATTGTGCCAAGGAGGGGGATTCTTTGAGAGTCTTGTCTTGGAACATATGGCATGAAGGGCATTCGAATGAGTTTGGCAAGCAGGCCTGCGACGGTGTAATCGGTGTATTGAAGAAAAGTAAGGCGGATGTGGTATTAATGGTGGAGACATACGGCGCTTCTGATAAAGTGGCTGATTCATTGCAGTATTACCACCGTCTGCTGTCCAATAACTTGTCCATTTACAGCCGTTATCCGATTGTTAAGACTTATACATTCCCAGACCGGATTCCTACGTTCAATTTTGGTGGTGTGGAGATTCTTGTAAATGGGAAAAAAGTACGTATATTTGATACTTGGTTGCATTATCTTCCTGATGCTCGTTGTGTACCGACCGAAAAGAGTGAGGCTGAGATACTGGCATGGGATGATGCAGGTAGCCGTGATGATGAAATACGTATTATTCTGGATATATTGAAACCCTTTATGGCTGAATCTGACAGTATTCCTATAATTATGGGAGGCGATTTTAATATCCACTCTCATCTGGATTGGACGGAAGCGACGAAGGATTTGTATAATCATGGTGGTGCCGTTGTTAATTGGACCGTTTCAAAATCGATGGAAAAGGCCGGATTTATTGACAGCTTTAGAAAGATAAATCCGGATCCAGTAAAGAATATTGGAACGACATGGTTGACTGCAGCCGATTCAGTGGCCACCCCCAACCGGCAAGACAGAATAGATTATATATATTATCATGGCAAGACTATAAATGCGGAATCATCGCAATGTTATGATAATATATTGGGAGAACAATTTAGTTTTGAAGGTGATAAATTCTTTTATGGTTCGGACCATGGGTTTGTGTTGACTGATTTCTCTATAAAATAGTGTAAATCAGTATGAAAAATCACTACTGCCCCATTAGAATCTTAGAAAAATCTTTGAAGTATTTGTCGTCTTAAGACTATTTTCAATTATTTCAAAGGCCAATTTATAGGTTTAGTGGGACAGTAGTGATAATTTTTATAAGAAACGCTAATGCAGATGAAGGATAAACAGTTTTTATTTATAGTGTTATTGCCGTTTTTGTTTATATTATGTGCGGGTAATAAAGCTGATGCTCAGTGTTCATGTGGAATTTTACAAAGTTTTTCCATTGGATATGAAGGTAGAAAAATGGTAGGGGAAGTTGATGAGGAGAATATGACAATTTCGTTGCCAGGTGTGAGATATACTTCTGCAATAAAGTCTGTCTCTTATAAATTGAGTGCAGATTGGAAAGTTGTTGTAGAACCGACTGCTTGGTTGGGAGCCTGGAAAAAAGAAGAAGTGTTGTCTTTGGTGAATGGTAACGGGGAAAAAAGGAATTATAAAGTTTTATTCCCTGATTTTATACGACCCAATATAGACCCCTATCTAGTGGGATATATACCAGCTGATTATGGTACGTATCCAGATGTGTTGTCAAAAATCAAGTGGAATTATTTGACGCATATAAATATAGCCTTTGTGTATGTGAAATCATCAGGAGATTTGGATGATAGGTATGTTAAGGACAGAATTGTGGAATTACGAAATCTAGCGCATGAAAATGGAGTCAAAGTGTTGTTCTCGCTTAGAAGTGACGAAAAGGAGGAATTCTATAATGCGATAAAAAATGAGTCTAGTAGAAAGATATTGGTTGATAATGTAATCAAATATGCGGAAGAAAACGGTTTGGATGGTGTTGATATAGATTATGAAACTTATGATAAGGTTTGTCCCGAACTGATAGCATTTGTACGGGATTTATATCATAAGAAGGGACGAAAACTGTTGCAAACTTGTGCTGTCGCCAGTTGGCATCCTGGGTATACTTCTAAATGGCATAACTATTTTGATATAATCAATGTTATGACATATGATTTTACGGGTTCTTGGAGTGAGGAAGGTCAGCATTCCTCTTTTGAACAGACTGTAAATGGAATTGAAATGTGGACAAATGAATTGGATGCTCCTGCCTATAAATTGACAATGGGATTACCTTTTTATGGCTATAGTTGGGATGATGAGGTTTTTAAAGCTACTCCAGTTGCGGTTAGTTACGATCAAATATTGAATGCCTATCCAAATGAAAAAGTATGGGAAAAAGATCAGGTCGGCAGGACCTATTATAATGGCTGTCTTACTATTGAAAAAAAATGTTTGAAGGCTAAAGAAATGAACTTAGGCGGTGTGATGATTTGGCAAATTTTACATGATACAGATAGTGAAAAATATAGTTTGATGAATGTAGTGGGAACCACGATGGGGTCGAAAAGTAGGTAAGATGTTCAGTCCCATGTCTAAAATCAGCTCGCTTTTTTTGACTGTTTTAGAGCGGGGCACCACCCGATTGGGAGATAGATTCCTTTTTGGTCCAGAAATCTATTTTCTTGAGTTTGACGTTGGCCAAGCGTACTTTGAAATCTTGTTTGTCAGCATTAGAATAGTCGGTAACTTTTGGGCGAAGTAATGCCATACAGTTTGTTAGGTGACTTCTTTGCCTTATAGATACTAAAGTCTGATTCAATAATATTAGAAGAAATCTGATGTACGTCTCTAAACAAGAAATTTAAGTACGTGATTTTATTATTAATCTGGTGTTCTTTTTTGAAAGTTTTTTTAGGAACAATCAACTGAGCGCCCTACTAAAAATGTATCCATGAAAAAAATTTTGTTAGGAATGCTGTTCTCATTCCCCTCCTTTCTGTTGGCACAATATACCGGCAGGGTTTATGTTGACATTAATCATAACGGACGTTATGATAATGGAGAGACATTACTGAAAGGAATATCCGTTTCAGACGGATTAAACGTCGTTCAGACGGACGGAAAAGGACAGTTTGTCTTGCCGG
>ENA-UONW01002377-UONW01002377.1-human-gut-metagenome-genome-assembly--contig:-CS52-NODE-2377-length-18626-cov-9.868397_pt1 | contig 18626 bp, 16 predicted proteins | sample MGYA00242463_ERZ724010 | MGnify/ENA metagenome assembly ERZ724010 | reverse complement strand
ACCGTCATGGCCGACGGCGTGCTGCCCCGCAAGACCTTCTCCATGGGTCACGCGCAGGATAAGCGCTACTACGTCGAGGCCCGCAAGATCCGATAACCGATATACCGAAAAAGCGCCCCTCGGCGGGCGCTTTTTCAAATAGGAGGACCATTCGATGAACTACAAGAAAGCCAGAGTATGGCAGGACATTCTTCTCTTCGGCGGCGCGTTCGTCGCCGGCGTCGGCGTGTGGGGCTTTGACAGCACGTTTTTGGGGCTTCTGGGTCTGGCGATGGTGCTGCTGTCCATCCTCGTGTGGTGGCTGTACTACCGCTGCCCGCAGTGCCATGAGAGCCTTGGGCGCGGGAACCCGAAGCATTGTCCGCACTGCGGCGCGTGGCTCGGCGACGAGCCGGAGCCGGAGGAGAAGAAAAAGATCCAGCACAAGAAAAAGAGAAGATGAAAACACAAACGGTCCCCGCCTATGCCAAGCTCAACCTGACGCTGGACATCTTAGGCAAGCGGGATGACGGCTATCACGAGCTGCGGATGGTCATGCAGACCGTATCGCTCTGCGACGACGTGACCGTGACGCTCACCGACGGCACAGGCGTCGTCTGCCGCGTCGCGGGCGCAGAGCTTCCCTGCGATGAACGCAACCTTGCCGTCAAGGCGGCGAACGCCTTCTGCGAGGCGCTCGGCTATCACGGCGGCATCGACATCACGCTCACCAAGCGCATCCCGTCCGAGGCCGGGATGGCGGGCGGCAGCGCGGATGCCGCCGCCGTGCTGCGCGCGCTGCGCGATCTGATCGCCCCTACGCTCATGGACGAGCGGCTCGAGGAGATCGGCGCGCGTGTCGGCAGCGACGTACCGTTTTGTGTCCGCGGCGGCACGCAGCTTGCCGAGGGCAGGGGCGAAAGGCTGACTGCTCTGCGGAACGCGCCGAGGCTCTATGCCGCGGTCTGCAAGCCGGACTTTCCCATCTCTACGCCCGCGCTCTTTCAGCGGTCGGACCGCGTGGCGCTGACCGATCGACCCGACACGGCGGCGTTGCTCGCCGCGCTGGAGGCGGGCGACGCGGCGGCGCTGTGCGCGAAGGTCAAAAACGTCTTTGAGCAGGTACTCCCGGACGAACAGCGCGCACGCATCGAGGACATCAAGCGCGCTTTGCTTGTCCACGGCGCGGAATGTGCCGCGATGACCGGCTCGGGCAGCGCCGTGTTCGGACTGTTCCGCGAGGAGGACATCTGCCGCGCGGCCTGCAGCGTGCTGCGGAGCGCGGAACTGCAAACCTTCTGCACGATTTTTGTTTGAAAAACGAAAAAACCGTCCATACTCAAGCTATTACTTGAAACGGACGGTTTTTTCTTATGAAATTTCGGAAGATCGAGATATCCCTTGCCGTCGGCCTCCTTTGCGCGCTCGTGTGGTGCGCGCTGGAGCCGGGCTTTCTGATGAGCTGGTGGGGCGCGGCGTTCGAGCCGCTGTGCGACGGTGTGCTGACCGCCGAGGGCGGAGACGGCGAGGTCGTGCTGCGCTCGTTCTTTGCCGAGCTGCTGGAAAAGCTGCTTTCCTGAAAGAGCCGCCTGCGGGCGGCTTTTTCTTATGCCTGAACGTTGAAGAGCATGATGACCACACCAAGGATGACGAGCACCACGCCGGTCGCGCGGTTGAGCGTTTTGGGAGAAGCCTTGTTGGCGAACACGGCGGCAATGCGCGCCCAGACGAGCGTGAAGAGCACGCAGAGCGCGAACACCGTCCAGTCCGGCGCGCCGCCGATGGCGAAGTGCGAGACCGCGCCGGTGAGCGCTGTGAAGGTCATGATGAAAACGCTGGTGCCCACGGCGGTCTTGAGCTCGTAGCCGAGCACGGAGGTGAGGATGAGCAGCATCATCATGCCGCCGCCCGCGCCGATGAAGCCGCAGATAAAGCCGATGAGCACGCCGCAGAGAATAGACTGCACGGCGCGCTTTTTCGCGCTCACGCCGGCCATGGCCTCCTTGGTCGTCATGACGGGACGGACGATGAACTTCACGCCGAGCAGAAAGGTCATAAAGACCGAGAAGCCGCCCATCGTGGTCGAGGGGACAAGGCTCGCGGCGTAGCTGCCGACCACGGTGAAGGCCAGCACGCTTGCCATCATGATGAGGCCGTTGCGGATGTCAAGATTCTTGCTTTTGCCGTAGGTGTAGGCGGATACGGCGCTCGCCAGCACGTCGGACGAGAGCGCGATGCCGACGGCCATGTAGGGCTCCATGCCGAGGAAGGTGATGAGCATGGGGCTGATGACCGCCGCGGCGCTCATGCCCGCAAAGCCGGTGCCGAGACCTGCGCCCATGCCGGCGAAAAAGGTGACGAGAAGTGTGATGACAAATTCCATTTTTAAGGCTCCTTTTCTAACATGGCGTCGAGATCGGCGTCCATAACGGCGAGCGTCCGGAAGAAGCTCGCGCGCATTTCTTCGTCTGTGTGAGCAAAGAGCTGCTCAAAAAAAGCGGATTGCACCGCGCGGCCCCGCTCAATGACCGGCTGCGCCCGCTCGGTGCAGACGAGCAGCGTCTTTCGACGGTCGCCCTCGACCGTCTCGCGCCGCAGATAGCCCTCGCGCACGAGCTTATCAACGTTCACCGAAACGAGGTTGGCCTTGATGCGCCGGACCTCCACGATGTCGCCCGCCGTCCGGTAGCCGGGGTTGTTGGCAAGAAACATCAGAATGTCAAAGGCGGTCTGCGGCAGCTTCAGCTCGCGGCAAAGCGGCTTGCAGGCGGCGGCATAGGCGCGGGCAAATTTATGGGCAAATTCCATACCGGCGTTCATATGCAGGACTCCTTTTCAAATAATGCAAAATTGAACAGTTCAAATTTGAACTAAAAGATAGCACACATCGGGCATCCTGTCAAGAAAAATATTGACGCCCGTTCAATTCAGGGCACGGCGGAATATCCACGGTTGCCGAACGGCGGGAATGATGGTAAAATAGAAAAAAACGACGAAGGGAGGGCGGTATCATGCTGCGTATCCTGCTGGGCCGCGCCCGCACGGGCAAGTCCGCGCGGGTGCTGGAGGAGATCCGCGCGCTGGGCGATTCCTCGCAGCAGATCCTGCTCGTGCCGGAGCACGCTTCGCACGTCGCGGAGGTGGACGTGTGCCGCGCGTGCGGTGTGACCGCGAGCCGTCACGCGGAGGTGCTGACCTTCAAGCTGCTGGCCTCGCGCGTGCTGACGCTCACCGGCGGCGCGGCGGAGGTGACGCTCGATAACGGCGGCAAGCTCCTGCTGCTCCAGCGCGTGCTGGTGTCGCTTGCGCCGAGCCTGCGCGTCTATCGCCGACCCTCACAGCGCGCGGCGTTTCTGGAAAGTCTGCTCGCGCTCATCGAAGAATTGCAGGCCTATGCCGTCGCGCCGGAGGTGCTGGCGGAAAAGGCCGAGGCCATCGCGGGCGAGAGCGGCGAGCGGCTGCGCGATGTGGCGCTGCTCTACGGCGCGTATCTTGCCAAGCTCCACGAGGGCGGGCGCGACGCGCGCGACCGGCTGGAGAAGCTGGAGGAAAACCTTGCGGCCTCCGGCTACGCCGACGATAAGAACATTTTTCTCGACGGCTTTTCCTACTTCACGGGCCGCGAGCGGAACATCCTGCGCATTCTGCTCAAGCGGGCAAAAAGCGTCACCGTGACGCTGCTCGGCGACGGCAGCGACAGCGAGCTGTTCGCCGAGGGCCTGCGCGTACGCGAGCAGCTTTACGCTCTTGCGCGGGACGCGGGCGTTCCCTGCACGGAGGAGGTGCTGCGCGGCGGCGCGCCGCGCGATGCGCTCGGCCATGTGGAGAAGCATTTCTTCGGCGGTAATGTCCGCTGGGACGAGCCAACGGAGCAGCTGCGGCTGTATGAAGCCTCCACCGCTTACGACGAGGCGGAGCGGATCGCCGCGGAAATTCTGCGTCTGGTGCGCTGCGAGGGCTACCGCTTCCGCGATATTACGGTCACCTCGCGCGATATGGATGCCGCGGAGCCGGTGCTGCGCACCGTATTCGCGCGCTGCGGCATCCCGCTCTACTGTGCGCGGCGCAGCGATATTCTGCGCCGCGGCGTGCCCGCGCTGCTGCTCGGCGCGCTTGACGCGGTGAGCGGAGGCTTTGAGTACGAGGATGTGTTCCGCTGCCTCAAGACCGGCCTCGCGGGACTTTCGGCGGAGGAGTGCGACCTGCTGGAAAACTACGTCATCAAGTGGGACATTCGCGGCGCAATGTGGACGCGCGACGTTCCGTGGACGGCGCACCCCGAGGGCTACGGCGTGCCGTGGCGTACAGAGCATGAGGAAATGCTCGCGCGGGTGAACGCCGCGCGGGAAAAGGTACGCGCGCCGCTGAGCCATCTCTATGAGGGCGTGCGCGGCACGGGAGACGTTGAGGGTAAAGTGACGGCGCTTTACAATTATCTGACGGAGATCGCGCTGCCCGAGGAGCTGCAGCGGCAGACGGAGACGCTTTGGCAGCGCGGCGAAACGCAGCGGGCGGAGGAGCTGGCGCAGCTCTGGAACGTTCTGTGCGGCGTGCTCGACCAGTTTGTGGAGATGCTGGGCGGTACCGAGCTGGACGCGGAGGAGTTCGCGCGGCTCATGCGCCTTGTGCTCACGCAGTATTCGGTCGGCACGATCCCGGTCTCCCTTGACCGGGTGAGTCTGGCTGAAATGACGCGCAACGACCGCCACGCCGTGCGCGTGCTGTTTTTGATGGGTGCGAACGACCATGTGCTGCCCGCTGTGGGCGGCAGCGGCGGCATTTTGAAGGACGAGGACCGCGCGGCGCTCGAGGCGCTCGACGTGCGCCTTGCGCCCTACGGTATGGCGCAGTTCCGGCTGGAGCTGCAGAATCTCTATGCCGCGCTCGCCCAGCCGACCGACCGGCTCTACATCTCTTATCCGCGCTTTGATAACGCGGGCGCCGAGCTGCGCCCCAGCTTTGTCGTCGGGCGCGTGCAGACGCTTTGCCCGTCGGTAAAGGTCGAAACGGAGGATGCCGACAAGGCATACCGCCTTACAACAGAGAGCGGTGCGCTCGACTATGCGGGCGAACACGTCGGCGGGGAAGCGTGGCGTTATCTGGAGCGGCGCGGCGGCTGCGCCGAGGCGCTTGCCGCCATGCGCGACGCTTCGCACTATACGCGCGGAAGGCTCTCGCGTGAGGCCGTCCACACGCTCTACGGGCGCAGCATCACGCTCAGCGCCTCGCGCATGGACAAGGCGCGGAGCTGCCATTTCGCCTACTTCATGCAGTACGGCCTGCGCGCGAAGGAGCGCACAGCTGCGGGCTTCGACGCGCCGCAGGTCGGCACCTTTGTCCACGACGTGATGGAGCACACGCTCCGCGCGGCGAGCGAGCGCGGCGGCCTCAAGGCGCTGGAGCGTCCGGCGCTGCACGCGCTTGTGCGGCAGGCGATCGGTGCATACATTGAAAAAAATCTCCCCGACCTTGACGGGAAGAACGCGCGCTTCCGCTATCTTTTCCGCCGGCTGTGCGAGTCGGTCTACCGCATCATGGATTCGACGGTGGAGGAGCTTTCCGACTCCGATTTCGAGCCGCTGGCCTTCGAGCTGGGCTTCGGCGCGGACGGACAGCTTCCCGCCGTGACCATCCGCGAGGCGGGGGAGGAGCTGCGCGTGGTCGGCAAGGTCGACCGTGTGGACGGCTGGCTCAAGGACGGTAAGCTGTATCTGCGCGTGGTGGACTACAAGACCGGCGCGAAGCGCTTTGACCTCGCGGAGCTGCGCTACGGGCTCGGCCTGCAAATGCTGCTCTATCTCTTTACGCTGCGGGACGAAGGGGGAAAGCTCTTCGGCGGCTATCCCATCGAGCCGGCGGGCGTCCTCTATCTTCCCGCACGGGAAAAGCTGCTGAATCTGCCGCGCAATGCCTCGGAGGAGGAGATCGAGCGCGCGATGCACAAGGAGCTGCAGCGCAGCGGCATGGTGCTGAACGATCCCGCGGTGCTGCGCGCGATGGAGCACAGCGCGCTGGAAGCGCCGTGCTATCTCCCGGTGCGCGTGAAAAAGAGCAAGGACGGCGAGACGGAGATCACCGGCAGCATCGCCACGAGCGCTCAGCTCGGCAAGTTGGGCTTATACGTTGAGGAGCAGCTGCGCCGCATGGTGCGCGAGCTGGCGAGCGGCAACATCGACGCCGACCCGTGGGCGCGCAGCGAGCAGGACAGCGCCTGCACCTATTGCGAATTCGCGCCCGCCTGCCACTTTGAAAACGGCCGCGGCGGTGACCGCATCGAATACATCCGTGCGACCGGAGCCGAGCAGCTTTGGGAGCACGTTGACCGGGCGATCGAGGAAGGGGGAAAACGCGATGGCTGACATCCTGACCGCCGAGCAGCAGGCGGCGGTAGAGAACCGCGGGCGGAGCCTGCTGGTGTCCGCCGCAGCGGGCAGCGGCAAGACGAAGGTGCTCGTCGAGCGGCTTTTTTCCTACGTCGAGAGCGGCGAAGCGAACCTTGACGACTTTCTCATCATCACCTACACCCGCGCCGCGGCGGCGGAGCTGCGCGGCAAGATCGCCAAGGTTCTCGGCGAAAAGCTGCAGGAGGACCCGCTCAACGCGCATCTGCAGCGGCAGCTGCTGCGCGTCTACCGCGCGGACATCAAAACGGTGGACGCCTTCTGCACGGCGCTGCTGCGCGAGAACTGCCACCTGCTGCGTGAGGACGCGCGCGGCCACGCGCTGCGGCCCGACTTCCGCGTGCTCGACGAGAATGAGGCGCAGCTTCTGCGCGAGCGGGTGCTCGCGCGCACGCTGGATGAATTTTACGAGACGATGCGCGAGGGCGACGGCGCGTCGCTCCTGGCCGATACCCTCGGCGCGGGGCGGGACGACCGCGCGCTCGGCGCGCTGGTGCTCGAGCTGCACGGAAAGCTGCAGGCGCAGCCGTACATGGACCGCTGGCTCGCGTCGCAGGAGCAGCTTTGGCACGATCTGCCGCCGCGCGTGGAGGATACGGTCTACGGGACGCTGCTGCTTTCTATGGTGCGGCGCAAGGCGCTCCATTGTGCCGCACTGCTGCGCAGCGCGGCGGAGGAGATGACGTCGGACGCCGCGCTTGCGGATAAGTACGCGCCGCTCTTTCTCGGCGTGGCGGAGCAATTCGCGCTCCTCGCCGCGTCAGCGGAGGAGGACTGGGATGCGGCGGCGAAGCGCCGCGTGGATTTCCCGCGCCTGACGGCGGTGCGCAAATGCGGGGACGAAGCGCTCAAGGCCAAAATGCAGGGCGTGTGGAACGGCTGCAAAAAGACCGCCAAGGGCTTTGACGAGGTGTTTTCCGTCACCTCCGCCGAGGCGATGGAGGACCTGCGCGCGATGGCGCCCGCCATGCTCGCGCTCTTAAAGCTGACGGCGGATTTCTCCCGCGCCTATCAGGAGGAGAAGCGCCGCCGCAACGCGGCGGACTTCTCCGACCAGGAGCATGAGGCCATTGACCTGCTCCTCGGCGCGGACGGACAGCCCACCGACCTTGCGCGAACGGTCTCGCAGCGCTACCGCGAGATCATGGTGGACGAATATCAGGACACGAACGAGGTGCAGAACTGCATCTTCTCCGCCATTTCCCGTGAAGGAAAAAACCTCTTCACCGTCGGCGACGTCAAGCAGAGCATCTACCGCTTCCGCCTCGCCGACCCGCGTATTTTCCTCGACCACTATCTGCGCTACCCGCACGCCGCCGACGCGGCGGAGGGCGAGAGCGCGAAGCTCCTTTTGAGCAAAAACTTCCGCTCGCGCAATACGGTGCTGGACGCGGCGAACTTCGTGTTCCGCAATGTCCTTTCCCGGGAAATGGGCGAGCTGGACTACGGCGAGGACGAGTCCCTGCACGTCGGGGCGAGCTATCCCGAGAACCCCGACTGCTGCACGGAGTTCCATTTTGTGGAGATGTCCGCGCAGGAGAGCGACACGGAAAAGCTCCGTGCGGCCCGGGCCGAGGCGAGCTTCGCCGCGGACTACATACAAAGGCTCATCGCCGGCGGCTTCACGGTGCAGGACGATAAAACGCACGAGCCGCGCGCGGTGCGGGAGGAGGACATCGTCATCCTCATGCGCTCGCCCCGCACACGGCTTGCCGACTATCGCCGCGCGCTGGAGAGCCGCGGGCTGCACTGTGCCGCCGAGAGCGACGGCGGCTTTTACGAAACGATGGAGGTCGCCGTGACCTTCGCGCTGCTCGAAATATTGGACAACCCGCGGCAGGACGTGCCGCTCATCTCCGTGCTGCGCTCGCCGCTTTTCGGCTTTACGCCGGACCGGCTCGCCGAGCTGCACGCGAAAACGCCGGGCGGCGATTTTTACGATGCACTCGCCGCGGACGGGGGCGAGGACTCCGCACGGTTCCTCGCGCTGCTGCGCGAGCTACGCGAGAGCGCGCGGACGCTCACGCTCACCGAGCTGGTCGCGGCGCTCTATGAGCGCTGCCATATCCCGGCGGTGTTCGGCGCGATGCGGGGAGGAGCCGCACGCCGGGAAAATCTTCGTGCGTTCTTCTCGCTGGCGGAGGAATTTGAGCGCGGCGGCGGGCGGGGGCTCTTCGCCTTTGTCCGGCATCTGCGCGAGCAGCTGGAATCCGGCGAGCCGCCCGTGCCGCAGACCACGCACGCCGCGCAGGGCGTGCGCATCATGAGCATCCACAAGTCAAAGGGACTGGAATTTCCGGTCGTGATCCTTGCGGACCTCGCGCGGCCATTCAGCCGCATGGACTTCCAGAGCTCCGTGCTCGTCCACCCGGAATACGGCCTCGGGCCGGTCTGCGTGGACACGAAACGCTCGATCAAATACCCCACGGCTGCGCGGCTCGCACTTGAGCGTCAGCTGCGCCGCGAGGCAAAGGCCGAGGAGCTGCGCGTGCTGTACGTCGCCATGACGCGCGCGAAGGAAAAGCTCGTCATGGTCTGCGCCCGCGCGGGCGCGGCGAAGCATCTTGCCGACCTCTGCGCCGTGACCTCCTGCCCCGTGCGGCCGGAGACGGTGGAGGAGCAGAAGTGCATGGCGGACTGGATCCTGCTGCCGCTTTTGTGCCGTCCGGAGGCTGCGCCGCTGCGTGAGCTGGCGGGCGCGGACGCGGCGGCGGTCACGGTAAGCAATGCGCCGTGGCGCGTGGAGGTCCACAACGGCTACGACTTTGCGCCCACCGAGCGCGCGGCAGAGGAGCGCGCGGAGGAGACTGCCCCCGAGCTGCCGCTGGACACGGCGGCGCTGGAGTGGCGCTATCCCTACGAACCGGAAACGACGCTCAGCGCCAAGCTGACCGCGACGCAGCTCAAGGGTCGCGCGCTTGACGAGGAGATCGCGGAGAACGCCCCGCTGCCTCCCCGCCTGCGGAGCCTCGCAAAGCCGAGATTTCTGGAGGGAGCGGCGGCGCTTACGCCCGCCGAGCAGGGCACCGCGATGCACGCGGCGCTGCAGTTTCTCGACTTCTCGACGCCGGCGGAGGAAGGTGCGGTGCGCGCCGCAGTCAAAAGCATGGAGGAGCGCCGCCTGCTCACGCCCGAGCAGGCGCGGGCGGTCGACGCCGCCGCGCTGACGCGGTTTCTGCAAAGCCCACTGTGCGCGCGCATCCGCGCGGCAGGGGAGCGGGCCAGGCGGGAATACCGCTTCTCGCTGCTTGAGAGCGCCGCGCGCTTTGTGCCGGAGGCGAGCGCCGGAGACGAGATCCTTTTGCAGGGCGTGGTGGACTGCTTCTTTGAGGAGGACGGCGCGCTGGTCGTGGTCGATTTCAAGACCGACCGCATCGCGCCGGACGCGCTCGCCGAGCGCGCGGAGCATTACCGGCCGCAGCTCGAGGCGTACTCACTCGCACTCGCGCAGGTGATCGGAAAGCCCGTGAAGGAGAAGATCCTATACTTCCTCCGCCGCGGCGAGCAGATCATACTATAGTTATAAAAACGAAAAAACTTTGCAAAAATGCAAAAAGTGCTTGCATTTTCCTGCTTGGTGTGATATTCTATCCGAGCTTGAAAAGGGCGGTCCTCTGCCGTGCGCGGGTGAAAGAACCCTGATGCGCCATGGAAAAGCGGTCACGAACGCCTATAAATTAGGAGGAAATATCCATGGATCTCATCAAGGAACTCGAAAGCCAGCAGATGAAGGCTGAGAAGCCCGTTGCCAACGTCGGCGACACCGTCCGCGTCCACGTCAAGATCAAGGAAGGCTCCCGCGAGCGTATCCAGGTCTTCGAGGGCATCGTGATCGCCAAGAAGCACGGCGGCATCGAGGAGACCATCACCGTCCGCCGTCTGGCCTATGGCGTCGGCGTCGAGAAGGTTTTCCCGCTGCACTCTCCCTCGATCGAGAAGATCGAGACCGTGCGCACCGGCTTTGTCCGCCGCGCGAAGCTCTACTATCTGCGTGACCGCGTTGGTAAGGCTGCCAAGATCCGCGAGAAGCTGTAAGAAAAGCAAAATAGAAACGACGTGGGCGACCGCGTCGTTTTTATTTTTGTTGTTTTTTTGCGTGGCGCGTGGTATCATACACCATGAAATATTCTGCGGCCCTGCGCCGCCCGAGTGATGGAGAAACGAGTATGAACGATTTTGATAACGAGATCCTGCCCACTGATCCCGACGAGGGAGAGGAGATCACCGAGCGCGTCGCCGGGCGCGAGACCTACGAATGGGTGCGCTCGCTGGTGGGCGCGGTGTTGGTCATCACGCTGCTCTTTACCTTCGTGGTGCGCCTGATGGGCGTTGACGGCCATTCGATGGTGCCGACGCTGCAGGACGGCGACCGCCTGATCGTGGTCAGCGGCTGGCTGTGCGGCGATTACAAATACGGCGACATCGTCATTGCGTACAAGGAGAGCTTCGATGCCGAGCCCATCGTCAAGCGCGTTATTGCCACCGAGGGGCAGACCGTGGACATTGACTTTACGCTCGGGCGCGTGTTCGTGGACGGCGAGCTGCTGCAGGAGGATTATGTCAACGACCTGACCTATCTCGACGAGGGGACGCAGTTCCCGCTGACGCTCGGCGAGGGCGAGCTGTTCCTGATGGGCGACAACCGCAACCGCAGCAGCGACAGCCGCGACGAACGACTCGGTGCGGTGGACGAGCGGCTCATCATCGGTAAGGCTGTGCTGCTTGTATTTCCGGGCAGGGACAGCCTGACCGACAAGCGCGATTTCAGCCGCCTCGGTTCTTTGAAGATGAAGTGAGGGGGGAGACGTTATGCAGCTGGAAAGTCTGAGCTGGTTCCCCGGACACATGACAAAAACGCGCCGCATGGTCGCCTCCGAGATCGGCAGCATGGACGCGGTGTGCGAGATCATCGACGCGCGCATCCCGCGCGCGAGCCGCAATCCCGACCTTGACGAGCTGACGGCGGGCAAGCCGCGCATCGTGGTGCTCAACCGCGTCGATCAGGCTGACCCGAAGGCGACGAAGCAGTGGGCGGCATGGTTCCGCGCGCAGGGCTACGCGGTTTTGGAGGTAGACGCCAAGTCCGGCGCGGGTGTGAAGCAGTTCGCGCCCGCCGTGCGCGCGCTGCTTGCGGACAAGCTGCGCGCCTATGAGGAAAAGGGGCAGGTCGGGCGCGTGCTGCGCGTGATGGTGCTCGGCATCCCGAACGTCGGCAAATCGACCTTCATCAACAAGGTGTCCGGCCGAAAGACCGCCAAGGCGGAGGACCGCCCCGGCGTGACGCGCGGCAAGCAGTGGGTGCCGGTAGACAAGACGCTGGAGCTGCTCGATACCCCGGGCATCCTCTGGCCGAAATTCGAGGACCCGAACGTGGGCGTGCGCCTCGGGTTTACCGGCGCCATCCGCGACGACGTGATGGATATGGAGGATCTGGCCTCCCGCCTGATGGCGTACCTCGGCGCGCATTATCCCGAGGCGCTGACCGAGCGCTACAAGATCACCGTCGAGCCGGGAGAGCAAGGCTGGGAGCTGCTGGAGAAGGCGGGCCGTAAGCGCGGCTTCCTCATGTCCGGCGGCGAGGTGAACACCGAGCGCATGGCGCGCATTTTGCTCGACGAATACCGTGCCGGCAAGCTGGGACGCTTTACACTTGAATTGCCGGAGGAGAACGCATGAGCAAGCATATTTCGCTCGCAAGCTATGAGCTGGAAGCCGCCGCCCGCGCAGAGGGGTATGCCCATGTCTGCGGCGCGGACGAGGCGGGCGCGGGTCCTCTGATGGGGCCGGTGTACGCCGCCGCGGTGATCCTGCCGGAGGGCTGCGTCATCGAGGGGCTGGACGACTCGAAGAAGCTCAGCGAGAAAAAGCGCGAGGCGCTGTTTGACATCATCCGCGAAAGGGCGGTCGCTTACAGCGTCGCGTCCGTGGACGCGCGGGAGATCGACGAGATCGACATTTTGAACGCCCGCATGAAGGCGATGCAGCTTGCCATCGACGGTTTGAACGTCAAGGCGGACTTTGCCCTCATCGACGGCAACCGTGACCATGGGACGAAATACGCCGTCTCCACGCCGCACCGCACGGTCGTCGGCGGCGACGGCGTGAGCATGAGCATCGCCGCGGCATCGATTTTAGCCAAGGTCAGCCGCGACCGCTTCGTGACCGACGTGCTGGACAAGCAATATCCGCAGTATCAATTTGCAAGGCACAAGGGCTATGGAACCCGGCTGCACTACGCCATGCTCGACGAGTACGGTCCATGTCCCTGTCACCGAAAGACTTTTCTCAAAAAGTGGGAGGCGGGGAGACCATGAGCACGACCAGAGAAGCCGGCGACCGCGGCGAAGCGATGGCCGCGGAGTATCTGCGCGAAAACGGCTATGAGATCCTTGCCTCGCAGTTCCGCTGCCGCTTCGGCGAGATCGACCTCATCGCCCGGCGGGGCGATATTCTCTGCTTTGTGGAGGTCAAGCTGCGCAGCGACCGGCGCTTCGGTCTGCCGCGCGATTTTGTTACCACTGCCAAGCAGCGGCGTATCCGCACCACGGCGGCCTTTTACATGACGCGGCACGATCCCGACCTCTGCGCCCGCTTTGACGTGGCGGAGGTCTACGACGATGAAACGCCGCCGCGCATCGAGTACATTGAGAACGCATTTGAGTGATCGGCAGGAAAGGGGGCGGCTATGGCGCTCTACACGATCGGCGATCTGCACCTCTCGCTCGGCGGGAGCAAGCCGATGGATATTTTCGGCGATAAGTGGGCGAACCACGTTGAGCGCCTGCGTGAGTCCTTTTCGCACCTGACGGCGGACGACGTGACGGTGCTTGCGGGCGACCTCTCTTGGGGCATTTCGCTCGAGGAGTCGCTGCCGGACTTTCAGTTCATCGACGCGCTGCCCGGGCGCAAGATCATTCTGAAGGGAAACCATGACTACTGGTGGGGCACCGCCACGAAAATGAAGAAATTTTTCGAGGCGCACGGCATCGAAAGCATTGACATTTTGTTCAACAACTGCTTCTTCTACGGGGACTATGCCCTCTGCGGCACGCGCGGCTGGTTTTATGAGGAGGACGCCGCCGGCACGCACACGGGCAAGATGCTTGCGCGCGAGGCGCTGCGGCTGGAGGCCTCGTTCAAGGCGGCGGGGGAGCGGCCCATCCTCTGCTTCCTGCACTATCCGCCGCTCTACCAGGGCTACCGGTGTCCGGAGCTGCTCGAGCTCATCGACCGCTACCGCGCCGAGCGCTGCTATTACGGACATCTGCACGGCCCCACGCACCGCCGCGCCTTTGAGGGACGGCGCGGAGAGACCGACTATGCCCTCGTTTCCGCGGATTATCTGGGCTTCGTCCCAAAAAAAATCTGCGATTAAAGGAAAAATGATAAAAAAAGGGTAGATATTTTCCAAAACCTATGGTAAAATACCGCTTTGCAATGAGCATCATTTGCTTAATACGGAGGAAAAAGAAACATGAATGTCAAGTCTGTTGAAAAGCTCGAAAAGAGCCAGGTCGCCGTCACCGTCGAAGTGACTGCCGAGGAGTTTGAAGCCGCCGTTCAGAAGGCGTATCTCAAGATGCGCAATAAGATCAGCGTGCCCGGCTTCCGTCCCGGCAAGGCGCCCCGCAAAATGATTGAAAAGCTCTACGGCGAGGGCGTGTTCTACAGCGACGCTGTGGACGCTGCGCTTCCCGATGCATATACGCAGGCCATCGGCTCCAGCGGCCTCGATGTGGTCGGCTACCCCGAGGTCGAGATCGTGGACGATCAGATCGGCAAGGACGGCTTCACCTTCAAGGCGACCGTCGCGGTCTATCCCGAGGTCGAGCTGGGCCAGTACAAGGGCGTGAGCGCTGTGAAGGAAGAGGTCAAGGTCACGGCGGACGACGTCAAGGAGCGCCTGAACCAGATGGCCGAGCGTGAGGCCCGCCTCGTTTCCGTCGACCGCAAGGTCAAGAAGGGCGATACCGCCGTCATCGACTTCGAGGGCTTTGACAACGGCGTTGCCTTCGAGGGCGGCAAGGGCGAGAACCACGAGCTGGAGATCGGCTCGGGCAGCTTCGTTCCCGGCTTTGAGGATCAGATCATCGGCATGAAGGCCGGTGAGGAGAAGGACATCGACATCACCTTCCCCGAGAACTACACCAAGGATCTCGCCGGCAAGCAGGTCGTGTTCCACGTCAAGGTCAACGAGGTCAAGGAAAAGCAGACCCCGGCGCTCGACGATGAGTTCGCCAAGGACGTTTCCGAGTTTGAGACGCTCAAGGAGCTCAAGGACGACACCAAGGCCAAGATCACGGCCGAGCGTGAGCAGTCCGCCAAGATCGCCTTTGAGAACGCTCTGCTCGAGAAGGTCGCCGGCGACATCAAGGCCGATATCCCCGAGGTCATGATCGAAGAGCAGTGCCGCCGCTTCCTCGACGAGTTCAAGCAGCGTCTGCAGGCGCAGGGCATCCCCTACGACCAGTACTGCAAGATGACCGGCATGGACGAGGCCAAGTTCATGGAGGACGGCCGCGAGCCCGCCGTCCGTCAGGTCAAGATGGACCTTGCCATCGCCGCCATCATCAAGGCGGAAAACCTCGACGTCACCGACGAGGAGATCGAGGAGAAGTACAAGTCCATGGCCGAGCAGTACGGCATGGAGCTTGATATGCTCAAGAAGTATCTCGACGCGCCCACCGTCCGCAATCAGCTTCTGAACGAGAAGGCCATTGCCGTGGTCGTTGACAGCGCCAAGGCGGAGAAGCCCGCCAAGGCCGAAAAGACCGAGGGCGAGGAAGAGAAGAAGCCTGCCAAGAAGACCGCGAAGAAGGCCGCCGAGGGCGAAGAGGAAAAGAAGCCCGCCGCCAAGAAGACGACCAAGAAGGCTGCCGAGGGCGAGGAAGAGAAGAAGCCCGCCAAGAAGACTGCGAAGAAGGCCGCCGAGAAGGCTGAATGAGCCGGAAAACGGTTATACTTCAGCAGAAAAAAGTAAACAGGCATAAATAGAGACAGCCAATCAACCACAAATGAGGAGCATTTGTGGTTGATTGCATACATACCGGAAATTTGAACAGGGTATGAACATTTTGAACGGACACCAAGGAGGTAACCCTATGAGCTTAGTCCCTTATGTTGTCGAGCAGACCAGCCGCGGCGAGCGGTCCTATGACATTTTCTCCCGCCTGCTCAACGACCGCATCATTTTCCTCGGCGAGGAGGTCAACGACACCACCGCGAGCCTCGTCGTCGCCCAGCTCCTCTATCTTGAGGCGCAGGACCCCGACAAGGATATCCAGCTTTATATCAACTCGCCCGGCGGCAGCGTGACCGCCGGCATGGCGATCTATGACACCATGCAGTATATCAAGTGCGACGTTTCCACCATCTGCGTCGGCATGGCAGCGAGCATGGGCGCGTTCCTGCTCTCCTGCGGCGCGAAGGGCAAGCGCATCGCGCTGCCCAACGCGGAGGTCATGATCCATCAGCCCTCCGCCGGCACGCAGGGCAAGGTCACCGATATGGAGATCGACGTGGAGCACTTCCTCAAGATCAAGCAGCGCATCAATAAGATCCTTGCCGACAACACCGGCAAGACGCCCGAGCAGATCAAGTCAGACTCCGAGCGCGACAACTGGATGACGGCGGAGGAGGCCAAGGAGTACGGCCTGATCGACAAGGTCATCTACAAGCGGTAATCAATACCTGTAAAGGGAAAGGTCATTACACGAATGAGTGAAGAAAAAAGCAAGAAGCAGCTTCTCCGCTGCTCGTTCTGCGGCAAGTCGGAGAAGGAAACGCACCGCATGATCCAGGGCCCCGCCGGTGTGCGCATCTGTGACGAGTGCGTGCGGCTGTGCATGGAGATCGTGGAGGACGGCTATGAGGCCGAGCAGCACGAGTTCGATACGCCCGACGAGATCCCCACCCCGCACGAGATTTGCGCCGTGCTCGACCAGTATGTGATCGGACAGGACGAGGCCAAGGTCGCGCTGAGCGTGGCGGTCTACAACCACTATAAGCGCATCTTCTTCGGCGGCGGAGACGACGTGGAGCTGCAAAAGAGCAACATCCTGCTGCTCGGTCCCACCGGCAGCGGCAAGACGCTCTTTGCCCAGACGCTCGCCCGCATCCTCAAGGTGCCGTTCGCCATCGCGGACGCGACCACGCTCACCGAGGCGGGCTACGTCGGCGACGATGTGGAGAATATCCTCCTGCGTCTTCTGCAGGCGGCGGATTACGACGTGGAGCTCGCCGAGCGCGGCATCATCTACGTTGACGAGATCGACAAGATCGCCCGCAAGAGCGAGAATACCTCCATTACGCGCGACGTCTCCGGCGAGGGCGTGCAGCAGGCGCTGCTGAAGATCGTCGAGGGCACGGTCGCGAACGTTCCGCCGCAGGGCGGACGCAAGCATCCGCACCAGGAGTTCATTCAGATCGACACGCGCAACATTCTCTTTATCTGCGGCGGCGCGTTCGAGGGACTGGACAAGATCATCGAGAGCCGTCTGGACCGCAAGAGCATCGGCTTTGACGCGGTCATCGAGGGCAGAAAAGAGAAGGATCACGCGAAGATCCTGCGCGAGGTGCAGCCGCACGACATCCTCAAATTCGGCATTATCCCCGAGCTGGTGGGCCGTCTGCCGGTCATCGCCGCGCTCGACGAGCTGCGGCGCGACGATCTGGTGCGCATCCTGACCGAGCCGAAGAACGCCTTGGTCAAGCAGTATCAGAAGCTCCTGAGCTACGACGGCGCGGAGCTCGTGTTCGATCACGACGCGCTTGAGGAGATCGCCGACAAGGCCATCGAGCGCAAGATCGGCGCGCGCGGCCTGCGCGCGGTGATGGAGGGCCTGCTCACCAAGGTGATGTATGACATTCCGTCTGACCGCACGATCGACCGCGTGACCATCACCCGTGACTGCGTGGACGGCAAGGAGCCGCCGCAGCTCGGACACAGAAAAGAAGCATTGCAGGAGGGAAAGCCCGCGGCGGAGCTGCCGCCGGTCGAGCCGGCCTCCTGACGTAAGGAGACCCTATGGAAACCATCACCAAAAACATCCCGGCCCTTGCGCTGCGCGGACTCACGGTCTTCCCCCGCATGACCGCGAGCTTTGACGTGGAGCGCGAGATCTCCGTGCGCGCGCTGGAGCGCGCGATGGAGACGGGGCAGGAGATCTTTCTTGTCACGCAGCGCGAGCTGGGCGTTGAGCTGCCGGAGGAAAAGGACCTCTATGAGGTCGGCACTGTCGCGCGCGTCATTCAGATCCTGCGCGCGTCGAACTCCATGATGCGCGTCGTCATGGAGGGCGGCAGCCGTGCGCGGCTGCGCCGCCTGTGGCAGCGCGAGCCGTTTCTGCAGGCGCAGGTCGAGCTGATCGGCGAGGAAAAGTCGCCGCGGCACGGCACGCGCACCGAGGCGATGCTGCGCCAGACCTACGCGCTCTTCGGCGAGTACAGCGAGCTGCTGCCCAAGCAGCCCGAGAGCATCTTCACCACGGTCATGGACGCGACCGACCCGGGCTTTCTCGCTGATTTCATCGCGCAGAACAGCAATCTGCGCTATCAGGATAAGCAGTCTGTGCTTGAGGAGCTGCGCCCGCTGATGCGTCTGCGCCGTGTGAACGAGATCCTCAAGCGCGAGATCAGCGTCATTGCGATGGAGCAGGACATTGAAAGCAAGGTGCGCGAGCGCGTCGGCCAGATCCAAAAGGATATGATCCTGCGCGAGCAGGTCAAGGTGCTGCAGAATGAGCTGGGCGAGGGAGACAGCGACGCGGAGTTCGACGAATACCGCACAAGGATCTGTGCCTGCCGTCTGCCGGAGGAAACGGAGAAAAAGCTCCTCAAGGACGTGGACCGCCTGTCGCGTCAGCCGTTCGGCAGCGCGGAGGCCAGCGTGCTGCGCAACTATCTCGACACCGTGCTCGATATGCCATGGGGCGTGGAGACAAAGGAGCGCGTGAGCGTGGAAACGGCGCGCCGCCGTCTTGACCGCGACCACTACGGCCTGGAGAAGGTCAAGGAGCGTATTCTGGAGTTCATTGCCGTGCGCAGGCTCAATCCAGACGCCAGAGGGCAGATCATTTGCCTTGTCGGCCCGCCGGGCGTGGGCAAGACGTCCATCGCGCTGAGCATCGCCAAGGCGATGAACCGCAAGGTCGCGCGGCTGTCGCTCGGCGGCGTGCGGGACGAGGCGGACATCCGCGGTCACCGCAAGACCTACATCGGCGCGATGCCCGGCCGCATCATCGAGGC
>ENA-UONW01002369-UONW01002369.1-human-gut-metagenome-genome-assembly--contig:-CS52-NODE-2369-length-18685-cov-7.551422_pt1 | contig 18685 bp, 19 predicted proteins | sample MGYA00242463_ERZ724010 | MGnify/ENA metagenome assembly ERZ724010 | reverse complement strand
GCTTTTCGAGATATTTTCGGCTTTCTTTGATGCAGGTGGGCTGGCGCCCATCAAGGCAAAAAAGGCGAAAATAGCCGGAAGGGTACGCCGACAGGCGATATGGGTTCGGCTCTCGTCAGCTTACGGGCAAAGAGTGCTTTTTGTTTTAGCACCATCTTGTGAGTGACTTAGGGCTGGGGCTGTGGTATACTGTACTTAAACACAATTATTTGAAAGTAAGGACGATCACATGAGTCAGAAAGATATAATGCACATTCTCGAAAAAGTCAGCAGCGGAGAGCTTAGCCCTTCCGAGGCGGCGCTGGAGCTGAAAATGGAGCCGTTTCAGGATCTCGGCTTTGCGAAGGTCGATCACCATCGCGAGCTGCGTCAGGGCATAGCGGAAGTGATATACGGCGAAGGCAAGACACCCGAGCAGATACTGAAAATCGTTGAAGCAATGCTCGAACGCGGACAGAAAACGGTGCTTATAACACGAATGTCGGTCAAAGCAGCCGAGCTTGTATCCTCAAGGCATGACCTTGACTACCGATCCGACGCAAGGCTCGGAATAGTCGGCGTTATCCCGGAGCCGTACGGGGTCGGAACGGTCGTCGTAGCGACCGGCGGCACGACAGATATTCCCGTTGCCGAGGAGGCAGCCGTTACGGCGGAGATACTCGGCAATAAGGTCACGAGACTGTACGACGTGGGCGTTTCCGGCGTTCACCGCCTGCTGTCGCATATGCCGGAGATCATGACAGCACGTGTCATAGTCGCCGTTGCCGGAATGGAGGGCGCGCTGCCGTCGGTCATCGGCGGACTTGCAGACTGCCCGGTGATCGCGGTGCCGACAAGCGTGGGCTACGGAGCTTCATTTGGAGGAGTCGCTGCACTGCTTAGCATGCTCAATTCCTGCGCAAGCGGCATGTCGGTAGTTAACATAGATAACGGATTCGGGGCAGGCTATCTTGCCAGCATGATAAACCATCTTGACTGATATGAATATTAACGAATTTTTCAACGAACATAAAAAAGTCGCGCTCGCCTTTTCGGGCGGCGCGGACTCGGCGTATCTGTTGTATGCCGCGGTGAAATGCGGCGCGGACATTGCTCCGTACTTTGTCAAATCTCAGTTCCAGCCGGAGTTTGAGCGCAATGACGCACACCGTCTGGCCGAGCAGCTGGGAATTGAGCTGCACGAGATAAGCGTTGACGTTCTGCAATTTGACGACGTGACGGATAATCCGGCAGATCGCTGCTATTACTGCAAGAGGCATATCATGGGAGCTATACGCGCCGCTGCGGCAGCTGACGGCTACGATACGCTCATCGACGGAACGAACGCAAGCGATGACGGCGGCGACCGCCCCGGAATGAAGGTGCTAAGGGAGCAGAACATCTTGTCACCGCTGAGGCTTTGCGGAATAACGAAGAGCGAAGTTCGCGCCCGTTCGCGTGAGGCAGGATTGTTTACATGGAATAAGCCCGCTTACGCCTGCCTTGCAACGCGCGTTCCGACCGGAGAGAGGATAAGCGGCGAAAAGCTTGAGGCAGTGGAGAAAAGCGAGGAATATCTGTTTTCACTCGGCTTTACCGACTTCCGCGTGCGCCTGCGCGACGGCGGAGCGTTGCTGCAATTCACGGCAAAGCAGCAGGAAAAAGCTCAGGCCGAGCTTGAAAAAATTAAGGCCGAGCTTTCAAAATACTTCGGCGTTATAAAGCTTGACCCGAAAGCGAGGGCGGAGAGCCAATGAGAACGCTGTATATCGACTGCTCCATGGGCTGCGCCGGAGATATGCTCACGGCCGCGCTTCTGGAGCTGCATCAGGATAAGGATGATTTTCTGAGCCGCATGAATGCCGCGCTCGGCGGAAAAGCCGTGCTTTCGGCATCGCCTGACAGTAAGTGCGGACTGCGCGGAACGCATGTGACGGTGCTCATAAACGGCGACGAGGAAGGCGAGGCGACGCGCCATCACCATGAGCACACAAGCATCTCGGAGATACTTTCGTTTGTTGACTCCGTGCCGCTTGAGGTGAAGGTGAGAGAGGACGCAAAGAAGGTATATTCCCTTATAGCCGAGGCCGAAAGCCGGGTTCACGGGCATCCTATTGAAAATGTGCATTTCCATGAGGTCGGGTCTCTCGACGCACTTACCGATGTGCTGAGCGTGTGCACGCTCATGCATGAGCTTGCTCCGGAGCGGATACTTGCATCGGAGGTGAACGTAGGCTCGGGAACGGTGCGCTGTGCGCATGGCATCCTGCCCGTTCCTGCCCCGGCAACAGAGCTTATCCTGCGCGGCGTGCCGATCTACTCGGGGCAGATAAAGTCCGAGCTGTGCACGCCTACGGGAGCTGCGCTGCTTAAGTATTTCGTCTGGAAATTCGGAGCCATGCCGACTATGAAGATTGAAAATGCAGGCTGCGGTACGGGCAAAAAGAACTTCGAGTGCGCAAACGTAGTCAGGGCGTTTATCGGCGAAACTGCAAACGACGGCGAGGAGATAATTGAGCTTGCCTGCAACCTTGACGATATGACGCCTGAGGAGCTTTCCTTTGCCATGGAAGAGCTATTTACGCTCGGTGCGTTGGATGTTTACTTTACCAGCATCGGCATGAAAAAAAGCAGACCCGGTGTTAAGCTCACATGCATGTGCCGCGAAAGACAGCGGAAACAGATGCTTGAGTGCATTTTTAAGCACACAACGACCCTCGGCGTGAGGGAATATGTCTGCAAAAGATACGAGCTTGGCCGCAGCGAAAAGACGGTGCGGACGCAGGATGGCGAGGTTCGTGTCAAAACTTCGTCCGGCTACGGCGCTGTGCGTGAAAAGGCGGAGTACGAGGACCTCGCGGCCCTTGCGCGCAAAAGCGGAAAAACCATCGCGCAAATAAGAAGCGAAGTATTAAAAGTCAATAAGTAATTATAAGCAACAACTCCCGAAAGCACTTGCTTTCGGGAGTTGTTCATTATTTATTTGGCAAACAGCTCGGAGTTTTCGGTCAGCAGGTCGATTATGCCCCCCATCTCGTGGAGCGAGCTTACATAGCTGCGGCGCAAAGCGTCAAGATCGCGCAGATCGACGCTGCTTGCAACACAGGCAAAGGCGTAGTCTGTTTCGACAGCCATTGAAAGAGTGCTTCCGTTCAGGCAAAAGCCCAAAAGCTGCCCGTCGATGCCGCGGCAAAATTCAAGTATCCGCTCAGTCAGCTGCGGAGTTAAAACACTCTTAGCATACTGTTCATGCTCGGCCGTTACACAGAAGCAGCGGTCAAACTCTTTGCTGCCGGTTGCGATGCCGCGCGGACTGTCCTCCGTGCGCGCGCTGACGAGCACGTTTTCTGCTGCCGGGTAGCGCATCTCAAGACGCAAAACAATGCCCTTGAACACCATGTCGCGGCAGGTTTCCAAGCCGTCCTGCGGAGCGCCGCGCTCGTAGACGTGGTTAAGTCGCACGTTTGCCACGGAAAAGTGGACGCCGTTATGCTCGCCCTCGCGGAAGTTTTCCGTTTCGATCTCTTCCCACTGGTTATCGAGCAGGACGAGCGAGCGCACGAGCTTTTCGTCAATGCGCATCTGCGCCGTGTTCATATCCGGGCCGAAGGCATTTTCAAGCTCCGCGCGGAAGAAATCGCCCATTTGCTCCTTCATAAGAGCTTTCAGCTTTTTCTGAGCACTGCCGCCGAGAAACAGTGCGGCACACACACCGCCGAAAAACAGCACTGCCGTTAAAACCGATTTTAGCGCCATGTCATCCACAGCAAAAAACGAGATCACTCCGCCCAGAACGCCGATCAGACCGATGATCGTCCAGATGCGTGCCTGCTTTTGATATTGACCCAGCTTTTTTGAAAGCTCAGCCTCACTCATTTTTCCATAATGCGTATCATTCATTTAAGCAGCCCTCCCTCAGCAGATATCGAAATACAGGCTGCTGTGCACATCAAGCGTGGCGATGTCCATGATGCATGCATCGGGAGCAATGCTGTCAAGCTGCATCCGCTTTGCACAGTCCTTATAGTTATCAGGCTGAGTTTCGACGGCAAAAATAAGGCCGTCGTAGTCCTCGGGCAGATAGACAACGTAGCTTTTTGTCAGCACCGAATCCCACTGGCCGACATTGTTCTGCCAGCTGGTAGAATATGCAAACTCTATCTCATAAGTTTTGCCGTTTGCGCTGACAGTATGCAGATAGTAATTATCTCCGCGCTCACTGTCGCCGTATGAGGACGCGGCTGTGAGCCACATGCCGGTGTATTCGTCATATAGCTCGCTGTCGGTGTTCGTTATGTAATCGCCGCTGAAGCTGCCGACGGAATCCTTCGGAACATAGCACACGGCATCAAACTCCAGCTCGCGTATGCCGTCATGGGTCTGGTCGGAGATCATTTTGACCTCCCAGTAGCAGTCACCGACGGTGTATCCGTCGCCAAGGTTTGCGTAGCTGCAAACGCCGCTCTCCAGCAGATAGCTGCCGTTGTCGACAGCGGCGTTAGCATAGAGATCATTATCTTCAAAGTATGAGCCGCCGGCAATCGACACGGATGAAAGATCTTCGCTGAAAACATAGCGCTCGTCGGGATCCCATATCCATACAAGCTCCGTACTGTCTCCGTTTTCATGTTCAAAGCGGATGTAGACATCGCTTTCGCCGTCGGCGCTGAGGTCGTCGAAGGATATGGAAGTGAATGCGTCCTTCGCGTCGGGTATTGCCACGGGAAACGACACGCTGTCAAACAATATTTGCTCTGCCTCATCCCTATAGAATGCGGCGCTTTCGGAGCTTATGGTCACGAGAACATCCACGCTGTCACCGTCGTGCGTGATGGTTCCGCTGCCGACAACTATACCGGTAGTACGCCAGTCGTTGCCGGCTTTCGGGTCATCCGAGCTGCTGCAGGCTGCAAGGCTCAGGCACATGAGAAGGGCCATAAGCAGGGGCGTAAGTCTTTTAAAAGAAATCATGCCGCACCTCACTCAGTCTCGCACAGATCCAGGCGTATATAGCTGTCGCCGTCGTCTCCCCACGAGAACGCTTCCTTTTCAAAGGACATGTTAATATCGTAGGTTACATCGGAATACTGACGTGAATGGGCATAGTATTGCTCCTCAATACCGGGGTCCTGCTCAATATATCCGTAGTCTGTCATTTTAAACGTACCGTCGCCCTCGCCCTCGAACAGCTCCCATTCGCCGTTTTCATCGATAGATATGTAGCTGGTGGAGTAGGGAGAGCCGTTGAGACACCATGTGTTTGCAATGTCGGCAAAATATCCGTCGGTCCTGGGAGCGGGAGTGTCCATGACGAAAGTGCCGAAGGACTCGATGGTCATGCCATCGGTGCCGCCGCTGACCTGATAGGCCTTGCCGTCATTTTCGTTGAAGAAATAGATGTAGGCATATTCCGTAACGTTCTGCGCGTTGCCGGCGGCTACTATGTCGTAGCCATTGTACAGGGTGAAGTACAGGCCGCTGTCAATTGCCTCGACCTCGAGCGCATCGCACACGTCGCTATCGGAAGCGGCCCATAGGCCGAGATACTCGTTGTAGCTGCTGTCGTACGCAGCCGCAGAATCGTAAGCTGCGTCCTCTATGACAGCCGGCGCTCTGTAATCATCGTCGCTGCTGTCGTCGTTTCCGCAGGCTGTAATGGCCAAGCACATAAGCAGCGCCATTATAAGCACCAGATACTTGTTAAGGCTTTTCATTTTATTCTCTCCTTATGATTTTAATTATTCTTTACTGCTCTGCCATGGATAAGATCTCATCATGACTGAGCTCCACGTTCCCGAATCGGATGAAAATGCCGTTTGTCACGGCGCTGTTCCACACCTCGGGGGTCGCCAACGGACGGAAGCGGAGCTTGTCCAGATATCGGCTCATGTCCAGAAGCAGACGGCTGCCGGTCACAAAATCAACCTGCAAAACATGATCTTTCAGCGGTGTTACGGATGATATATATTTCCGATTCAAATGCTCGCCCTCCTTTCTGCTCGCAAAAGGCGAAAAAAGTCCACCGTACAGCTATTGTACGGCGGACAATAAAAAATAACCATTCACCAAAGGTTAGAAGTTTTGCTGCATAAGCTCCGAAAGCTGCTTTCTTTTTGTTCTCGTATCGCCCTGTATGCCGAGCTTTGAGTATATCTGCTTCATATATTGCTTGACGCTGCCCTCGGAGAGAAACAGCTTTTCGGCGATCTCGCGGTTGCTCAGCCGCCTGAGCGTAAGAGACGCGATCTCGTATTCGCGATCTGTCAGCGCGGCAAACTCTGCCGGGCGAGCGCCTGCATCCGGCGCGGATTTCTGACGAGCCGATAAAGCCTCGCCGAGCTTAACTATGCTGCCGGTAAGCTCCGGCTGACCGGAGCAATACTGTAAGATTGGCTTAATATAAGCGTAATTTTCAATAAACGGGATCATTATCCCGTCGGGTGCAGCGTCCTTAAGCGCTTGATCGAGAAGACGGCATGCCTCGTCGTGCTTGCCGAGTGCCTCATATGCTGCGGCGGTCTGGAGCCTGACATGCAGCGCGACCAATGCATAGTGCATCGCCTCGCAGACGGCAAGCTGCCCCTCGCTGCGGCCGATGACCTTCGCGTATGCGCCTTGGGCGAGCAGTACCTGATTTTCGATCATCTCTATCATTGGCTTTCCCGGTGCAAGAATGCTTATCGACGAGAGCCTGTGCGCGGCAAAAACCTCCGGTATGCGCTCTGCTTTGCCGAGCAGCGCGTAATAGTAGGCGCTTGCCGCGTCAAGAATGTTGAGCCATGCGGCGTTATGCTGCCGCAGAAGCTGCTCGCGGCGCTGCTCAAAGGTGTATCTTGTTTCGACAGGCGCACACAGCGACAGCCGCCATGCGAGGAAATCACAGCAGAGCGCCATGTTTTCCTGCCCGTTGCCCTCTATCCGGGCATATGCGCTTTCAAGCTCGATGTGAGATCGGTAAAGAGCCCCTGCGCAAAGGCTGCCTCGGCGCGCATGATCTTTTCGGCGCCCTGACCGTGTCCGTCGGTTATCTTGTAGTAATGCGGCATGCACTCGTCCATATCGGCAAGCTCACTTTGCATTTTTCCCGGTGTGCGATGGAACATCATAAGCACCGACGGAGAGCCGAAGGTCCAGCCGCCGCTTTTGTGTATGCTGATCGCAATGCGCGACATTTGCGAGCTGGCGCTGCGGTGCAGGCGGCTCATTGCGCTTATGTCGTTGTAGCTTAAAAAGCTCATGATAAGGTCGCACTCGCCCAGAAGATTTCCGCGCTCGGCCTCGCTCAGCTCGCCGTTATCGTCAATTGCCGAAAGCAGCAGCGCTTTAAGCTCCAGCATCTTCGGTATCTGCCGCCAGTTGAACATGCTGCGCATCAGCACGAGTATCGACAGCGGATGCCTCTTAAGAACGTCAACGGGGCAATCTTCAATGCCGGACAGCACGCGCTGAGGATCGAGCGAAGCGAGCAGAATTCCGGCGTCTTTCTGCACAACGCGCAGCAGTGCGTCGAAGTCTCCGCATTTTCTGTAAGACGACATGGCGTGCAGATACTGCCGCCGACTTTCGTACCATGAGCCGAAGCGCTGCAAATAAAGCTCCTGCTTTTGCTTTGGCAGCAATAAAAACGTTCGCTCGGCGCACTCCTTCATCATGTGGTGGAAGCGATATGTCACGCCGTCCGGCAGGCATTTTACAAATGCGTTCTGCGCCGTGAGCAGGTCAAGCAGCTCCTGCGCATCGCCGTTATCGGTCACAAATCGCGCCATCTCGGCGGTGAACTCGTCGGCAAGACCCATCACCGCCAAAAGCTCGCGCTGCCTTTCGGGCAGGGGATCTACCATGGCGGCAATAAACATGGCGTATATATCCGAATCGCGGTCGGGCAGCGAGCCTCGCTCGGAGAGCGTGCGCAGATTGAGGTACACGGCGGAAAACCACCCCTCGCTGGAATACAGCAGACTGTCGATCTGCTCGTCGGAAAGCTCGGTGCCGCAGCGATGCGCGTAAACTGCAAGCTCTGTGTGGTTTAAGCGAAGCTGCTCGACGCCTATCTGATAGACTCGGCTTCCGAGCCGCACGATATCGGCGGCCGGCAGGAAGCGGTCGCGGCTTGCTACGATCAGATGCACGTTTTCTGGCAAACGGTTTGCAAGCGTGCACAGAAACGCGGAAGCGCGGTCATCTGTGAGCAGGTGAAAATCATCAATAAAAATGTAGCAGGCATTTTCCCCGGTAAGCCCATGACACAGGCCGTCTGCCAGAATTCCGCCGCCGACGGCGTCCGTCGGGCAGGCATAATCGCGCAGAAAATCAAGCCCGGCGCGGACAAACGCGTCCTGAACACTTTTCCAGAAGATCATGAGGTTGCCGGAATACACGCTTATGCGGATGATCCGGGCAGTCTCGGCCTTTGCACGCTGCTCAAGAAACCAGCTGACGGCCGTGGTTTTGCCGTAGCCCATCGGCGCGACCACCGTGGTCATGCGGCAGCGCGATATGGGCCGCAGGCTCTCCTGCAGGCGCTCGGATATGTAGATCGTGTTCAAGCTCCACTTTTGCTTCGGCATGGCAAACTCCTTTGTATCAATGCCAAATATTATATAGGAATGCGCGCCGCAGCGCAAGACGCGATAAGGCGCTTGTGGCTGTTCAAAAGCTTATTTTTGTGCTATAATACTCTGAAACACCGAAAAAAAGGAGGGGTTTAATGGACAGAAAACGAGATCTTGAGATCGCACAGAGCTGCCGTATGAGCCCTATTGAGGATATAGCCGGAAAAATCGGCATAGGAGAGCAGTGGCTCGAGCGCTACGGAAAATATAAGGCCAAGGTCGATCTCGGCTATCTTGGCGATAACAAAAATGCCGACGGTAAGCTCATCCTTGTGACGGCCATAACGCCGACACCGGCAGGCGAGGGCAAGACCACGACCGCTATCGGCCTTGCCGACGGCTTGCGGAAGATAGGCAAAAACGCGGCCGCTGCGCTGCGCGAGCCGTCGCTTGGCCCTGTGTTCGGAATAAAGGGCGGCGCATGCGGCGGAGGCTACGCGCAGATAGTTCCCATGGAGGACATTAACCTCCACTTCACCGGCGATATCCACGCCATCGGCGCGGCGAACAATCTGCTGGCCGCGATGATAGATAACCATATCATGCACGGAAACGCCCTCGGCATTGACACGGAAAGAATAACCTGGCGCAGATGCGTCGATATGAACGACCGGCAGCTCAGATATATCCGCGACGGCCTCGGCGGCGAAAAGGACGGGGTAGAGCGCGACGACGGCTTTGACATCACCGTTGCCAGCGAAATTATGGCCATACTCTGCCTTGCCGAGTCCGCTGCCGACCTTAAAGCGCGTCTTGCGCGCATCGTCATCGGATATGATACGCAAAATCGCCCCGTAACGTGCAGCAGGCTCAAGGCTCAGGGCGCTATGGCGGCACTTTTGAAGGACGCTATAAAGCCCAACATAGTGCAGACGCTTGAGGGAACTCCGGCGTTTGTCCACGGCGGCCCGTTTGCGAATATCGCCCACGGCTGCAACTCGGTGCTGGCAACGCGCATGGCGCTGAAGGCCGCAGATTATGCCGTGACGGAGGCCGGCTTCGGCGCAGACCTCGGCGCGGAAAAATTCTTAGATATAAAATGCAGGGCATCGGGCCTGCGTCCGTCGGCGGTAGTAGTCGTTGCAACGGTCAGAGCGCTGAAAATGCACGGCGGACTGGATAAGTCGCAGCTTGACGCCGAGGACCTTGCCGCACTCGAAAGGGGAATACCCAATCTCCTGCGCCATGTCCGCAACATCAAAAACGTGTATCATCTGCCGTGCGTCGTTGCGCTCAATCGCTTCCCGACGGATACCGAGGCAGAGCTTAAGCTTGTCGAGGAAAAGTGCGCGCAGCTTGACACGGACATTGTCCTCTCGGATGTGTGGGCGCACGGCGGCGAGGGCGGAAAAAAGCTTGCCGAGGCAGTCGTTCGGCTCTGCGAGGAGGATAACTCCGGCTTTAGCTTCTGCTATGAGGATGAGCTTGGCATTGAAGATAAAATCAGCGCCGTTGTCAGGAAAATTTACGGCGGCAGCGGAGCCGTGCTTTTGCCGGAAGCGAAGGCGCAGGCAGCGCACCTCACGGCGCTCGGCTTTGACAAATTGCCCGTGTGCATAGCCAAAACGCAAAGCAGCTTTTCCGACGATGCGAAAAAGCTTGGCGCACCTGAGAACTTCACCGTCACGGTGCGGCAGATAAAGGTCAGCGCCGGAGCGGGTTTCACGGTCGCGCTTGCAGGCAATATTATGACCATGCCCGGTCTGCCGAGTGTACCGGCTGCAGAGGGCATAGATATTGACGATAACGGAAGGATAACAGGACTTTTCTGATGGACTTTAGCAGAATGCTCGGCTATACCGAGGCGCTGAGCAAAAATAACGACAGAACGTGGTTTCACGATAACCACAGGCAGTACGAGCAGGCACAGGAGGATTTCCTCATGGTGCTGGATGTGATGAAGTTTGTTCTTGCAAAGGACGCGCCGCAGATCGGCGACGAGCTTTTGTTTGAAAATCCGAAGAACTTCATGTATCGCATACCGCGCGACATGCGCTACAGCAAAAACAAAACGCCGTATAATCCGGCGTTCAGGGCGTATTTATCGCCGCACAAAAAGGACTTTTTGCCGCTTTCGTACTATATCCACATAAGCCACGAGCGCTGCATCCTTGAAACCGGTGCGTGGCCGTGGGAGGCAAAGCAGCTAAACCGACTGCGCGAGTATATAGCCTATAACTACGAGGAGCTTGACGCGATATGTGCCGAAAACGGCCTCATGGTTTTCGGCGAGCAGCTCAAGCGCACGCCGCGCGGCTATGATTCCGACCACCCGGCGGCGGATTGGCTCAGGTATAAATTCTGGCTCACCGAATACGGCTTTACGCCCGATGATCTGCGCGATCTCGACGCATTCGCGGAAGCGGCCGGAGCCGCCGTGCGGAGATTTGAACCGTTCAGGCAGTTTCTCATGGGCGCGTTTGATGACAGAATTTGGGGTGAATAACGAAAAACCGGCATTCATTTGAATGCCGGTTTATATTATGTAAACTATATCATAAACACGTCTCCGTGCTTGTACGGACTGCCGTGGCTTGCCGTTGCCCATGCCTCGAACGTGGCCTTATCGCGCACGACCATGCCGGAAAGCCTGTCGATGCCAAGTGCTTTAAGCTCGGGACACAGCGGAGTTGTAGGCCCGATGATTATGCTCACTGCGTTTTTTGAAAGCTCCAGCAACCGGGGAAGGGTTTTGTTTATAGCGGCGCTCGCCGTCATGATAACGATATCGCTTTCGGGAAGAATATATTCGCACGCGGAATCCGGATAGTCGCCCGGCTTTGGATCACGCTCAATTATGTAAACCTCGTCTGCACCCTTCAGAGCATCCGGCTGAAGGATCATATGCCCGATGAGCGCGATCTTTTTGCCCTCGGTGGCAAAGCCCTGGGTGCAGCTTTTGTCAAAGCCGCAGCGCGCACTAAGCTTATCCAGGCGCTCTTCGGTGTTATAAAATGCGTTTATCACCGCCATCGCCTCGGATGCCTCGAGAAGGTTCCACGATCGCACGGCCTCCGCCGCCTTGCGCGCGGTGAGACCCTCAAGCGTCGGAAACATGCGCTCGCGGCTTTGCAGCTTATCGTGCAGCGCAATGCCGTATCGGCCGTCGCTCAGCTCGGCGGCGATCCACGATCTTGTGTGAATTATACGCGAAACATATATCTCGGCGGAAATTCCGTCAATTAAAATATCATAGTAATCCATATTCAGCCCTCCGCCGCCATTATATCACCGCTTGCGCCGGTATAGCAAGTGATGCTATAATTATAATGTAACGGAGGTAAGATAAATGATATTTGACACCCATGCGCATTACGACAGCGGCGCGTTCAACGCCGACCGCTTTGACATACTCGCGTCCATGCCGGAGAAAAACGTCGGGCTGATCGTGGATCCGGGCTGCGATCTTGAAAGCAGCCGCGCCGCGATAGCTCTTGCGGAAAAATACAGCTTTGTGTACGCCGCCGTCGGCTGGCACCCGGAGGATATGGATAAGCTCACCGACGAGGGCTTTGATGAAATGATAAAGCTCATGCACCACCCGAAATGCGTTGCCGTCGGCGAGGTAGGGCTTGATTACTATTGGGATGCCGGGCACAAGGACGAGCAAAAGGCGCTGTTTATCCGCCAGATCGAGCTTGCGCTTGAGCTTGATAAGCCCGTTATCGTCCACGACCGAGAGGCACACGGCAACAGCTTCGATATCGTCTGCCGCTATCCTGCGCTCAGGGGCGTGTTCCACTGCTATTCCGGCAGCGCGGAGATGGCCGCCGAGCTTTTAAAGCGCGGCTGGTATCTCGGCTTTGACGGGCCGATAACCTATAAAAACGCGCGCAAAGCGCTTGAGGTGCTGCAAATGTGCCCACTCGAGCGCATGGTCATCGAGACGGACAGTCCGTATCTCACGCCGGTTCCGAACCGCGGCAAGCGCAACGATTCGTCGAACCTGAAATATGTTATCGACAAAATTGCCGAGGTCAAGGGTGTGAGCGCTTCGGAGATCGAGCGTGCCACGTTTGAAAACGGCAAAAAGCTTTTCGGTATGGAGGATATGTGATGTATGAGCCAAAGATAATACTGAGCGGCGCGCCGAACGCGCGTGACCTCGGCGGAATCGAAACAAAGGACGGAAGAACGCTCAAATACGGCCGACTTATCCGCAGCGGCATGCTCTCGCGCCTTGACGATAACGACATTGCATATCTCAAAAACGCCGGACTGCGCACGGTCGTTGACTTCCGCACCGCAGCCGAGCGTATGCAGAAGCCGGACAGACTGCCTGAGGGCACGGAGTACATAATCTGCCCCATTCTTGAGGATAAGGCCGAGGGAATAACTCGCGATAAGCCCGAGACCGAGGATGAGGAGGCGCAGCGCACGGTGAAAATGGCGCAGAGGCTCATGGCGCGCGACCCGAACGGCGCCGTGCAGATGCGCTCGCTTTACCCGATAATGGTCTCGGTCGAGCACTCGGTTTTGCATTACAGAAAGTTTTTTGAGATACTCCTGCGCCATGAGGAGGGTGCGCTGCTGTATCACTGCACCATGGGCAAGGATAGGGTCGGCACGGCAACGGCTCTGACCCTCTCGGCTCTCGGCGTGCCGCGCGAGACAATCTATGCCGACTATCTTATAACGCGCGTCCGCTGCGCTCCGGGCACGGAGAGACTCGTCAATAACTGCAAAAAGTACACCGACGATCCCAAAACGCTGGAGTTTATCCGCATGCTCGATACCGTGCAGGAGGACTTCCTCGATGCGGCCTTGGATACGATAGATGAGCTTTACGGCGGCATGGAGAGCTTCCTGCGCAATCAGATGTTGCTTGATGAGGAAAAACTCAAACGCCTCGAAGAATTGTATCTTGAATGATGAAAAAACCGGCGCAGGCCTTTGCCTGCGCCGGTTCAGTCTTCGAGAAATTCCGAGTAGCAGTCGAGCGTCAGACAGCCGGAGAGCTGCGTGAGCAGGCACTGCATATCGGAGCTGTTGTATTCGTTATCCGGCGCGGAAAGATTTTTGCCTGCCGGTATGTCATATGAGAGCATTGCGCGCACGCATGTGCCCTTGCCCTCGCCGCGGCTTTCTATGATAAGCGCGCCGTTGTGCAGCTGCGCGATGCTTTTTGCAACGGCAAGACCTATGCCGCTTCCGGCCGGGCGCGAAAGACTGTCGCGCTGCTTGTACTTTCCGAAAACGGTGGACAGCTCGTCGGGAGGAATGCCTGCGCCGTTATCGTCAACGCAGATGATGAGGCTCTTGTCCGTCCTCAGCAGCGAAACGGCTATCCTGCCGCCGCGGCTGCAGCTTGCTATGCCGTTTGACAGAAGGTTGAGCACCATCTGCCCGATGAGCGCGCGGTCTGCAACAAGGCGGACGTGCTCCTCGGCGCTGAACGAGATGCTTATATTCTGCTTCTGCGTGAGAAGGTTCACGGTGTCGATCATATTTCCGAAAAGCTCGGTCATGTCGATCGGCTCGGGGCGGAAGGGAAGCGAGCCCTCCTCAATGCCGGAGAGCGTGCCAAGATTATCCAAAGCGCGCTTTATGCGGTAATAGTTGCGGTTGAGCGTGCTGACATATTCGCTGAGCTTGTCGTTTGCAACGTCCTCGGCGATGACGGATATGCACGATGCCGAAAACTTTATGTTCGACATGCACGAGCGCAGCGTGTCAAAAACGCTGTCGCTGGGCGATGAAGGGAAACCGTCGCAGCTTATGACGTGGATGCGGTATCCGTTTGCCGAGCTTACCTTCACGGTGCAGCTTTTTTCGCCTATGAGCGCCGTCGTAACAAAGCTGTCGGCCTGGTTATTTGAAATGTGCGAGGGCATGAGCATGTCAACGGGCTTTGACGTGAGGTCGCCGCCGGCGAGGCCGACCGCGGCAGGGTTCATATACACTATCTTTCCGCGGCGCGACACCGCGACGGCTGTTTCGAGCATTGAGAATGCGGCGGCCAAAAGTCCGGAATCCGACATTTATCTTCACCTCGCAAGTTTTTTCGGTACTATTCTATCAAAAACAAGCAAAATATACAATAGCCGCCCTCAAAAAGGCGATTTTTTAACGGATATTTGGCTGTATCGAAATATTGATTTTTGAGCATAGTATATGTTACAATTATGGCAAAACAGCAAGTAATGTTTTCCACGCTGAAATTAATTTAATGGAGGAACATAAAAAATGATCAAAGTTGCTATCAATGGTTTTGGCCGCATCGGCCGTCTGGCATTCAGAGCCGGCATCGTCGCTGACGATATCGAGATCGTTGCCATCAATGCTCCCGACAAGACCCCTGCTCAGCTGGCGTACACCGTTAAGTACGACTCCGTGCACGGCCGCTTCCAGGGAACCGTTGAGTATGACGATAATTCCATCACCGTAAACGGCAAGCGCGTCGCCGTCGTCGGCAACCGCAACCCGGCAGAGCTGCCCTGGGGCGAGCTGGGCGTTGAGTACGTCCTCGAGTGCACCGGCGCATTCCTCACCACCGAGAAGGCACAGGCTCACCTTGACGCAGGCGCACAGGTCGTCGTCCTGTCCGGCCCGTCCAAGGACGATACCCCGATGTTCGTCTGCGGCGTAAACCTCGACAAGTATACTCCCGACATCAAGGTCGTTTCCAACGCATCCTGCACCACCAACTGCCTTGCTCCTCTTGCAAAGGTCATCAACGACAACTTCGGCATCGTCGAAGGCCTCATGACCACCGTCCATGCAGACACCGCAACTCAGGAAGTCGTTGACGGCTTCTCCAAGAAGAACTGGCGTCTCGGCCGCGGCGTTCACGGCAATATTATCCCCACCAGCACCGGCGCTGCAAAGGCTGTCGGCAAGGTCATCCCCGAGCTTAAGGGCAAGCTGACCGGTACCTCCATGCGTATCCCCAGCGCTGACGTTTCCATCGTTGACCTGACCTGCCGCCTCGAGAAGGGCGCAAGCTACGACGAGATCTGCGCAGCGGTCAAGGCAGCGAGCGAAGGCCCGATGAAGGGTGTTATCGAGTACTGCGAGGACGAGGTCGTTTCCTCCGACTTCATCACCGATCCTCACACCAGCATCTTTGACGCAAAGGCCGGCCTGGCTCTCAACGACAACTTCGTAAAGCTCATGGCATGGTACGATAACGAGTGGGGCTTCAGCTGCAAGATGCTCGACCTGACCCGTCACATCGACAAGGTCCGCAAGGCATAATTTGAGTTGAAAAGCCGCCGGTTTTGTCGTATTTGAACAATTTTATGAACTTTTAAGCTAAGTAAGAAAACTGTTGCCGGGTACGATAATGATCGGCTGATACGAAAACTGTTAAAAATGGCCTCTTTTTGCTTGATAGTTTCAGGCAGAAAGAGGCTGTTTTGCTGATATAGAATCGCCCTGCCGCATTAGGCCGGTTGATACAATAAAACATAAGAATAAAGACTGCATTGATGAGGATTTATTATACGTTTTTTATCCTATGACCTCGCTGAGTACTTTTACGAAGAATATGACGAGGACGCATATCATTATCGGCTTTACGGCCTTGCTGCCGCCTTTTTTGAAAAAGCTTGAGCCGAGCCAGTTGCCGGCAATGGAAAACAGTCCGGCGACGAGCCCGACTGCGAAAATTATCTTGCCGTTTATGAGAAAAACCACAAGCGCCGAGATGTTCGTTGCGAGGTTTATAGCCTTGCTCACGCCGTTTGCCTCCGTGACAGGCATATGAGCCGCAGCCGTCAGCAGCAGTATGAGAAATGTGCCGGTCCCGGGACCGTAAAAACCGTCGTAAGCGCCGATAACAAATGCTATGACGCAGCTCAAAAGCATGGTCTTGAGCTTTGAATATGGCTCGCGCTTGCCGCTGAGGGCCTTGCCCTTCATGACGTACAGCGCCGTCAGCGGAAGAATGACGAGCATGATTATCTTGAATACGCCGTCGTCGATAAGCAGTGCAAGGTTTGCGCCGCAAGCTGAGCCTGCCAGCGCGAACAGTACGCAGAAAACCGCCTGTTTCCAGGGAATGAAGCCGCTTTTCGTGTATCGCACTGTGGTGAGGGTTGTGCCCATGGCGGAGCTTACCTTGTTAGTCCCTATGGCAAAGTGAACGGGGAAGCCGGCTATAAGATACGCCGGGAGCGAGATAAGCCCTCCGCCGCCGGCAACGGCATCAACAAATCCGGCAAGGAAAACGAGCGGACAGACGATGAGGTATTGAATTATCGAAATTTCCATGGGTTTACTCGGCGGCCTCCCACAGCAGCATATTGTTTTCGCATGTTGCTTTCAGCTGCCCCTTGTCCATCAGCCATGCGAGGTATGACTTCACCGTGCTGCCGACAAGCGCGTATTGCTCAAAGCTCAGCTCAAGAGCATATTCGTCAAAAAGCCGCTGAAGAAGCGCTTCAAAATTCACGGGCTGTGTGCAAATAGACTTGATACGTCCGGCGATCTCATTGACGGTGTCGATATTATACTGCGCAAGCTCGCTTACATCTTCGCAGGCCTCCGCATGCGCCGGAACGAAAAATGCGGCTTTAAGATACTTGACTTCTTCAAGCGTGTCGAGATATGCCTGCACGTCATATATAAAGCCGATGCGGTATTTTTCGAGTGTTGCACGGCTTGAAAGGCAGTCGGCAAGGAACACAACATTATCCGGCGTTCTGAAGCCGACCATTTCAAAACAGTGTCCCGGCAGAGAAATGATCTCAAAGCCCTCGGGAAGCTCGGCGGATGCAAGCTCGTCCGCATTCGACTCCTGTGCCATCAAGAACTTGTGCCGCAGCGCCTTCGGAGGAAAACCGCCGTAAAGAAGAGCCGGCTCGAGCAGCGTATGACGCGTGAAGTTGCGCTCTATGCCCGGAGCATAGACCTTGCATCCGGTCTGCGCCTGAAGATATTTGCAGCCGCCGATGTGGTCTGCGTGAGAATGGGTGCACAGTATCGCGCGCAGCGCCCAGCCGTTTTTGTCAAGTATCTGCCGTACCTTTCGGCCGGCTTCCTTGTCGTTTCCGCTGTCGATAAGATAAACGTCCTTATCCCCGTCGAGATAAAGCCCGATCTTGGCAGGGCAGTTAATATAATAAGTGCTGTTTAAAACCTGAATAAGCTCGTACATTGTATCACCTCGTTTAACCGATACAGTTTATCATAAGTTCATTTTCCGGGCAATAAAAATCCTTGCAGAAATATTTAATTGTGCTATACTTACTTCTGTTCGTTTGGAACAATTTTGATTGAAACCGGGCGATAATATTGTTTGTAAATGAAAATGCCGATCTGTACAGGCACCTGACGTTTGCCTCCGTCGGCGGATTTTTCGGCGCGTATGCGATACTGTGCCGCAGCGGAATACTTGCCAGCGCGCAGACCATGAACCTGCTGGAGCTTACGCTCAATGCACTGCGCGGCGATGCAGTCGCGGTGCTGCTTCATCTGGGCGCGCTCGTGCTGTATGTCGCAGGCACGATGATTACGGTGCTTTTGCCGCACTTTTTCGGCATCGATATGCGCCGTGCAGCGCCTGTTATCGACGCGCTTGCCTGTGTTGCGCTGTGCTTCATTCCGGCCGATGCAAACGTTATCCTCGCGCTGTACCCCATATTCTTTGCGATGAGCGTGCAGTGGAGCACCTTTTCCGGAGCTAAGGGATTTGTAAGCTCAACCATATTCTCCACAAACAATACAAAGCAGGCCTCGCTTGCTTTTGCGCAGTATATAACCGACGGCGACCGTGTGCATTTCAAAAAAGTGAAGTTTTATCTCTTCACACTGCTTGCTTTCCACGTCGGCGCTGCGGTAGGCTTCTTTGCCGTCAAGCTCATGGGCGTTCAGGGCGCATGGGTCAATATCATCCTCGCCGCCGCGGCTTACTCAATGGTCGTCTGCGAGGACAGATACTTGAGCCTCTGCGAGGACGAGGATAAAGAAGAGGAAGTCGCATAAATTTAATAATGATTAATAATGTAAAACAGCTCCCAACGGAGCTGTTTTTTTATGTTTATGCGAAATTATATTATCAGCCCATATTTGTCACACAGAGGAAGCAGCGCGCTTTCGTCAAGTGCGCCCTCGTACAGAGCGCGGCCCTGATACACGCGCAGAGCGGACTC
>ENA-UONW01002364-UONW01002364.1-human-gut-metagenome-genome-assembly--contig:-CS52-NODE-2364-length-18705-cov-5.447721_pt1 | contig 18705 bp, 27 predicted proteins | sample MGYA00242463_ERZ724010 | MGnify/ENA metagenome assembly ERZ724010 | reverse complement strand
ATTCCGATATACCCTTGCCTTTATCTTTCATAAGTATATCACGTTCAGCCCTAAGATCTTTGAGCTTCTTTACGTAACCATCTACACCTTGTTGTCCTGATAGAGTTCTTAAAAGATTTTCGTAGTAGGCGATTTCGTTTTCTATATCCTTAAATTCTTGTTTTTTCTTTAGTCCAGCACGTCTTGCATCTTCTTCTGCAATCTGTTGCTTTAATTTTAGAATGTCCGTAAGTTTGATTGTTTCAATGTCATATTGGGCAAAAATTTTAGGATATTCTTCTCTCAATGCGGCAAGACTGCGTCCTCGTTCTAAGTCTGATAAAGCTAAATCCCTGGAACTTTCTATCAATTTATCAATTTCTTGTTTATGTTCTTCTGCTAGTTTACGTGCTTCCTCTTCTCTTTCATTGATTCTAGCTTGTGCTTTCTCGGCTTCAGTAGTGCTGTCATGATATGCCCACATTGCAGTAACAAGTCCGGCTATAGCTGTAGCAACAAGAACATAAGGATTAGCTTTCATAACTGTATTCAATGCTGTTTGTGCTACAGTTAATGCTTTAGTTGCAGTAATACTGGTCCATAAAGTTTTTGCCCTGGCTTGTTCAATGGTCCATACAAGTAATGTTGCAGTCTTATATGTTCCATAGGTTGCTATCAATCCCAATAAAACCTTGCCGACCGTTTCGTAATTCTGTATGAGTGAAGTTGTCGCTTGTATTCCCTTCATTATAATACCTTCAGATGCCTGGCCTATTTCGTTGAAAGCTGTATCCAATGCATCTTGCATCATGGAGATTTGGCCGTTTATGGTTTTAGAGGCATTCTCAGACATCTGATAGAATTTTCCTCCTGCAGAAGTTGCATCGATAAATGCTTCTTGAACCATTTCTGCTGAGACGGCGCCTTTGGACATTTCATCTTTAAGAGTTGCAATAGATTTGCCTGTCTTTTCTGAAATTACCTGTAATGGGTTAAAACCTGCATTAATCATTTGAACTTTACGCTGTCTCCCATTGAGATATCAGATAGAGCCTGTAAATATTTAATAGTGTCTTCTGCTTGAATATTGAAGCCAAGCATCATTTTTTCAGCACTTACCATGTCCGACATGGTGAGCGGAGATATTTTAGCCAGTTCTTTTATTTGTGGAAAAATTTGGTTGGCCGTATCCTTTCCGACCATAGTTTCAATTGCAGTTTCCATTGATTGGAATTCACCGCGAACTCTTATTATCTCAGATGCAAACTGTTTCAGTACAGATATTCCTCCAATTACACCCAGAACTTTTTTCAGGGAAAGAGACATTTTTTCGTTGGCCGTCACCGTTTCACCTGCTTCCTCTTTGAATGATGCATATTCATCCTTCAACCTTTTTACAGAAAGACGAGCTTCAGCTTGTTGCTGGGTAAGTCCAAACAAAATATCTTTCTGTTCTCTCAGTTTTACTGTTTGTGCTTTTATTTGTTCTGGCATTCCAGATGTATCACCACCAGACTTTACCGTTTCTCGATATTTCTCTTTCAGTAAAGTCAGTTCATTCTGTAACTGCCTGATAACACCTCTTTGTGATGTTATGTTTTCTGAAAGATTGTTGACAGTTTGTGATGCATTATAAATGCTGTTTTTGAAATCACGTTCCATCACAGCTCCGGCCTTTGCAGCTTCTGTCGCAAGTCCCATCATCTTCTGTTTGGCTGATGCAAGTTGTGCCTCCAATGCTCTGGCTGATGCCGGTGCCTTGTTCACGTCCATCTTCTTTAACTGAGCTTCCAGCTTCTCGCATTCCTTCCTTAGACGGATAACCTCATCATAGTCTGAACTGACTTTAAAGTATAGTGTTGCCATATTTATTTCTTGTTTCTTCTTCTGCGTGAAGCCATGTCCTTACCCTTTACTTTTGTAACCTTTGTCCCGGTAACGGCATGTAGCTTGTCTCGCTGCATTAATACTAAATTCCTATATGGTATCTCATAGACCACTTCCAGATATGACAGATGCAGATTTTCCATGAACGATGCTATCTGCCCAAGAAGTGTTTCATTGCCTACTGTATCGGTGTCGCTGCCAGCAGGCTTACGTTCCTCGCCAAGCTGACAGCTTTGAGAAAAACCTTTGAGTCAATCATAGAGAGTGCTTCATCCAATGCGTTCACGTTCTCTTCGTATGTTCCTTTTGTCAGTTCTTCGCTCAAACTTTCGTCGCCAGCTATCAGCCACGAAAGAGCCTTGCTGTACGCCTCGCTTTCTCCAAGTGATAGCAGGACTTCTTTCAAGTTTTCCGCTTCTTGAACGCCTGACAGATGTGAGATGGCTCCGGCAAGTTTGTGGATAGTTGGAGGATAAACCGTATAGGCTTTACCACCGACAAACACTGTTCTGAAATCACTGCCAATAATGGATTCTGATATGATTTTCGCTCCTTCATTCATAACCAATGAACTAAAAAGGCGGTGAGCAAGCCACCCACCGCCATCCTAAATACATCCTTTTACCTTTAAGCTCCCTGCTTCACTTCTTCTGAATCGAACCAGTATTCTGGAGCTATAGCAGAGTTTTTCGGCTCCAACTCAACTGCACTTACAGGAATGCCAACAGCCTTGTCTGTAGTTGCTTCACGGGCACCGATGTCAGAACGAGGAATCACGCAATACTGGTCGTCATCAGTCAAAGCAACAAGTAACTTCTCAATGTTTACCTTACCTCTCGTACGCTTCCATCCCTTGTCGGTATTGATTACGTCACCGCCCATCAGATCTTTCTTGGTAGGGTAGTCGTACTCTCCGATAGTAAAGTTTACGGTCACGTCACCCATCTCCTTATCACTACGATAGGTCTGTCCGGTAAGCTGGTTCTTATAGTTGGTTCGGCTTGCTTCTGCCTCTTCGAGCGTCCAAGTATCCTGATGGATGTTCTTTATCTCTTTCAAGGTTTCCCCCTGCAAAAGAGTGTATAGAGCCTGTCCGGTCAAATCTTCAGCGATAGTACTTGTTTCGCCATACCAAAGTTTCTTGATATTCACGGCTGTTATTTTCTTTGCTTCTGCCATATTATTTCACATTTAAAACTTCAAACAAAATTCTTACATTCACATAGTGACACTTTAAGGATGTGTCCTCCTCTGTCCCGATTGATTCGATGGAATAATGATAGGTGGTACCGTCATAGCGTCCGGTTATGCCGTCGAATAGCTCTTGCGACTGTTTCTCCAGTTCGTTCAGCCGGATGGTGTTCGCTTCACCTTCTTTCAAGTCAGGAACGCAAAGGTTCACCTCAACGAAGGATTTCTTCCAGTACGTCCCCGGCTGCTGTTTCTTTGAGTGAATGACAATCCTTTCGGACTTCATCGGTCCCGTCAGCTTCTTGCCATGAGGAACAATGTCAATGCCGAAAGGCTGGCAATCACGATAGAGTATGTTCGCTATGTCGGTGGTTACTATCATTGTACAATCTCCCAATCTTCTGCAAATACATCACTAATGGACGGTACCCATGAATCAGCTCGTCCAGTATTCTCATTGTAGATAAGACACTGGCTCGTGTAGTCGATAAAGCCTTTACCTTTCAGAATAAGGTCTTTGGCTGACTGTGGAAGTGACTGCATTTTCGGAATGATGTTGCTGTCAATATGCGCTGGAACTTGCTTGATAACAAACAATCCTTTACCGTTCCAGCCTGTTCTTCGGATTGCACCACCTTGTTTCAGGACTTCAATAGCATCACCGAAGCACATATTTTCACTTTCTTCCGACACTTCGCGATACGAAGCTTCAAACGGTTCTGCCGGCGACCAGCTTTCATTACCGTCTTTGTACTTTACATGATAGCCAGCTTTATCCTTTTCGGCTTCCGATGGAACCCTGCCAGATTGCAATAATCCTTTACTATAAGCCTCGCCCATTGTCATAGGCTCCGCTTCCACTTGTTTTGTTCCAATGTATTTCCTCATTTTATTTCCTCCTTCAATCGTTTCTCAGCAAACAGGACTGCGCCAGTCAGGACTTCGTAACCTTTAGATTCCACGAACGAAGCGTATTCAGCTTCATTCCTTAACTCCAGGCCGTCATCCTGAACTGAATACTTGTTTGACTTACGGAGTGTGCCTGTCCGGTTCTGATAAGAACCATTTTTTACTGCATAATCGACAGCTTCTTTGCCGACCCTCTCTTCTACAGCTTTCACCTCTGCATAACCTTGGTCGAAAAAGCTATCCACATCCGAAAAATCAAACTTTACATCCATATCTCTGAGTAACCAAAATAATTCGTATTCTTCACCATGTAAACCTTGCCAGTTCCACGGATATTTTCACCGTCCATACATCTGACTTCATCACCAGCCTTTAGTGAGATTCTTTTTTCACAGACTACGTGAAAGTTTGGTCGGTACACCTCGCCGTTCTCCGAAGTAAACTCCTTGGTGGAGTTATCGTTACACCGGCACTTGCACACGTCCTGCCAGCTTTCTCCACCAGTACCGGGAATAGGCCGGCCAAACTCGTCTGTTTCCATCGGAATGATGACTTTAACCTGTAATGTATGCGGAGCGAATATCATAGGAATCTGACTTTAGGTTTATCGCTTAACGAGTCCTCAAGACCGTACTTCTTACACAAGAAAGAATAATAATCCTTCAAGCCCTGAGTATCCCAGGACATAGAAAAACCGTTCTCGCTGATGGAAGTGGCATGGAGTAGGAGAGAGGGGATGTACTTCGCCATAGCCACCGAAACCTGTCCGATGTTTGACTGGTCCATATCATCCTCTCCACTTATCCCTGAAGACAGACTTATCTCCAAAAGGTCAGCCTCCGACAAGTTGATGCCGAAGGTCTGAAACTTCTGTGATATGTAGTCGTTTACTGTCATGCTGACAACATTGTATCAAGGTCAAAAATAGTAATCTTGTTCGGTGCTGTATATTCCGGAATCCACTCTGCCCCGTATTCCATGAATCGGCCTTCATCAGTTCTGATGTTCGAGATGTACATACCTCCCTCTGATGTCGTGTAGGTCTTTCCTGGTACAGGGTCTGTAACCTCATAAGGAGTATGCCAGCGCATCTTTCCCTGCTTCGGAGTGGTGAACAAAGAAATACGGTTGTCCTTGAATACCTGATGATATGTGCCGTCAGATAACTCGACCATATCCTCATTAATAACGATAGGTGGCAAGCCGATGCCTTGGAATATGGTAGAAGCCATTTCGCTGGTCATTAGGCCGGAAGCAATCTGGACCTCTCTTTGATTGAGCGTCTGCTTGTAGAAGTCCCCGAAATCCTTTGAGCCAACAATAGCGTTGATAAAGGTCTTTCGAGACATCTCCATCGAAACAAACATGCCGTATTTCGTACGAAGTTCAACCACCTTATCCATAAGATACTTGATAAAGTGGTCTTTGTCGCTTGTTTGCGGAGTAACGCGGTTAACCGGCAATTCCATGTCAAGCATTTCTATACCCTGCGGATTGTCGTCCACCTTAACTTCTGCCTTTCCGTCAGAACGCAAAGCACCGTCCACGATGTCCATACGCTTATGGGGGGCAAGAAGAACCTGACGGAAATCGTCAACGATGTAGTTGATAATGTCGTTGACAGCGGACTGCTGGTCCGTAGTTCGTGCACTGTTGAACTTATTGATAAGTTCCTGCAACATGTCCAGCCGATCGTTATCCATCTGGTAACGGTCACCCATATTGGCCACTTCACCATATCCGCTTCCGAGTGACTTGCGCTCACGCAACGGCTTACCTGAATTACGGTCTATAACCGAGCCGGCTGTAACACCGGTCACTGTACCAAGATATGTCTTAAACACCCTGCTTCTGGTCTCCTCGAAGTCCAGATGCTTCTTCCAGTAAATAGTATCAAGGCGGAGAGCTATCACACGGTCAATCACAGCCTTAACGATATTCGGGTCATTCAATAATGTCTGAACTGTTAAATACATATTTCCTCCTTTCCTTAATAAGTAAACATGAATCTGTCTCCCAAACTTGTTTTGTCATTCTCTGAAACCGGAACAAGCAACTTGGATGTTCTAATCTCATAGGCTTGTCCTACAGCCGTTACAGTTTCGCCCGCTTTTACCTCAGTCCATGCGTAGTTCAAGGCATTGGCGGTTGCCTTTGGAGTCTTCCCTGCGACAGCCGACGCCTCAAACAAAACCGAACCTGCTTCTGCTGCAAGTGTAGGGCTTGCGGCCAAGGTCACAGTATCATAGTTAGTGCTCGATGTCTTGTCAATAGCCTCAATGGTACCGCCATTAGAGCCGTTTCCCAAGTGCATGCCTACATAAGCGAACGAGCCCTTTTTGATTTTCAGAGCAGTTGTTCCGGCTGTAATCTTCTCCGCCACTTCCACGTTCACGACGACTTTTGCCGTGCGGTTTTTGAAGTCAATGACCAACGGTGTCATAGGAGGAATCCTCTCAACGCCACTTAAATTGCTGATATCCAAATTAAAACCTCCAGAAATACGATACACCGTTTCATAGCGACAAAGTTCAGGCATTGTCTTTTCAATAGGTTTCAAATCATACTTAAATCCTGCTGGCATAATCTTTTTACTTTTTGTTTTTAATTTTGTTTGTTAATCTCTTCAGTCCCCTTGTTTATTAGGGAAACAATCTCACTTGCTTCCTTCTCCTGCTTATGTTCTGCAGTTTCAGGAGCTTTGGAGAACTGAAAACCGCTGTTTGACATATCCTGCTTCATGTCCTTGAAATAGGTGTCCAAGTCCGTGTTTTCAGGAATGTTGCGGTCTTTCAGCATAAATTCGGGAATACCGTACTTCTTTGCCACCTCTGATATCTGAGAATTGCGTTGCGCCTGCGCTTTTTCAGCCTCGTAAACAGACAGCTTTTCAGAAAGAGTCTTGTTGGAATCAATCAAAGCCTGGGCCCATGCAGGAACTTCGTCCTTTTTCTCATCCTTCTTTTCGTCTTTCTTTTCTTCCGGTTCCTCGATTGGCTTACCGTCTTTAAGGTTATGCTTCTTCTCATAGTTTGCAACTGCTGTGATTCGAGCATCCCCGGCACGGAAATCGCCGTATGAAGTCAGCACGTCCTGGAATGAAATACCCTCAACAATAGAGGTTACCTTCGTTTCGTCCGTTACACCCTCTGCCTTTTTAGTGGCAACTCGGGTCAGTATAGCAGTGTCCACCCCAGCGAATTTCTGTTGCAGTCCTGCCAAAATCATTTCAAATATTGTCATACCGTATGAGTTTGATTAATAATTTCATACGGTAAATTTACTTATAGAGAAAAGGAAGGGGAAATTTTAAGGCTAACGATACGAAACAATTAAGAGAATGTTCGTTTTTTAAATATTAAAGTATATCTTTGTGCATAAAACTTGAGCAATAGTAGTTGTATTATACTTGCTATCTTTCAAATTTGGAGTTCTAGCAACTTTTCTGTCTGTCGGTGGGTTGCCAACCTTGTGGTACGTGGTTACAGGCTTTATAAGCGTATTTAATTTTATATCTAACTTGATAAAAATGAAAGGGGAACAAAATATGAAGAAGAAAATATGGTTGACAACAGGGGTAAGCGCGCAGGGCTGATGTTTTTTATTTGTGTACTTCCTGTTTGCAAGAGAGTAAGCCTCTGATACGATGGTCTATAGCTGCCCGGCAGGTTCGAATCCTGCCCCCTGTACAATAAAGAGGTCACTTCAGATTTTCATTTTGAAGCTGGCCTCTTTTTCAATGACAAATATTATTTTTTAAGGATAAAAGAATTACGGCTGTTCGTTTTTAAGTAAAAAGAAAACGTGATTATAAAAGTAATCACACTGAGATAATTATTTTTTCAACAATCTGAATTTATCAGAATAAATCCCTACACTGTCCGCTACAAAACCCTTGGATAGTCTAAAAAAGATGACAGGAAATAAACATGTAGCAAGAGTTAAAATAATGCATAGAACCTTCTCAATACATTTTGATGTTTCTAACTCCCAAAATAATATGACCGAAAATATAAAGAGTATTATCCATATTACTATCATTAAAATACTTAATAATATATTGACCTTAGAAACAGAAAAAGGGTATGGTCTTAATAAGTTCCAGAATCTATCCGTAGGATTCTTTACCCTTGTAAAGACAGGACCAATCCTTTTGACTAAAAGTATATCTAATTGGGTTTCCCAATTTTCTTGCCAATATTTACTACCTCTATTTACGAAATAGAAACAAAGAGATAATAATAATCCTACAGAAGATGAAAATATTAGTAATAAATTCTTATCCAATATGTTATTAGTATTATCCATTCTATATATAAAAAAATAAATACCAAAAGCAGATACCAAAAAAGCCCAAAAATAGGTTGCCCTTTTCCAATATAATTCAATTTCAAATTTCCTCGTTTCTAAAGCTATTTTAATAGCCATGTCTATACTATTAATCTCATCTAAGTATTCTTCATCTTCTATAGGAAACAATGCTCCTCTTTTTTTCATCATAATCACAACAAGTTTATAGCCGATAGTTCCTCTGTCAGCGCATTAATACCTTTCTGAATCTTCTCCAACTGCTGTTTGCGTGGTTTGTGTACTCCAGCCGCATAGTGCCACAACTGGCGTTCATTTATTCCCGTTATCCGGCTCAAAGCGGCTTTTGTGAAGATACTGCTGTAATAGTTGATGAAGGTGGCTGCATCTATCTTGAATTTTAAGGCAAACTCTCCCTGCAAAACTTCCACTGGAGTAATGTTCATTTCCTTACATGATTCCAGGTAAAGTTCTACGGCCTCCTTCATGTTTTTCTCGATTTCCTTTACATTGTTACCTACAGTCATTACCGGAGCACCTTCAATGTAGGCACTCAGATTATTCCCTGCATGTTCTACAATCACTTCTACAATTTTCATACAGACCTCCTTTTTATCGTTAAACAAAAGAGGCGGGGGCTATTTTAGCCCCGCTTGCCTCAGAATGTTGTAATAAGTGCCTTTCTCAACGCCTTTTTTGCCGTGGTCGGGGACAATTACTACATGGTTGCCATCAGTGTAAACCATGTGACTGCCTTTCTGCCTCACGAACCAAAAGCCATTTTCAGTAAGCAGCGTTACAACGTCTTTAACTGATTTGTAGCTCATAGCGTTTAAGACTTAATTACAATGCAAATATAGTAAAAAAATGAATAAACGTGAAGTAAATGTTCATATTTTTACTATAATTATAAGGTGTCGAGATAGTCATATAAGGCAGGAAGTATGTCTCTGTCAAAAACAAATTGGCTGGCCGTTTTAGGGAGTTTGTCAGGAGCTATATTGTTTGCTTGTTCACCCCATAAGCATTCTATATTGTATTCGATATTCTTTTCTTCAAGGCTTGCGTTTTCTTTAAGCCATTTGCAAATAAGCTCTCCTAATTTTTTCGTATCATATTTACTCTTTTTATTGTGTTTTCTTACATAAAGAATAAATTCGTCATTTCCCATTTTTATTAGTTTGCCCATAGTTGTTACTTTTTAAGTTAGACATTAGGCAAATATATACATATTATGCGAATTCAAAATTAATTATAAAAAATAACGATATCGCAAAGGATACCGTTATCTAATAAATGGCTATATTTTATGTTGTGGTCTGCTTCTCTATGTCGTTCTTATGCTTCTCTGCCTGCTCCTCCTTGATAGCATCAATCTCATCCAAAACCGAATCCACGTTTCCTACAAAGGTGATAGCCCGTTGCTGCGACCAGATTTCTCCGTCTTTGGCCTTGATGGCAGTGTCTATCTTATCCTTGATGTCCTCCAGTCTGTATGGTTGCATCTGTACGTCCACGTCGATGGTTTCTGAGGCTTCTTCAAGTGTTGTGTTCACTGAACCCAAAGCGGATATAAGGAAGTTCACACGTCGTTGCATGAACTCTCCGACAGTCTCGTTCAGGTTCTCTACATTCAGATGAGTGGACATGAACACATAGTCGAAAGTCACACCGGAAACCGCGTTACCAGTTCCCTTCAAAGAGTCAAAAGAGATTCTGGGTGTATTGGTCAATCCGTAAATCTGGCTTAACAGTGTTTCCACCTCGAACTTGACTGTATCAGGAACTTGACTCCAGGTGAGATACTGGGCATTTGCTCCTTGTCCTGTCAACTCGACCACACGGTTCTTGAACTCTCCGGAGAAGTTCTGTACGTCACCAAACAACATCAGGATAGGGAAAAAGTGGTAATCTATGCAATCTGCATAACTGGAGAGAAGTTTTTCCAGTCTTACACGAAGGCTTTTGATTTTCTCGCAATATGCTTCCGGACGATGCATATAAATCACCGGCATCTTCTTGAAACCATGAGCAAATGAACCTTTGTCGGCCCAGTTACTTGTAAGCTCCCACTGGTAAACCATATCCTTGGTAATTGTCATGAAGCAGGTAATCTCTACATCGTTCAGGTCCTTTTTCTTGTACTCACGGGATAAAGCCACCAAATCCCCCTGGTCATTGAAGAAAGGGTAGAGCTTGTCTCCACGGAACGGGGACCAGATGGCACTCTTCAGGCGGTACTCAGGTTTTGACTTGCCGAAAATTCCTGATATCTTTCGTTTAAGCTTCGCCCAGAAACCATCATCCCTAACCACATACCAGTATTCGGCTACTTCCTTCTCGGCCAGCCATGCACGGACTACTTTCTTATTCTGATACTTCAGCTTGTTTTTCTTGAACACCTGCTTTAAGGCTGAAAGAAGGCTTTCTTCAGATTCATCCGGTTGGCAGTCAAGCACAGGTTCTGTTCCAACAGTGAAAGCCGTCTGAAGGTTAACGATGTCCTGCTCTATTGGAAGTGCAATCCGGTTCGGCTCAACTTCTTTCTTTACTGCCGGCTCAACATACTCTTTACCGGTTGTCGGGTCTGTAATCCGTTTCTCAGGCTGGGTTGTGATTTTGATTTTCGGATATTTCTCCTCATCAATCACTATTTCATGCCTGTTCGGATTCCAGTCATTGTATAGGGCATGAGCATTGGGAAGCTCAGTCTTTCGTCCTTTTTTCAGATAGTAGATTTTTCTCTCTATCTCCGGTATAGCTAAAATTTCTTCTAAAGTCATACTTCAAAATTTAATGTCCAAATATTCCTGAAATGTCTTTCGGTTTCATAATCTTGCCGAGAAGTTCTCCCAACACATAATAGCGTGCAGCGTCAATACAATTATGTACAAGAATTCCATTAGCAAAAAACTCGTGCATATTCTCAACCTCCAAGTCGTAAACACTTGCTATATTCTCACTTATTATCTCAATCTTTTTTATTTCTGACGCTTGCAGAATACTTTCCGCTGCAACTTCTGCTACAGTACCATGTTCTACTGTATTTGTTTGCAGTAAATTCTCTACCGCACCATTTACATTTCCGTGTTTCGTTGTCAACTCCTGAGTGGTATCTGTATGCAGTCTTGCACTTATTTGAACAGAATCTGTTAATTCCATTCGGCATTGCAGAAAACGTCTTTCCACACCATTCACAGACGAACTCCTTTGGCTTTGCGTTTGCAAATTGTTTTTTAGCGTGTTCGCTATGCCATTTCTTGCCTTCTTCTGCTCCATGCCATTCAGCAGCATATTTACTTGCTTTAGCCATGTTCTTTCTACGTTGTGCAAGTATTTCTTCATTCTCATTTTGTTCTTTCGCATGAAGTCGCAAATGGGTGTGCATCTCAACAAGTTCAAGGTTGCTAATTTCATTATTCCATGTATTTTCGTCTTTGTGGTGGACATGGTATCCTTTTGGTATATCTCCATTGAAGTATTTCCACACTTCCCTGTGAAGTCTTTTCGTTCCACGAGAGAAATATCGTTCTCCGTTATATAAACAATATTCTTTCCCATTAAAGATTTGCACGTATAGAGTATGTCCGTTTCCGTCAAGTTTTTTAATTGTTTCCATCCATTTTTAGTTTTAATTCTATGCTCAGGCGTAGCCTTTAATTCTATTATAAAGTTACTAAAAATCAGACGAATATGAAATATCCTTTTATATCCATTATCAAAGAATTTACTTACTTTCCGATAGCCATCTGATGTAAGCACATACTCGCCAACTTTGATGGAATCAATGCGCTTTCTACCCGATAAAGTTTCTATCATAGTTTCACCTACGAAACAGTGGTTATCGTGATCTTCCGGCTCGTTGATGTAGTTTCCGTCCTTGTCCTTTGCCCAGACATAATTTCTGAATTCCCTCTGCAGGTTGTAAGAACGCTTGGTGATGAATATTTCCATTCCCTGCATCTTGTCAATACCGGCGTTGACAGAACCTTGTCCTTTCTCTACTGGATAAATCTTGATACCTCCGTTGTGGATTTCCTGAATGAGTCGCGGGTCTGCACTGTCGGCAATCACTCTTAGATTCCACGGGCGTAGCGTCTTTATAATGTCACCAGATAATAATCCAGTTCTATAATCCACTTCATCCAGATAAAGCGCATTGTCAATGATTCCGCACCGAATAGAAGCCGATGGATCATTGGTATAACCAAAGTCCTGTCCGATAGCCACCTTCTTGCACCACATCGGGAACTCATCCACGATACCCCATTTCTTGAACACGGCACCTTCGGCCACGTCAGCCCATCGGCCGATAACCACATGTGCGTATTTTTCCGGGTTCTTTTCCTTCATTTCTTCGACCTCTTTCAGGAACTCTGGTGACAAGTTCTCTATGTTGTTGAAGTAAGTCGTATGAATATGAAGTACATTGGGATGGGTGGAAACCTGTACTTGTACACCGTCAATTTCCACCAGTCGATGGGTGTTCTCGATATATTTCTTGTAAATGAAATGATTGGAATCGCACGGATTCATGATGATGATAATCCGGTTCTGGATTCCCTTCTTACGGATAGAGAGCATAATCTTGTCGAACTCTTCTTCACTGGTCCATTCCTCCGCTTCGTCACAAACAAAGGTGGTGATACCCTGTATTGATTTCAGCTTGGCTGTCTGATTTCCTGATGACGTTTTGATACCACGGAACATGATGCGACTGCCGGTCATGCGGTTCACGATATCAGTCTTAGTCGTCTTGAAATACTTCGTAGTGCCGTCTAGATCTATCTTTTCCATCATCTCTGGAATGATAGATATGCCGGCAGATACCATAGTGTAACGTGTATAAAGAATCTGGTGGACTATCTTATCGTCGGGAGTCATTTCGAATGTCAGACGCTCAATGAATGTGGAAGTATTGAAAGACTTTCCAGATCCACGGCCCCCGGTGATGAGGATGATGAATTTCTCGTTATTGGTGTATAACGGATGATATATTTCTTGAGGAACAATCATTTCAACTTGTCTTTAATCCATGAATCAATAGAAATGCCATGATCAATATCCTGAGGAATATCGGTGTCCTGGTCTTGCTGGCGCTCAACTTTCCTCCACTCTTCGTCATGATGGTACAGCCAGACAGACATGGCCTGAAGGTTGGGAGCGAGTTCGCTCTCACTCACTTGAAGCTCTTCTTCACCGGTCAGGTTGCCGTCCTGGTCTTTCAGCTTCCTGACCACTGTACTCTTGGTCTTGATACCACCCAAAGCCATTGCAAGGAACTTGGCACGCACGGCGGCAGTGATTGTCGCCCGCCCGCGCGCTAATACGTCGGTTATCTCCGAATATTTTGACTTCATTTCGTAGAAATATGTCGGATTCAGCCCAAGCGCGAAAGCGATTTCTTTATCCGTGAATCCCTTTTTGGCATACGTTTCCACTTGGGAAAGAAAATCCTCACTCTTGTAATCAAATTTGGGTTTCCTTCCTCCTGCATGTTTCTTGTGTTGAGATTCACTATTCATAATCATTCAATTCTTTCTACCTGTTCATCGAATACTTCTCCCTTGATAAACTTGGAATATGGATCATAGCCAAATCTTTCACAGAAGGCAGCTTTGGCTTCAAATGTGTCAAAGGAGAGCATCAAATAAGCGTCCATATTCTGAGCCTGTTTCTGAGCGGCATCTTTCACCTGCTGTTTTACTTCCTTCATGTGGGCCACCTTCTCGGCTCTTTCCATCTGCTTGGCGGCTTTCTCGGCTTCTTTCTGCTCCGTTACCGGTGCCATCATATCCTCCAAAGCTTCCGCAATAGAACTTTCTTCTTTCGTCTGGAGAAGAAAATCACAGCCAATCATATTCAAGTCGGCCACTGTCAATCCTGCATCCTTGTAGTCAATATCCGGTACCAATCTGGCCAAAGCGTCATAGTCCCAAGATCCTTGTGCGTTCGGGTTGTTCATCAGGATATTCAACTCTTTCTCCTGTTTCTCATCCACATCAATGACATCTACACGGAGTCTGTAATCATTTTCCGGGAACTTCTGGAGTTCATCCATAACCGTCAGACGCTGGTGGCCGGACACGACAGTCAGTCCGGTCCGCTTGTTGACTACTATTCCGCCGACAAGTCCGAACTTCTTGATACCCCGCTTTAACGTCTTTCGGGCTTCCGCAGAAAGTTTCCTAGGGTTATAATCTGCAAAGTGAATGGCTGAACGATTAAGTTCCACCGATTCACTTTTAATATACTTGCTTAATTCCATACCTATTGCTTTTGTTTATGTTCCCAAAGTATTCTTCCTGCCATTGGGAACACCTTGTAAATTCTCTGTAAATCCTGTGGGTAGTTCTTCTCCAGCCATAACATACAATCCAGATTGAATCCTACACCAGAACTGGCCTTCAGTGAATATCTTACAGGTTCAGGAAGCTTGTTCTGCTTCATGTAGGACAGGATGTCTTTCTGCGTCCAGTCGGCCAAAGGATAGCACATGCCGTTGTTCTCATATCCGTTTGCTTCATAGCCTTTCAGCATCAGGCGGCGGTTCATGCCGTCAGCTTTCTTCATACCCAAGAAAGTGTAATACAGTCCGTATTTGAACTGCATAGCTTTCACTACATCTGCCAACTTCAAAAGCTTCACTTTGGGATTGGGTACACAATACATACCACCACGAAGAATGTAAGTAAGATTCCAGTGTGGCACCTGTACGAACTCAATTTTCGGATATTTAGCTTTTACCCAACCTATCCACCTTTCGATATGCTCTAAACCTTTGACAAAGTACATGAAGACACATACAATTCTTTCAAACTTTGGATAGATCATGTCCAATAGAACTAAAGAATCCTTACCCAAAGACAGAAACAGCAGAACCCCGTCAGTCTTCTGTCTGACGAGGTCAATATGGCTGTATGTCCTTTCTTGCAGTGTCATATCAGCCAGCTTCTAATCCCAAACCTTTACGAACTTCACGATATTTCTGGTTATGGTTCATGAATTGGCCACTGCCACCCGTGAAAGAACGGTTTGTCGTATTGCCCAAATATGCACCTGTCACACTATTTACCTGTGAACGTAAACTTCGATTTTGTCTTCGAGCCATATCTTTCTTTTTTAAGGTTAAACATTCTATTGACTAACACCATTTATTTCCAACACTTTGCCTAAGTCGTAAACAATATCCATCTTGTCATATTCTTCACCTGTTTTCAAGTCTTTGAGTACGATCATTTTATTGTTTTCGTCTACAAAATCAAGAAAAGATATGTTTTTGATTTCTACTAGTGCTGTATCTCTATTTTTGTTGTAACCGACATAGAAGCGAATAGCATCAAATTTTATTGCGTCAAATGTTCCATCTTCTTGGTACTTAATGTATTTTTTCTCGCTTCTTGGACGTAACTCTCTAAACTCTTGTTTCTTATTACCTTTAATGATTTCATCGAACCATTTTTGTTGAATAATCAATGATAATATTTTCATAACCGTGTAATTTTTAATTATATATTTATATTCCAAAAGTACTTAATTGTAACGTGCTGACAAAGTTGCAATTCAACACATACGAAACAATTGGCTAATTGTTTGCTAATAAATCTGGATCATGTTCATTGATGATGCTTTCGACTATCATTTTTGCTTGTTCTATACCGTTTTTATAGCCTCTGGCATAGTCTGTTCTTGTAGACAAGTAGCTGGTATCATTACCCAGCCACTCGATTATTTCTTGCAGGATTTCTTTCTCATTCATAACCATCTTAAATTAGAATAATATATCCCTTTCAACTCTTTGTAGTCACCATATAATCTTACTTTGCCCTTATACATAATGGCAAACCTTGACGAACCACATACGTGTCTTATGTACCAATCAGCTTGACTATTGCCAAAACCGTATTTTACGATTGCCGGGTAAACTTGCCATTTAAAGACTATTTCGCTGTCTGTCATGTCGGCTACAGAGGTGACGTTTAAAACCCCATTGTGAGCAAAATAAACGCCATTCTCAACAAATGGGTGACAGTTAGCCCTGCAGATTGAACCATGTGTAGCAAGTCTGAAATGAATGATGCACTCCTCGTCGTCATCCACCTCGGACAAGTGTCGTAAGAATGTCCTATAATCCAATCCCTTATGAAAATGATAGGTTGAAACAAATCCATAACCATTGTGGTTTAGTTTCTTGATTTTTGCAAGAGTGTCCAGACTCGGCATCTGGACACCTTTGGGTTTATATATTATACAACACATATCTGATGGATTTTAATCGTGTGAGGCTCATGCAAGAACCTCAACACGTGATTTGAAGAATGACTTTTCTTTTGCTGTCAAGAAAGGTATATCGTCAATTGAATTAACATCTGAATTCAGTACGTTTTTTTTAGACCATGCTACCAGTTTTGCGCAGAAGTTGACCCAATTTGAAATTTTCTCAAAGTCAGTAGAACCTTGATGCTGTCTGAATTCTATCGTCTGATGTCGAGCATAAGAACAAGCGTTCACCTTGAAATATCTGTCGCCGTTCATGGCATCGAAAATATCAGATTTTGTAGTGCACCATGTAAAGTTTTTGTCTTGCAGTGTCATGCACCATCTGCTATTGTTTGCTCTTCTTGACCTTGCCATAAAAGTGTCAATCACTCTTTCTAATTTCTGATAGTTCTTGAATACATTAATATAAGCCTCGTCAGACAGGTTTGCAGCCCCTATATGTACATGTAAACCTGTAGATATATTAACCTGTGCATTAGCTTCGTTTAAAGCCTTACAACAGTTTTCTAAGCTTTTCATACCTGCCTTACCAGTAAGAACAGGTGAAACACATTCGATAGGATTTTCACCTCTGATAGAAGAATCTGAAACAAACTTATAATAGTGATTATTATCTGTGTGATTGTAACCTTCGTAGCGAAAAGGCATGTCGTTTCTTGTTGCACACTCTCTCATTGTTTCAGCTGGCACCAGGCATTCAATTTCTACCCCAAAGGTAAACTTGTATGTCTCTCTGATAGGTTTAGGCAGGTCCGCCATTAAGAGTTCTACTTCGTACTTTCTTAAACCTAACTTTATAAAAGCCTCTTTCTTTGCAGACTTAGAACCTTTCATGTTCTTGATTTCTTCTACTTGTTCTTTTAATGTCTTCATAATCGTGTGCGTTTAAATAGTTATCACTTCTTGTTTGATGATGCAAAGATAAAGTGAACTTTATTAAATACGTTATTTATGATAAAGTTTTATTTACCACTTAACATTGTTTAATAAATTAAACTTTATCGAATATTAGTACATTAATAAAGTTTACATATATTTGCAGAGTAATCATATTAAAGAGAACTTTATGAACTTACAACTGAAAGAAATCATGTCGGCAAGAAATGTCACATCTGCTTTGCTTGCTGAAAAAGTTGGCATCTCAAAAGTCGCTGTTAGCAACATCGTAACTGGAAAATCACAACCATCACTTGACACATTGATGAAGATGTCAGACGTTTTGAATGTGACCATATCCGAACTGATTGGGGAGACTGAATTTACCGGATCCGGATATATCATTTGTCCATATTGTGGAAAGAAAATAAAAATAGAGAAAGGAGAATAATAATTATGGAGGCTCCAACTAAAGAAAATACACTTTATTTACCTATAAAGCAGGTTTATTTTGACCAGATAATAACAGGTACGAAGAAGGAAGAGTATAGAGAAATCAAAGAGGGTATTACCGCTAATCGTTATCTTTTAAAGGATAAGAATGGGAAATATGTTCTTAATCCTGATGTAACCCAACCAGACAAAGAATATTTCATTGATGATTATAACAATGGAAATTTCCCGTTTGTACCTAAGCCTTATAAATACTTGTATATCGCTGTTGGTTATGCAAAAGAACGTGATACTGCTTTAGTTGAGGTTGATGGTTTTAGGTTCATACCTAATATGATACGAGGCAACTTATATGCTTTTTGGCAAATAGCTTTTCATTTAGGCAAGATTATTGAATTTCATAAAAAATAGAGAAAAGTAAATAGGTATGGAGTGGATTGGATTAATATTACAAATAATATTGCTTGGATCCTTTCTTATCTGGGAGGGATACAACAAGAAAAAAGGAGAAAACCTTGCGATGAAAGAGGACTCCCGTGATATAAATTACGAAGGAGAAAAAGGAAAAAATCTTGCTACAAAGGAAGATATAGCTCAAATAACCAAAGAGATTGAAAAGGTTAAGAATGAAATTTCATTTGAAAATCAGAGAAAACATACTTTTATTGAACAAAGGACCAATAGATTTATCAATGTTTTATATTGGGTGGAATTACTTCAAATGCATAGTAATCAATTATTATGCTATCTTTTTGATAAAAATTCTGCAGAAAAATTATCTGCTATTACAAATGAAATAAATTCCACATTACTTAAATTAAC
>ENA-UONW01002361-UONW01002361.1-human-gut-metagenome-genome-assembly--contig:-CS52-NODE-2361-length-18738-cov-16.432104_pt1 | contig 18738 bp, 14 predicted proteins | sample MGYA00242463_ERZ724010 | MGnify/ENA metagenome assembly ERZ724010 | reverse complement strand
CGGGCATGATGCCGAGGTCGGAGTCGATGATGGCCTTCTCGATGATGCGGAACATGGACTTGTCCCACGGCTTGATGGCGATGCTGCGCGCGTCCGGAGTGGTCACGGCGGCTACGTTGTTGATAGGCACCATGCTTCCGTACGAGTCTACACGGATGCCGTCCAGCAAGCGTACGTCGGCCTTGCCGGCACGTATGTGGGCCAGCGTTTCCTCAAGGTACATGATGGCCATGTCCATTTTCTCCTGTGCTTCGTTCAGGATGTCTTTTACGTCTTTCATATGGGTCTGTTGTTTTTGGGTAATTTCACTGTGCGCAAAAATAAGTTTTTTTTCTGAAAGCGCAAAGGGGCGGGGCGCCTATTTGCTGCGTGTGCATGCGAAAGAGGGCGCGCCTGCCGTGCAGGTGCGCCCTCCGGATTGTTGCGATATGTCTTTTGTGCCGCTTGGGCGGCGATGCTTAGCGGTGCAGGCGGCGCAGTTGCTTCCTGGCGGCTGCGCTGTAGCCGTATTCGTTGGGGAAGGTGGCCGTTTCGCCGTCGTATGCGTAGACGTAGTAGACCTGACCGTTGGCCTTGAGGGCGGTGATGCGTCCGTCTTCGTCCTTGTCGACGCTGATGTTGACGGTGTACTCACCGGAGCCTTCCTCCCGGCTGGTCATCGAGGTGGGAACCTGCTTGCACGTCTTGCCGAAGCGGCCGGCGTAGAAGAGGAAGTCCATATCGAGGTCGGCCATCTGGGGCATATAGATGCCGCTGTTTTCGACGGCGTCTGCTCCGTAGCCGAAGGTTACGGTCTGGTCGAGGTCATCTGTCCAGTCCTCGCCGGCCTCCTTGTAGCGGTAGACGTTGTGTATGGAGACGATGTTGCCGTCCTGCCACGTCAGCTCGTAGGTGTCCTCGTCCATGTCGCCGTCCTCCGTTACGCTGCTGACGAGCTTCGTGAGCTGGCCTTCGGCGTTGTACTGGCAGGTGAGCGTACCGGTATCGGTCCAGGTTTCATTTTCATCGCTGTTGTTCACTTCTCCCGTATAGGTGAGGTTGGCCGAGGTGATGAAGCCGTTGCCGTCGGTCACGATGTTGTTCATCTCGAATGCTTCCTTCCATCCCACGCTCTCGTCGCTGGCCTTCACCGTGAACGGTGCGTAGTTGATACTGAACTTGCCGGCGTACATGTCGGTGCCGTCGGTCATTGCGCCGCTGTCATTGTAGCGGAAGGTGCTGACACCGTCGCTGTTGGCCATGGATGTTACGGGAGCTTTGATGCCCAGGTCGGGCACTTCGGGAGTCTTCGGTTCGTCGTCGTCACTGCAAGCTGTCAGGGTCAGGGCGCCCACTGTGAGGCCCAGGCCCAAGAAATAATTCCATTTTTTCATGTCAAGTATAGTTTTAGTTTTTAGAATACGGCGGCAAATTTATGGATTAATTCCGCATGCTGTCCTGCCTAACCGTTAATTTGTGTCAACATAAAGGCGCGCCCCCAACGCTATGGGGACGCGCCGTAAGAAATGATGCGGGGTCCGGGCGGCCGCGCAACTATAAACTACAGAAATGAAGGAGGAGACGTTCCCCCTTTGCCCGGATGTATTTACCTAAATGACTGCTGGTTTTAGTAGCTGCCTCAGGGTGCCATCGGCAGGCGGCAACGGGGCGTGTCGGCCGCATACTGGAGGTTTCTCAACCGTCGTATGCAAACATTATTCTTGTTAACCTTCGACTAATATAATTATCTCCATGGGCAATCTCTATTGCCCAACTACCATTTAATACATATACTACGTTCTTTACTTATTGTCTAACCAACCTGTCCGTTGCCACCTGCCGGTGGCGCCTCAAAGGGGACTTTCGTCCTGTCCGCCTTCGCCCGTACCGCCTGTGCCTCCGCCACCGGTGCCGCCTTCGACGGGCAGTTTGCCGGTCTTCTTGTACTCCAGGTAGGCTTTGGTCGAGGCAAAGGTGAAGCCGGACTCGACGACGCCTGTGTTTTCGAATTCGATGCCTTGCCGGATGGCCGTCATCAGTTCCTTGCTGGGCGTGAAGACGACTTTGACGTTGCGTATCATCGACGCGGCGTCGAACTGGTTAATGTCCGTCACTCCCTCGCTGCCGAACGAGAGGCGGATCCAGCCCAGCGAGCCCAGCTGGACGCTGTTGCCCTGCTGCAGTTCGTGGGGGATGCTGTCGCACACGAGGTTGAAGGTCGACTCAGCTTCCGTAGGGTGCGTGCTCGAGCCGCGGGTTACGATTTTGCAGACGGAGCGTGTCGTCAGCCGGTTTATTGTATTGGGAATGGCGTACCACTTTGCAGGTTCATCCGGTTTCTGGATGTTCTTGCGCTGCATGAATTTATATTTCACTGACATGGTTTCATTGATTTTTAGCGGTTATACAATGGTTTGTTTTTCACTCTCTTGTCTGCTTCCCGAAACGGCCTGCGCTTGCGTTCCGAACGACATGCGCATCTCGTTGAAAATGGATGCGCTTCCGTTTTTAACGACTTGCGCTTCCGTTTCGAACGACTTGCGCTTGTGTTTTCAGCGCCTTTCCGAGCCGACGCTGCTAAGGTAACGATTCGTTTTGAAAAAAGCAAGCCGGCAGGCGAATTTTTTTTACCTGCCGGCTCGGTTCCGGTCGTGGGGCGGGCGGGGCGGCGTCAGCGCACGTATGGCTCCAGCTCACGGGCCAGCCGCCGATAGCCCTCGTGGTTGGGGTGGAGGCCGTCGCTGAAGAGGCCCTCGTCGATGCGGCCGTCGCGGCTGAGGAGTACGCGTCCGGGGTCGATGACCTCCGTGCGCGGGCTCGCCTGCAGCGCGTCGGCGATGCGGTCGTTCAGGCGGGCGAGGCGCTCTTCGTAGCCGCGGCGGGGCAGGATGCGGACGACGTAGATGCGGGCGTCAGGCTGCTTGGCGGCGACGGCGGCCACGGTCTCCTGCAGCCCGAGCACGATTTCGTCGTCACTGTTCAGCGTGAGGTTGTTCGTGCCCAGCAGGAGGAAGACCTTCTCCGCACGGTATCCGTCCAGCTCGCCGTGGCGGATGCGCCACAAGGCGTTCTCGATGCGGTCCCACCCGAAGCCGAGGTTGGCGGCACGGCGTCCGCGGAAGAGCTTGTCCCACACGTCGGGCGCCACCCGACGCTTCTCGTAGGGTTCGCCGCCCCAGAAGTGGGTGATGGAGTTTCCCAGCAGGACGATCTGCGGCGGGCAGGCGGCCACGTGGCGCAGCACCTGCTCGTGGCGCTCGTTCCACCGGTAGGTGTCGGCGTCGCGGTGCTGGCGGCAGGGGGTGAAGTGCGTGGCGGGTTCGCCACCGTAAAGTATCTGCGACACCTTATTATAATAGGCTTCGGCATACTGCGCCATGCCGAGGTCCGTGGCGTGTACGCCGTCCACCTGGCTGTCCATACTGAGGCCCAGCTCCTCGAAGCCGAGGTAGTGCAGGCCGCCCAGCTCGGCGTTCAGGCTGTCGTAGGCGCGGCGCAGCTCGCGGTTCGTGCGGCGGAACTGCTCCTCACGGCTGGCCGAGGCGGTGTAGCCCATGTATCCGTCGTGCTCCACCAGCAGGATGGGCGCGCTGGAACGGCTCCGCAGCAGGCGCAGGCCCTTTTCGAGGCGCGGACGGATAAGGTCGGCCCGCTCGTCGGTCATGTTCGGCATGCAGTCGATGACGTACAGCGCCGCGTCCGTCTCGGCCAGCAGCTGGAACATCGCCTCGTCCAGCTGCCCGTTGCCCGAGAAGCCGAGGTTCACCACGGGCCTGTCCAGTTTCCGCTGCAAGATGTTGGTCCAGGCCATGCCCGGGCGCGACGCGCAGGCTCCCTGCGCAATGGAGGTGCCGTAGACGATGACGGGTTTCTCGGCGGACGGGCGCTGGAACAGCAGCGGGCTGCCGTCCGGTACGCCTATCTCAAGGGTCTTGACGCCGTTGTACAGGGGGAGGTAGAGCGTGAACTCGTTGCCCTTGGCATGCGTGTTGCGGTACGTCAGGTCACGGTACGTATAGCGTATGGTGTCGCCAAACTGGTACTTCGCGGCGCACCAGTGTGTCCGTCCGTCGCAGTCCGTCATGTAGAGGTCGACGCCACTCACGCCCGTTGCGGGCATGTGCGGCATGGCGTGTCCGCCCGTCACGGTGTATTTCACTTCGATGCGCGGCGCGTTGGTGCGGAACTGGATGTAGAGTCCCGCCGTCTGGCGCGAGAGGTTCCACACGGGCTGCCTCACGAGCCGGGCTGCGCGCTGGGGCAGGCGCTGGTACACCGGTCCGGTTTCCCGGTTCCAGCAGCGTCCCTGTATGGGCAGCAGGCTGTCGGCCGCGGGGTTGTACCAGACTGTCTTTTCCGGCGCTCCGCCGTCGGCGGGGCGGGCCGGTTGTGCCTGCACGGCTGCGGTGCAGAGCAGCAGCCACAGGCAGGCTTTGAGTTTGTTTCCGAGGTTCTTCATGATGATTTTTCGTTTGATGTCTGTTTGCAGATGGATGCCTGCGCGCCGGCAGCAACGCAACGGGCACGGACGGGCGGGCCGCCGGCTTCGTTTCTGCCGGCCTGTGCCGTCCGTCCGTGCCCGTACGTGTGCGTCAGCGGCTGCGCTGCGGCTGTCAGTTGTGCACCAGCGTGCCTATTTCCTCGCCGTCGATTACCTTCTTGAGGTTGCCCACGGTGTCCATGTCGAACACGATGATGGGCAGGTTGTTCTCCTTGCACATGCAGGTGGCCGTGAGGTCCATCACCTTGAGGCCTCGGCGCAGTACCTCGTCGTACGTGATGTCGTGGAATTTCACCGCCGTCGGGTCCTTTTCCGGGTCGGCCGTGTAGATGCCGTCCACGCGGGTGCCTTTCAGCATCACGTCCGCCTCGATCTCGATGCCGCGCAGCGACGAGCCGGTGTCGGTGGTGAAGAAGGGGTTTCCCGTACCGGCCGACATGATGACCACCTCGCCTGCCTCCATGCACTCGATGGCGCGCCATTTGTTGTAGAACTCGCCTATGGGCTCCATGCGGACGGCCGTCAGCACACGTGCCTTTACGCCTGCGGCCGTCAGGGCCGAGCTCAGTGCCAGGCTGTTGATGACCGTGGCCAGCATGCCCATCTGGTCACCTTTCACGCGGTCGAAGCCCTTGGAGGCGCCGCTCAGCCCACGGAAGATGTTTCCGCCTCCGATAACGATGCCTATCTGTACGCCCGTGGCGTGTATCTCCTTGATTTGCGCCGCGTATTCGGCCAGACGCTTTTCGTCTATACCATACTGCTTTTCGCCCATGAGGCTCTCACCGCTGAGCTTCAGTAAAATTCTCTTGTACGTTGTCATAATCGTTCTTGTTTGGGGTTTGCGGCAAAGATAGTGAAAGCCATCCGGAGCGGCAAGGATATGCGCCGCTTTTTCTACGCGTTCTGTGCCGGACGGCTGCGGCGTGTCTGCCGCGCTTCGGTGCCGCCGGCTGCCGCTTCGGGGGCGTTTTCCGACGGTTCGGCGGCTTTTTCCGGCCGCGTGCCGTCCCGGGCGCTACCTTTGCGGCCGATAGTTATCAACCGAAGTGTAAAGAGATATGAAGCAAAACTTAGTAGGAAACGTTTTTTCAGTTGTGTGTCTGTCTGCCCTGCTCGTCGCGTGCGGCAAGCAGGAGCAGGCCGTCAGCGCCCGGCCCGCCGTGCAGGTGGCCCGGGCCGAGGTCCTGACGGGCATTGCGTCCCGCAGTTATACATTCATCTCCGAGCCGGTGCGCACCACCGAACTGGCCTTCCGCGTAGGCGGGCCCGTGGACGGTTTCGACGTGCAGCCCGGCCAGTTCTTCCGCCAGGGGCAGCCCGTCGCGACCGTCGACCCCCGCGATTTCGTCATCAGCCGCGACCGTGCCGAAGCCCTTTACCGCCAGGCCGAGGCCGACTGGCGGCGCACGTCCAGCCTCTACGAGAAGCACAACGTATCGGCCGCCGTCTGCGACAAGGCCCGGGCCGATTATGACCGCGCCCGCGCCGATTTCGACATGGCCGCGAACGAGCTGGCCGACACGCGTCTGCTGGCTCCCTTCGACGGCTACGTACAGCAGACCTACATCGAGCGTCATCAGACGGTGCGCCCGCAGCAGGCGGTGGTGACCTTCATCGACCTTTCGCAGGTGAAGGCCGAAGTCTACGTGCCCGAAGACATGGCCGTGGCCCTGCGCGCCGGCGTACCGGACTCGCTCGTACGCATCCGCTTCGACCGTCTGCCGGGCCGTGTCTTCACGCCGTCGGCCACGTATCTCACCCAGTCCGCCGCCGGCAACAATCTGTCTTTCCGCCTCACCGCGCTTGTCGACAATACAGACCGCAGCCTGCTTGGGGGAATGGCCGGGACTCTCTCGGTGTCCTTACCATCAACTTCTACTTCTGTCTCTTCCCTGGCCATCCCCCAGGCGGCTGTCTGTCAGGACGACCGCCTCGGCCCGTACGTCTGGGCGGTATCCGATGACGGACGCGTATCCCGCCGCGCCGTCACGCTGGGCCGTCTGCTCGCGGGCAGCAGGGTAGAGGTCACCGCAGGCCTCGCCGCCGGACAGACCATCGCCCTGACGCGTCTTGCCTTCCTCAGCGAAGGGCAGACGGTACAGGCCGAAGACCCCACCGCCACGGAAGGAGGCCGCCCATGAAGACGCTCGCCAAGTTCTTTCTGAAAAACCGCGCCCTGAGCTGGCTGCTGCTGGCGCTGATTCTGCTGGGCGGCGTCGTGGCCTACGAGGGCATGGGCAAGCTCGAAGACGCCCCGTTCACCATCAAGCAGGCCGTGGTGACCACTACTTATCCGGGCGCATCGCCTCTCGAAGTGCAGCAGCAGGTGACGGACGTGCTCGAGGAGGCCATCCAGTCGCTGGGCGAACTCTATTACCTCAAGACCGAGAACCGTGCCGGCCTCTCCAAGATAACCGTCTACGTCAAGAAGGAAATCCGTGCCGACGCCATGCAGCAGCTGTGGGACAAACTCCGGCGCAAGGTGGGCGACGCGCAAGGCCGCCTTCCGGCCGGCGCCGGCACGTCGGTGGTCAACGATGACTTCGGCGACGTGCTCGGCGTGTTTTATGGCCTGAGCAGCGCCGTTCACACCTACCGCGAGCTCGAGGAGCAGGCCGAACGCCTCAAGAACGAATTGCTGGCCGTGCCCGATGTGGCCCGCGTCGAGCTCTATGGCGTGCAGAACCGCACCATCGAGGTAGAGGCAGACCCTTCACTGCTCGCTGCCAGCGGGCTGACGATGGCCGACATTGCCGCCGCCTTCGACCGCCAGAACCGCATCGTAGACGCCGGCGCCGTCGAGACGGCCCATAACCGCCTGCGCATCGATGCGGCAGGAAGCTTCACGACGCTCCAGGAACTCGAGAACCTGACCGTCACCTCGCGCGACGGCTCCTATTTCCGGCTGGGCGAGCTGGCCGCCGTCAGCGAGAGCTATGTCCGTCCGGCCCGCAGCCGCATGGAGATGGACGGCCTCCCTACCATCGGCATCGCCATATCGACGGTGGCCGACGGCAACGTAGTCGACATGGCCGAACGCGTAGCCGCCCGCCTCTCGCAGCTGGAGCAGACGATGCCCGAGGGCTACCGTCTCCGCACCGTCTACGACCAGGGGCATGAGTCGTCCGTTGCCAACGACGGCTTTGTGCTCAACCTGCTCATCTCCGTCGTGACCGTCATCGCCGTGCTGCTGTTCTTTATCGGCATGAAGAACGGAATACTGATTGGCAGCGGACTGGTCTTTTCCATTTTCGGCACCCTCATCTATATGTATGGCACGGGCATCGCCCTGCAGCGCATGTCGCTGGCGGCCATCATCATTGCCATGGGCATGCTGGTGGACAACGCCATCGTGGTCTACGACGCTACGCTGGTCAACATGCAGCGCGGCATGCGCAAGCGTACGGCCATCCTTGCCGCCGTAGGCACGACGGCCATGCCGCTGCTGGGCGCTACGCTCATTGCCGTGCTCACCTTCCTGCCCGTCTATCTGTCGCCCCACATTACGGGTGAGCTGTTGTCGTCGCTCTTCATCGTCATTGCCGTATCGCTCCTTCTGAGCTGGGTGCTGGCCGTTTCGCAAAACGTCTTCTTCGTGCAGGAATTCGTCCGCCGTCCACGCCCCGACGAGTTGAAGGGCGAACTCTTCCAGGGCCGCATGTACGACCGCTTCCGCCGTGCCCTGCGCTGGACCATCCGCCGCCGCTGGTTCGTACTGGCCTCGATGGTGGTGCTGCTGGCCGCCAGCGCGTTGGGCTTCCGCTGCATTCCGCAGCAGTTCATGCCGTTGCTCGACAAGCAATACTTCTCCGTCGACGTCTGGCTGCCCGAGGGCACCCGTGTGGAGGAGACCTCGCGTCAGGCCGAAGCCCTGGCCGAGAAGCTGATGCAGCATGAGGGCGTCCGCCACGTGTCGACCTTTGTCGGCCAGACACCCCCACGCTACTACCTGGCCAATGCTGCCTACGGACCTCAGAGCAACTACGCACAGTGTCTGGTCGAGGCCGTAAGCCCGTCTGTGGCGCGCAGCATGCAGGTGGGACTGCAAGACGAGCTGTCGCAGACTTTCTCCGATGCCCTGATCCGCGTCAACCGCTTCGAGCTGAACAGCATTCCGCAGGCGCTCATCGAAGCCCGCTTTTGCGGTGACGATCCCCGTGTGCTCGATTCGCTGACGAGTATCGCCATCGACATCATGCGCCGCAATCTGAAGGTGATGAACGCCCGCAACGAGTGGGGCAACAAGGCCATGCTGGTGCGTGCCGCCTACGACCCCGTGAAAGCCGGCCGCCTGAACCTGGGCAAGGCCGACCTGATGACGGCCGTGAAAAGTACCAACGACGGCACGCCGGTAGGCATCTACCGCGACGGCGACAAGCAGGTGCCTGTGCTGTTGCGTACGGTGGGCGGCGGGCAGCTGTCGCAGGCCGCGCTCGAAGACCTGCCCGTGTGGAACGGACGCAACTCCGCCCCCTTGGCTCAGGTGACCGACAGCATCGGGATCGGCTGGGAATGGCCGTTGGTAAAGACCTATAACCGGCGTCTGTCTATGGCAGCACAATGCGACGTACAGCCCGGCCATACCATGAAGGAGGTACATAGTGAAATTCGTGACGAGATAGAGCGCATCGTGCTTCCCGCCGGATATAGTTTCTTCTGGGACTCGCAGTATAAGGACCAGAAAGAGGCTATGGAGGCGCTTACCAAGTATTTCCCGCTGGCCATCGTCTTCTTGGTGCTCATACTGGTAGCCTTGTTCGGCAATTTCCGCCAGCCTTCCATTATCTTCCTCATCCTGCCTCTGTCGGTCATCGGTGTGGTGGTGGGGATGCTGGTCACAGGTTTCCAGTTCGGCTTCTTCTGCATAGCCGGATGGCTGGGCCTGCTGGGCATGATCATCAAGAACGTCATCGTGCTGCTCGACGAGGTGAACATTCAGCGGCGGGCAGGTGTCGCGCCCGGTGAGGCCATCGTTGAGGCTACCGTTTCGCGTACGAGGCCTGTACTGATGGCAGCCATTACGACCATCTTCGGCAGCATTCCCCTGCTGTTCGACGTCGTGTTCGGCGGCATGGCGGCTACGATTGTCTTCGGCCTGTCGTTTGCTACGCTGCTGACGCTCTTCGTAACTCCTGCCCTCTACGCTGTGTTCTATCCCGAAGCGGCAAAGAGAGCGTGAACACTGTCCATTCAATGAAATAAAAACGAAAAGACATGAAACAACTATATCTCATTATAACGGCCTCTGCACTCCTGACGGCCGCGTCGGGACGGGCACAGGACACCCCGCTGCTAGACGCCTATCGCGCACAGGTAGAGGCCTATAGCCCCGACCTTCGTGCTGCCGAATATGCGGCAGGCGCGAGCGGGGAAGCAAGACAATCGGCACGGGCCGACTTCCTCCCCAAGCTTTCGGGCGGAGCCAACTTCAACTATACGGGCCATCCGTTGCGTAAGGACATTGCTTTGCCTGGCACGGATGACGTTTACACCTTCGAGGGACGTAATACGAAATACGGCGCTTCGGTCAGCCTGGCGCAACCGCTTTATGCGGGCGGTGCGCTTCGGGCGGGCTACGACAAGGCGCAGGTCGAGGACGAAATGGCCCGTCAGGAAATCAGACGTGTGACGAATGACCTTCGCCACGAAGCCGATGTCCGTTATTGGAACCACGTGGCCCAGTGCGAACTGATCAGCGTGGCCGACGGTTACCGCCAGTCGGTGGGGCAGCTGGTGGAAGTCGTCCGCCAGCGGGTGGAGGCGGAATATACCGACCGCAACGACCTGCTCATGGCCGAAGTTCGGCTCAACGATGCCGACTATCAGGTGCAACGAGCCCGCAACGATGCCGAAGTGGCCCGCCTGTCGCTCAATGCGCTGGCCGGCATCCCTTCCGACCAGCACATTGCCACCGATACGCTGGTGGTGCCCCTCACCGTCGTCCAGCCCTTGACCGATGAGGTGGACGACCTGCTGATGCGCCGCCCCGAGATGGGAATGGCCGAAGGCAATGTACGCGTACAGCAGTCGGCCGCCCGCCAGGCCAACGCCCGCTATCTGCCTACGCTTTCCATCGGCGTGGACGGCAGCTATTCGTCGCCCGGCTATGACTTCCGTGCCGACCTCGATCCCAATTATGCCATCTATGCCAAGCTCAGTGTACCCATCTTCGAGTGGGGCAAACGCCGCCGTACGAAGAACATGGGGCGCTATCAGGTAGATATTGCCCGCGAACGGCGTATACAGGTGGGAGACGGCCTGCGGCTGGAAGTGGAAACGGCTCAGTGTAACTATGCACAGGCCGTTGAGCAGGTGCGGCTCACCGAAAGTTCGTTGCGCAAGGCGGCCGAGAGCGAGGATCTAGCCATGGACAAATATCGCGAGGGAAGCATCTCGATTGTCGAGGTCATCAATGCGCAGCTTTTCCATCTGGAAGCCCGCCAGAACCATATCCGTTCGAAGCTGAATGCCTGCGTGGCAAAAAGTGCCTTGCAGAGGGCTTGCGGCGAATGATAAATTCTGTATCTTTGTGGAAGTACAGCGTAAAGCATTGCTTTGTCGTCTTTAAAACATCGTTTTACGGAGGCGAAAGCACTGCTTTGCCGATGACAAGCCATCGCCTTGCATCCGATAAAGGAAAAGGATTTAGGAATATAGCTGATTTTTACTGTTATGCAACCGAACAGCCGACAATACCTTTGGGACATCCTGCTCTATTCGGGTCTGGGATGTTTCTCCTATTTCTTCCTGGTGCGCTTTGCCGATATCCCCTTGCGCTATCAGGACCGCCTGCTCACGCCCGAAGCCTTCGTGGCCGTGATGCTGCTGTTCAACGGCGTGGGGCTGGGCATGCGCTACATTCAGTTGAGGCTTCGGCGCAGTTATCCTACGTTCCTCGGCAGCCGGCGGCAGATGGTACTATTCTTTGTCTTGTCGGGCGCATTTCTTTTCCTGCTCAATTACCTGTTGCTGGTATCTGTAAAGCTCTTGCTTGACATGCCGCATCCTTTCCAGCTGGTTTATAAGGGGACGCGTCTGCTGCTCATCACGTGGCTGACGGAGCTGGTCATTGTCAGCCAGTCGGTCAGCAACCGCTTCTACAAAGACCTGCTTGCCGCCTACCGTCGTACGCGCCAACTGGAAGAAACAGCCTTGCAGGCCCGCTACATGGCCTTGCAGACCCAGCTCAATCCGCACTTTCTGTTCAACAGCCTCAATACGCTGGTGGCTGAGATTGAATACAATCCGCAGGGAGCCGTCAGCTTTACGCGCAACCTTTCCGACGTCTACCGTTACATCCTGGCCTGTCAGGACAAGCGGCTGGTGGGCTTGCGCGAGGAGATGGAGTTTGTCGATACCTACGTGGAGCTTCATCGGGTACGCCTGGGCGATTGCCTGACGGTAGATTGGCAGGTGGATGAGGCTGTGCGCGAGGATGCGCAACTGCCTCCGCTCACCCTGCAGGTGCTGGTGGAGAACATCGTGAAGCACAACGTCATCAGCCCTTCGCGACCGATGACGGTGGAAGTGGAGGTCGTGTCGGACGAGGAAGGAGGCCCTTGGCTGCGTGTGTCCAATCCTTTGCGTCCCAAGCTGGGAGCCGTTTCGGGCGGGCATGGGCTGGACAACCTGACGCAACGCTATCGCCTGCTTTGCGGCAAGGAGATTTGTGTGCAGAAGGGAGAAGATTGTTTTACTGTAAAAGTTCCTTTGTTGTATGAATGATGTTCAGACAGACGCCTGGGGCGGAAAGAAGATACGGGCCGCCATCATCGAAGACGAGTTGCCTGCCGCCCGCCTGTTGCAGGGGATGCTGGCCGAGTTGCGCCCCCAGTGGGATATCCTGCTTCTGCCGGGTACGGTAGAGGAAGCCGTACAATGGTTTGCCACCCATCCGCATCCCGACATCCTTTTTCTCGACATTCAGCTGACCGACGGCCTCTCGTTCTACTTCATCGAGCAGGCCCGCCCCGAGAGCATGATTGTCTTTACTACTGCCTACGACGAATATGCCGTCCGTGCCTTTACCGTCAACAGCATCGATTATCTGCTGAAGCCTGTCCGTCGTGAGCGCCTGGCCGATTCGCTTGAGAAGTTCGAGCGCCTGACCGCTCCCCGCATTCGTGAACAGAATGAACGGATGAACATGCAGGAGCTGCTTCGGATGCTGGCCGACCGCAACGCCTGTCCTTATCGAAAGCGTTTCCTCGTCAACGGTGCACGGAGCCTCTACACCTTGGCTGTAGACGACGTGTGCTACTTCTATTCGGAAGAGAAAGTGACCTTTGCCGTGACGGCCGACCGCCGCACACACATCATCGACCTGCCGCTCACGAAGCTGGAAGAACAGCTCGACCCGCGCCGCTTCTTTCGTGTCAGCCGCCAGTTCATTCTTTCGGCCGATTGTATCCGCGACATCGAGCCTTACTTCAACGGCAAGATGGTGGTGCACGTCACGCCTCCCTTCGACGGCAGCGTTCAGGTGAGCCGCGAACGGGTGGCGGCGCTGAAGGTGTGGCTCAACAGTTGATTTCTTTTTACAGCCGGCATCGTTTCAACCGCAGGCTGTTTGTCACCACGCTGACGCTGCTGAACGCCATGGCCGCCCCGGCTATCATGGGGTTGAGCAGGAAGCCGCAGACGGGGTAGAGTACACCGGCGGCGACAGGAACTCCTATTATATTGTAAATGAATGCCCAGAACAGATTCTGCCGGATGGTGCGCACGGTGAGGTGGGAGAGGCGCAGGGCTTCAGAGAGCTTGCCGAGGTCGCCCTTCAACAAGGTGATGCCTGCCACATCCATGGCGATGTCGCTGCCCGTACCCATGGCGATGCTCAGGTCGGCCTGTGCAAGGGCAGCGCTGTCGTTGATGCCGTCGCCCACCATTGCGACGGTCTTACCCTCTTGTTGAAGGCGGCCGATGTAGGCTGCCTTTTCTTGTGGCAGCACGTTGGCCTGGTAGTGTCGGATGCCTGTCTGTGCAGCGATGGCGCGGGCGGTAGCTTCGTTGTCGCCCGTCAGCAGGTGGACGTCGATGCCTTGGCGTTGCAGGCGGCAGATGGCTTGGGCAGAGGTGGGCTTCACGCGGTCGGCGATGGCGACGACGGCCAAAGCTTCGTGCTCATCAGCCAGCCAGACGACGGTTTGTGCCTCGGCCTCCAGACGGTCGGCTTCCTGCGCCAGTTGCGGGTCGACGGCAATCTGTTGTTCGTCCAGCAGGCGACGGTTTCCGATGTAGTAGCGTGTGCCGTCGACGCGGCCGCGGATGCCCCGTCCCGTCAGACTTTCAAATTCCCCGATTGAAGAAATGTTTTTCTCCAACTGGGGAAAACTGTTTTCGAGGTAGTGCGTGACGGCTTCGGCCAGCGGATGTTCGGAACGCGTCTCCAGCGCATGGAAGGCGGCTGCGTGGCGGTCGTCTTCGTGTTTCCAGAGGAGTGTGGTCACTTGCGGACGGCCTTCGGTCACGGTACCCGTCTTGTCCAACACGATGGTGTCTACCCGCCGTGCGCGCTCCAGGCTTTCGGCGTCCTTGATGAGGATGCCCCGTTCGGCTCCCTTGCCGATGCCCACCATGATGGCCGTCGGTGTGGCCAGCCCTAGGGCGCAGGGGCAGGCGATGATGAGCACCGTCACCAGTGCCAGCAAGCCGTGGGTGAAGCCGTCGGTCGGGGCCAACAGTACCCAGCCGAGGAAGCTTAGCAGGGCAATGGCCATGATGGTGGGGACGAAGATACCTGCAATACGGTCCGCCAGCTTCTGCACGGGGGCCTTGCTGCCCTGCGCGTCCTGCACGGCACGGATGATGTGGGCCAGCAGTGTGTCGTGTCCCACCTGCTCGGCGCGGAAGACGAAGCTGCCCTTCTGGTTGATGGTGCCCGCCAGTACCCGGTCGCCTGCGCGCTTGCCCACGGCCAGCGGTTCGCCGCTCAGCATGCTTTCGTCTACGTACGACTCGCCGCTTACCACCGTGCCGTCCACGGGCACGCGTTCGCCGGGCTTCACCAGAAGCAGATTGCCGACGGAGACTTTCTCTAATGGATAAGATTCTTTTAATGAAGAATGAGGAATGAAGAATGAAGAATTTCCTTGCGGACCGTCAGGTGCAGCGCAGCCTGATTCTTCATTCTTCATTCTTAATTTTTCATTTACCAGCGTTACCGTCTGCGGTTGCAGCCCCATCAGCTTCTTGATGGCATCGGCTGTCCGGCTCTTGGCGCGTGCCTCGAGTAGGCGGCCCAGCAGGATGAAGGCGATGATGACGGCCGAGGCTTCGAAATAGACATGCGGTTCGATGCCCCGCGACCGCCAGAAGTCGGGGAAGAAGAGGTTGAATACGCTGAACAAGTAGGCTATGCCGGTGCTGACGGCCACCAGCGTGTCCATGTTGGCTGCGCGGTGCTTCAGCAGGCGCCAGGCGTTGGCGTAGAAGCCGCGGCCCAGGCCGAAGACTACGGGCGTAGCGAGCAACCACATCACGTAGTTGGTATAGGGCAAATCCATGAACGCCATGCCGATGACGGCCACGGGCAGGGCGAGGGCGATGGCCCACGCGGTACGCCGCTTCAGCGTGCGATACTGGCGGAGTTGCTCCGCTTCCTTGTCTTCTGCCTCCGAGGGTGCGGGTGTTTCTTGTTTGGGAGTCAGGCCGAAGCCTACAGCCTCTACGGCCTGTTGCAGGGCTGCGGCGTTGCAGGCCGACGGGTCGTAGGTCACTGTAGCCGTTGCCGTGGCTAGGTTGACGGCGGCCTGGACGACGCCCGGCTGCCGGCTCAGGGTCTTTTCCACACGGGCGGAGCAGGCGGCGCAGCTCATGCCCTGTACGTCGAAGTTCTGTTGGATGGTATGTTCGTTTTCCATTGCTGACGGTTGGTTTTGATGTTTACGTCTGCAAAGGTACGGCGGACTTCCCGGTCGGTTGTTATGGAATTCGGGGAATAAGTTATAAGATTGTGTCTTTATCTCAGATTTCGTCCAGCGGCCTGCGGCGTTTCTCCTTCTGCTGCCTGAATTGCGTGGGAGTGAGGCCTGTTACGCTCTTGAACTGCGCGCTCAGGTAAGCGGTGCTTGAGTAGCCTAGGCGGTCGGCTATCTCGTTCAGTGTCAGTTCGCCATAGGTCAGCAACTCTTTGGCCCGCTCTATTTTCTGGGCGATGACATACTTCTCGACGGTGGTACCCGTGGCTTCGGAGAACAGCTTGCTCAGTGTGCCGTAGTCTTTGCCGAGGGCATGGGCCAAGTAGTCGGACAGGTTGGTCTGGAGGGGAGCGTCCGTGGGCTGGTGCACTAGGCTGACGATGAGGTCCTTCATCTGTTGCACCGTCTGCATCCGGCGGTCGTCTATCAGTTCGAATTCCAAGGCTTCCAACGCTTCCTTTACCCGCAGACGGAGGTCGGGTGTCAGCTCTTCGGCGGTGACGGCGATACCCAGCTCCACAGACAGCGGATGCAGGCCCAGCGTGCGCAGGGCGTTGTCGACGGCCAGGATGCAGCGGTGGCATACCATGTTCTTGATGTGTAGCGTATGGGTTTCGTCTGTCATCGGGATGCAATGTTTGGTTGGTTACAAAGGTAGTGAAAGGTGAGCGCAGAAACAAATGAAAACCACGTTTTCAATTTGTTTTTGCCGAACCGCATCCTATCTTATCAAAAGGTGGTGAAAGATGAATGCTTTGAATGGTTGAGTTGGCAATGAAAGTTAAATACCTGATGAATCTTCGGAAAACATTTCATCCTTTCGCCACAAATCCTTTCTTTTGCGAAAAAAATATCTCGGCATGAAAAAACTGATTCCTTTTGTCTTGCTCTGCCTGGCGTTGCTGTCGCTCGGGCTGGGTGCCTGTTCCGATAAAGACGACAGCGTTCCACGTATCCAACTGGCGTATGAAAACCCGAATGAAGTTTTCGATAACGAAAACCCTCGTATCTCTCTGAGGGCTTTTGAGACGGCCGACCGTGTGTATCTCATACAGGGTGGTGACGGGAATTTCCGTTTGGAGGTTAGCAACGACGAGGTGGTGCAGGCCCGTTGCGAAGGCAGTAAGCTCTATATCCGTCCGCTGAAGGCCGGAAAGGCGGAAGTCCTTATCCGTGACGGTTACGGATGGAATTATCTTTTGTCGGTTACAGTGGGTTACCCCTATTATCTCTATGGCGTGATAGACAACCGCGTGATGTTGCAGGGCGCAGGGCTGACCGATGAAGAGAAGAGCGCGTTGGAGCAGGAGATGCTGAGTGCTTCTTCGGGGCCTGCCGTCGTCAAGGGTTATACGTTTGTCTATCAGAACGAAGCGATGAACGCGGGACAGCTGGTTATCGGTTCTTCATGCTATGCCTTCGATGCTTCGGCGGAGCCCATCGGACTCGAAGATCCTTTGGAGCTCAATGTGCGGACGGCCGACGGTTTTGCACGCAAATTTTTCTTCGAACGCTTCACGCCCGTCCGTCTGTCGTCGGGCAACCGTTCGGACGAACTGTTTCTGAGCGAGTCCAATGGCGGCGTTTCGCCTGATACGCGTGATTTCAATTCGGCTCCTCACTTCCGTTGTGTGATTGCGGACCGCACTTCTCTCTATCGGGAACGTTATCCGGCGCTGGAGCATGCTTATCATGTGCAGGTGGTGATTGAACAATATGAAGGATTGACCTCCGAAGAATAAAGTCTCCGGCCGCGGGCCGAAGGGTTTGTGCGGAAGGATTTCCTCCTGACTTACCGAGGCGGTCAGGGGGAAATTTTTTTTGTTTCTTCCCCGCACCTGTTCACTCCCCTGCGAGTTTCAAAATGGTTTCATGCTTTGAAACCATCGGTTTCATTGAATGAAACCAGTGGTTTCTTTCAATGAAACTACTAGTTTCATGCGATGGGACGATTGTGAAACTAGTAGTTTCAATAGTTGATGTGCGAACGAAACCATTAGTTTCAATAGTTAGTGTGCGAACGAAACTGGTAGTTTCAAGCCGCAGGACACGTATAGAAACGGGATTGAAGGCCTTTTAGAGAATGTATTGAACCTCTTTGAATAGGTATTTCCGCAAGCGTCCCGCCTCGTCTTGCAGGACGAAGCGTCCGTCCGGCTCCACGTCGGCCAAGCGGGCCAGGAAGCGTCCGTCGGCATCTTCGTAGAGATGCAGGCCCTCACGGCGGAAGAGGGCGTCGGCGTATCGGCAGGCGATGGAGGCGGCAAAGCGTCCGTCTTCATCACGGCGCAGAGCTTCGTAATAGGTGTGCAGGCGGCGCAGGAAGCCGTTGAGGACGGTCGGCGCATCGTAGTCGCGGCCCGTAATCTGCTTCAGCGAAACGGGGTTGGGCGCGGGGCTGCGGAAGACGGTCTGGTTCAGGTTGATGCCGATGCCGGGGATGCAGCGGCCGATGCGGTTGCCCTCCAGCACATTCTCGATGAGCATGCCGCAGATTTTCTTCTCGTGCCAGTAGATGTCGTTGGGCCATTTGATGGAGATGCCTTCCGTGTAGGTGTCCAGCTCTTCCTTGACGGCCAGCGAGACAATCTGCGACAGAACAAACTGGCGGCGTGCCTCGACGAAACGGGGATAGAGTACGGTGCTGAACAGGAGGTTCTGCCCGGCTTCAGATTCCCACGAGTTGCCGCGCTGGCCCTTGCCCGATGTCTGGAAACGGGCGGTGACGGTAGTATATTCGGTGGGGGCGGACGGGGCATTGTCGCACAGGTCGCTCAGGTAGCGGTTGGTCGAGTCTGTTTCTTCCAGCCCGATGATTGGGTAGGAGGGTTGTTCAGGGCAGTTCATCATATTCGGTACGCATTTTACGGGTAAACTTCTTCAGCACTTCGTCGTAGGAGTGGTCAATGAGGTGGCGGATGAGGGTATCGTCGGCATCGCGGTCCAGAAACACCTGGTTCCAGTATTTCTTGTTGAAGTGCCAGGCAGGCTCCATGGCGTTGTAACGGTCGCGCAGTTCGATTGCATAGTCCGGGTCACACTTCAGGGCGATGTAGTTGGCCGATTCCAGGTCGATGAGGATGAACATCTTGCCCATCACCTTCATCACAAGGGAGGTCTCGTCAAAAGGCAGACATTCCGTTACAGCCTTTTTCGCCAAGCAATATTCTCGTATGGTTTCTACATTCATCGTTCGTTATCTGTTGAATTAGAATTGCGGGGGATAGAAAGCATTTTCCAGATGTTCGATCAGGAACGGAGGCCGGTCGCCAACGGCCGTGACGATGTCGAAGCGGACGGGCAGGTCGATGCCGAAATACTTGATGTAGGCATCGG
>ENA-UONW01002353-UONW01002353.1-human-gut-metagenome-genome-assembly--contig:-CS52-NODE-2353-length-18778-cov-6.697164_pt1 | contig 18778 bp, 12 predicted proteins | sample MGYA00242463_ERZ724010 | MGnify/ENA metagenome assembly ERZ724010 | reverse complement strand
ACACCGTCTGTACATCGTCGAACTCTTCCAGACGCTCGATCATCTTGTTGATGGTCTCGCGATGTTCGGGCTCGATGTCCTTCAGGTCATTGGGAATATAGGTGAAGTCGCCGCCGACATCTTCGAAACCGCACTCTTCGAGGTGTTTCTGGATAGCAGCATAGCTCTTCGGATCACCGTAGATGGTGATGGTACCTTCTTCGTCGTCTTCTTCGTAGTCTTCGTCTACATCGAAGTCGATCATGTCGAGGATGAATTCTTCCATGTCCATGCCGTCTTTCTTCTTGAACGTGAACACGCACTTATGGTCGAAGAGGAAAGCCAGCGAACCCATTGTACCAAGGTTGCCGCCAAACTTGTTGAATACCGAACGGACATCGGCAACGGTGCGGGTGGGATTGTCGGTCAGCGTATCTACAAATACTGCAATGCCGTGAGGGCCGTAGCCTTCGTATGTCATGCCCTTGTAGTCGCTCTGGTCCTTACCCATTGCGTTCTTGATGGCACGCTCAATGTTGTCCTTCGGCATGTTCTCGCGCTTACAGGTGGCGATAACCGAACGCAGTGTAGGGTTGTTTTCGGGTTCCGGACCGCCTGCCTTTACGGCAATGGCGATTTGTTTGCCCAGACGTGTAAATGTTTTGGCCATGTGGCCCCATCTTTTCAGCTTGGTAGCTTTTCTATATTCAAACGCTCTTCCCATGGGAGTAATGTTTTTATTTTGATTTTAAATGATTCGTTCAATTGGTCTTATCTCAGTTTGGCATCCAGCTTGTTCTGCAAGTTGGCGATGAGCTTCTGCATAATCTTGTCGATCTGCTTCTCGTTGAGCGTGGCATTTTCGTCCTGCAACAGGAAGCTGACGGCGTAGCTCTTCTTGCCGGCTTCGAGGTTCTTGCCTTCGTATACATCGAACAGCTCAACGGATTTCAAGAGCTTCTTCTCGGTTTCATAAGCAATCTTCTCGATTTCGGCAAACTGGATTTTCTTGTCGAGCAGCAGAGCCAGGTCGCGTTTCACAGCCGGGAACTTGGAGATTTCCGTATAGCTGACCTTGATGTTCTTGATGGCCTTCATCAGCTCGTTCCAGTTGAGGTCGGCGTAGAAGACTTCGTTTTCGATATCGAAAGCTTTCAGAATCTTACGCGTCACAACACCGAACGTAGCCAGACGTTTTCCGCCACGCGTGTTCACTGACAGAGCGGCAGCATAGATATCATCAGTCAGGTTGCCGACAACGAGGTCGTGCATGTGCAGACCTACACGGGCCAAGATATTCTCCACATAGGCCTTGAGTTCGTATACCGAACTGTCTTCATCGGCATGTGCCCACGAATTGGACACCTTCTTACCGGTAAGCCACAAGCCCAGATGATATTCTTCCGAATAGGCGGCAAGAGGCTTCTCGTCGTTCTTCTTTTCGGCATTGAAATGGTAGCAGTTACCGAATTCGAAGAACTTCAGGTCGGCGTTCTTACGGTTGGCATTGCGCACGATGCTCTCCAGACCACCGAAGAGGAGCGTCTGGCGCATGGCGTTCAGATCGGCACTCAACGGATTCATCAGCATAACCAGATTGGCCGCGGGGCAAGACTCCAGTCCGTCGTAATAGGCGGCACGCGTCAACGAGTTGTTCAGAATCTCGTTGAAGCCGGCACCTACCAGCTGTTCGGCAATGAGGTTCTGAATCTTGTTCGACTTGTCGCATTCGCCCTTTGTGGTCAGGCTGGACTTCAAGGTCGTAGGTATCTCTACATTATTATATCCGTAAATACGGAGGATATCTTCGATGACATCGCAATCGCGCTGCACGTCTACACGATAGGGAGGTACGTCGAGCGTCAGTCCTTCGGAGGTTTCGTTCACAATCTTCATCTCCAGGCTCTTCACGATGCTCTTGATAGTTTCTACAGGGATGGTCTTGCCGATGAGTGAATGTACCTTTTCGTAAGAAAGCTCCACGCGGAAGTCGGCCACAGGACCTGCACACACATCCTTAATCTCGGATGAAATGGTACCTCCGGCCAGTTCCTTCACCATCAGGGCAGCCAACTTCAGGCAGTAGATGACACTGTTGGGGTCGATGCCGCGCTCGAAACGGAAGGAAGCATCGGTGCTCAGGCCATGACGACGGGCCGTCTTGCGCACCCAAGTGGGATGGAAATAGGCACTCTCAAGGAATACATCCTTGGTAGCTTCAGTAGAACCAGAGTTCAGACCGCCAAACACACCGGCGATACACATGGCTTCTTCGCGGTTACAAATCATCAGGTCTCGTTCGCTCAGCTTACGCTCCACGCCGTCCAATGTCACGAAAGGTGTGCCTTCGGGCATAGTCTTCACGATGACTTCGCCCCCCTTGATGGTGTCGGCATCGAAGCAGTGCAACGGCTGGCCGAAAGCATGGACGATATAATTAGTAATATCGACTACATTATTAATAGGACGCAGACCAATGGTGCGGAGCTTGTCCTGCAACCAGGCGGGACTTTCCTTGACCGTAACCCCTTTGACTGTAACGCCGGCATAATGAGGACAGGCCTCGGCGTTCTCGACCGTCACGTTGATGTCCAGGTCGTGGTTCTCGACGGCAAAAGCATCTACCGACGGGCGCTTCAGGGTAGCTGTACGTCCGTTCTGAACCAACCAGGCATAGAGATCGCGAGCCACACCGTAATGCGAGCAGGCATCGGCACGGTTGGGCGTGATGTCCACCTCGAGCACGTAATCGCTCTTCACCTGATAGTAATCCTTGGCCAGCGTACCGGGAACTACATCGGCGGGCAGCACAATGATACCGGCATGGTCGGTACCGATGCCTATCTCGTCTTCCGCGCAAATCATTCCATTGGATTCCACTCCGCGAAGCTTTGATTTCTTGATGGTAAAGCACTGTTCTCCGTCATAGAGCTTGGTGCCCAGCGTGGCGACCACCACTTTCTGTCCGGCAGCTACATTGGGAGCGCCGCAGACAATCTGTACGGGTTCGCCCGAACCGAGGTTGACGGTGGTGACGTGCATGTGGTCTGAATTCGGATGAGGGACGCATGTCAGCACTTCGCCTATCACCAGTCCTTCCAGTCCGCCCTTGACGGTCTGCACTTCTTCCACACCGCCCGTCTCCAGTCCGATGGAGGTAAGCGCGGCGGCAACTTCGTCCGGCGTCAGGTCGAAATCGACGTACTCTTTCAACCAGTTATAAGAGATATTCATATCGTAATGTTTTTATTGTTTCCAAAAGTGACCTGCAAAGGTAATAAGATTTTTTATTTCGTCGGGAATTATCGCCGAAGAAAATACGTAAAAAGCCTTTCACTGAATCAAGAACGTGACGACAGACATTCGAAAAGGAGTTTATGCAAAGCTGACTCCAAGCGCCGGCGAGCTTCCTCCATCAGCACTTCATGCCCCAGTTCCTTTTGCAGGGAGGTGACACCCTTATCTACAAATCCGCATGGATGAATATAACTGAAATAGCGTAAATCGGTATTCACATTGAAAGCCAAGCCATGCATGGTGACGTAATGGCTGCTCCTCACCCCAATGGCGCAAATCTTGCGGGCACGCGGCGTGTCGCCTTCCAGCCAGACGCCTGTAGCCTTCTCCACCCTTCCTGCCTCTATGCCATAGGAAGCACAAACGTTGATAACCGCTTCTTCGAGGAGATGAACGTATTCCTTCAGGCCAAGGCCGAAATCTTCCAGATTCAGAATGGGATAACACACCTGCTGACCAGGACCGTGATAAGTGATGTCCCCACCCCGGTCTATATGATAATAGGTGGCACCGATACGCTGGAGCTGCTCTTCGCTCAAAAGCATGTTATGCTCCTTACCGCTACGCCCCAAGGTGTAGACGTGCGGATGTTCGCAGAAGATTATGCGGTTCGTATACTCGCGGCCACTTTGCTTGGCCTGCACCAATGCCTCAAAATATTCCGCCTGTTTTTTCCAGGCCTGCTCATAGGAGATGACTCCCCAATTTTCCACCATTGTTTTCATGCCTGCAAAGGTAGAAGATTTCGGGAAAAACCTTATCTTTGCCCCACTAAAAAATATGATAGCGTTATGGATTTTCCCCACGTTGACCTTCCGGTAGACATCATCGCATGGACAGATGTAACCGAAGACATCCTGAACATCTACAAACAATCGTGCCGGCTGAAAGCCTGCATATTCGCTTTGTGCATCGAAGGAACCATCACCGTATCCATCAATCTCATGGATACGGAAATCAAGCAGGGTGACTTCATCGTATTGCTTCCCGGCACCATCATCCAGTTCTATTCCCAACAGGAGAAGGTCCGTATCGGATTTGTAGGCTTTTCGGAACAATGCATTACCAAGGTGAATGTCGTCCAATCGACTTTCCACTCCCTGTCTTCCATCCTGCGTTCTCCCGTACTGCACATCGACTCTACTGTAGCATCTTACTTCCAGGACTACTTCGCGTTGCTGGGCCGCATCACAACAGGCTCGCATCCACTGGATACGGAAATGATACGGCACATTTTGGAAGGTATGCTCTACGGAGTAGACAAACTGTACAGTGATGTGCCCATACAGGACATCAAGCTACAGAGCAGGAAAGAAGAAATCTGCCGCAAGCTGGTACAGCTCGTCACTGAAAACTATACCCACGAACGCCGGGCAAAGTTCTATGCCGACAAAATGGGCATTTCACTCCAACATCTGAGTACCACAGTCAAACAGGCTACGGGGAAAAACGTACTCGACATCATAGCCCACGTCATTCTGGTAGACGCCAAATCCAAACTCAAATCGACTGACATGACTGTACAGGAAATAGCCTATTCGCTCAACTTCCCCAACGCTTCTTTTTTCGGCAAATACTTCAAGCGGTATGTAGGCATGAGCCCGCAAGAATACAGGAACAGTTAGGGCGATCCACAAACAGGAAAAAAGTTTTCCCGTTTATGCACCAAGTTCAAGTAATTAATCCTATATTTGTCGTTAATGTGCCAACAGCACATTGATGTTTTATTAACAGAAACAACTTATGAGAAAACATTCTGCCATATTACTGACGCTTTTGCTTGCCGCAGGCTCGTTATTCTTCTCCTGCAATAACAACTTGAAACCTAATGCAGGAAATTTTGAGTTCGACAGCATTCAAGCTAACCGCACGGAACATCTCTTCGGAGATACGGCCAAACCGGCCTGCAACATCCATATCAACATGACCTGTATCACAAAATCGACCGAAGAGGCGATGAAAGACAGCGTCAACCAATACTTGCTTTCGGCGTGCCTGGGAGAAAAGTATATGAAAAAGGCACCTGAAAATGCCATAAAGGAATATGTAAAAGGATACATAGAGAACTATCGGAAAGATCTGGAACCCCTGTTCCTACAGGAAGCCAAAGAAGACACCGCCAATGTAGGTTCATGGTATTCTTATTATAAAGGTATAGAGGGACACGTGCAACTTTATCAGCAGAACCTGTTCGTTTACCGCATAGACTACAATGAATATACAGGAGGGGCGCACGGCATCTACATGACCACCTATCTGAACCTGGACTTGAGGACATTGACCCCCGTACATCTGGACGACCTCTTTGTGCCCAACTATAAGGAGGCGCTGACGGACTTGCTCTGGAACCAGCTGATGGCTGACAACCAAGTGACAACCCACGAAGAACTGGAAGACATGGGATATACCAGTACCGGCGAACTGACCCCAACGGAAAACTTCTTCATCGGTCCTGAAGGAATCACTTTCCACTATAATATATATGACATTGCTCCATACGTCATGGGAGCTACTCAAATTACGTTGCCCTACGATGCCGTACAGCATCTGTTGAACGACACATCCGGCATCCTGGACAATGTCAACAAATAAACTGCTATCATCATTCAAAAACAACAGATCCATGGACATCATACTGAAATATTTTCCCAACCTCTCTGACAAGCAAAAGCAACAATTTGCTGCTTTGGGAGAGCTGTATACCGACTGGAATTCGAAAATCAACGTCATTTCGCGTAAAGATATCGGCAACCTGTATGAACACCATATACTCCATTCGCTGGGCATCGCACAAATCATCCGTTTCACACCCGGCAGCCGTATCATGGACTTGGGAACCGGCGGCGGATTTCCCGGCATACCACTGGCCATTCTCTTTCCCGAAGTGCAATTCCACCTGGTGGACAGTATCGGCAAGAAAATACGAGTGGCCACTGAAGTGGCCCAAAGCATCGGTCTTACCAACACGACCTTCAGCCATACGCGTGCCGAAGAAGTGAAAGATTCCTATGATTTTGTTGTGAGCCGTGCTGTGATGCCTTTGGCCGACCTGATGAAAATCATCCGCAAAAACATAGCGGCCCATCAGCAGAATGCCCTGCCTAACGGTCTCATCTGCCTCAAGGGAGGTGAACTGGAAAACGAGACCATGCCTTTCCGACACAAAACCACGATATGGAATCTGAGCGATTATTTTGAAGAAGAATTTTTCCAAACCAAGAAAGTGGTGTATGTAGCGGGGTGAAAAGGCTATAAATCAAGATATAACAACAGAACCATGAAAATAAAAAGATTTGAATTCAATATGTTTCCCGTAAACTGCTATGTTTTATGGGACGAAACCAATGAAGCAGTCGTCATCGACCCCGGCTGTTTCTATGAAGAGGAAAAGCTGGATTTGAAAGGATTCATCATACACAACGGCCTCCAAGTGAAACACCTGCTGAACACCCATCTTCATTTGGACCACATTTTCGGCAACCCTTTTATGCTGAAAGAATTCGGACTGAAAGCCGAAGCCAATCAGGCTGATGAATTCTGGATAGAGAATGCTCCGAAACAGAGCCGGATGTTCGGATTCCAACTGCAAGAGGAACCCGTTCCGCTGGGACATTATCTGCATGACGGCGATATGATCCACTTCGGACATACAACATTGGAATGTATCCACGTGCCGGGACATTCGCCTGGCAGCCTGGTCTATTATTGTGCGGCCGAACATTGCATGTTTTCGGGAGATGTACTCTTCCAAGGCAGCATAGGACGAGCTGATCTGACCGGAGGCAACTTTGATGACCTCATCGAACACATCTGCAGCCGTCTGTTTGTACTGCCCAATGAAACAATTGTCTATCCCGGACATGGGGCGCCGACTACCATCGGAATCGAAAAAGCCGAAAACCCTTTTTTCAGATAAATGACTATTTTCACTAATTTACTTAATATTACCACCATGATAAACGATTCATTATCCTGCCGCCACAACGGCATCAGTCCGGAGGACGAGAAAATCATGCTCCGCAAAATAGGCGTCGACAGCCTCGACGAACTGATTGACAAAACCATTCCTTCGGATATCCGACTGAAAAAGCCGCTCGATCTGCCCGAACCCATGACTGAATACGAGTTTGCGCAACACATAGCCCGACTCGCTTCCAAAAACAAACTGTTTACGACCTATATAGGTATGGGATGGTATGGCAGCATTACACCGGCCGTCATCCAACGTAATGTGTTTGAAAATCCGGTTTGGTACACATCATACACTCCTTACCAGACTGAAGTTTCGCAAGGACGTCTTGAAGCCTTGATGAACTTCCAGACTGCCGTATCCGACCTCACCGGTATGCCATTGGCCAATTGTTCTCTGCTAGACGAAGCTACAGCAGCAGCCGAAGCTGTAACAATGATGTATGCTCTGCGTTCGCGCCAACAACAGAAGGAAGGTGCCAATGTAGTCTTTGTAGATGAAGCCATTTTCCCGCAAACACTGGCTGTCATGACAACCCGTGCCGTTCCGCAAGGCATTATTCTCCGTACTGGGAAATATACAGAGGCACAATTCACCCCAGATGTCTTTGCCTGTGTGCTCCAGTATCCCAACGCCAACGGATGTATAGAAGACTACCGTACTTTTGTAGAACAAGCTCATGCTGCCGGATGCAAAGTTGCTGTGGCAGCCGACATCCTAAGCCTTGCCTTACTGACTCCTCCGGGAGAATGGGGAGCTGACATTGTATTCGGTTCTACCCAAAGACTGGGTACTCCCATGTTCTATGGAGGTCCTTCTGCCGCCTACTTTGCAACCCGCGACGAATACAAGCGCAACATGCCTGGACGTATCATCGGATGGTCCAAAGACAAGTACGGCAAACTGTGTTATCGCATGGCTCTACAGACCAGAGAACAGCATATCAAACGTGAAAAGGCTACATCCAATATCTGTACGGCCCAGGCCTTGCTGGCCACTATGGCTGGTTTCTATGCCGTTTATCACGGCCAGGAGGGTATCCGTACCATAGCCAGCCGCATTCATAGCATTGCCGCTTATTTGGAAAAAACAATTGAGTCACTCGGCTATGTACAGATAAATGCTTCCTATTTTGACACCTTGCGTTTTGCCTTGCCGGCAACAATTTCTGCCCAACAAATACGTACCATAGCCCTCAGTAAGGAAGTGAATCTGCGCTACTTCGACAACGGCGATGTAGGTATGAGTATCGATGAAACCACCGATATCGCTGCTATCAATACCTTGCTCAGCATTTTTGCCATCGCAGCCGAAACCGAAGTTCCTCAGACAACCGATATTCCTGATGCCAACACACTTCCTGAAGCGCTCCGACGGCAAAGTCCCTACCTGACGCATGAGGTCTTCTGCCGCTATCACACTGAAACGGAAATGATGCGTTACATCAAACGGCTCGACCGCAAGGACATCTCACTGACCCATTCCATGATTTCGCTGGGTTCATGTACCATGAAACTCAATGCGGCGGCCGAAATGCTCCCCCTGAGCCGTCCTGAATTCATGAACCTGCATCCCCTTGTGCCCGAAGACCAGGCTGAAGGTTATCGGGAACTGATTCACAATCTCAGCGAAGAGTTGAAAATCATCACGGGATTTGCAGGTGTCAGCCTCCAGCCAAACTCTGGCGCAGCAGGTGAATATACCGGACTTCGTGTGATTCGTGCTTACCTTGAAAGTATAGGGCAAGGTCATCGCAACAAGATTCTGATCCCTGCATCCGCTCACGGAACAAACCCGGCCAGTGCCGTACAGGCAGGATTTACAACCGTCACGTGCGCTTGTGATGAACATGGTAATGTCGACATGAATGATTTGCGCCTCAAGGCCGAAGAAAATAAGGACTCACTGGCAGCCCTGATGATAACCTATCCGTCGACCCATGGCATCTTCGAGACGGAAATCGTAGAAATATGCAAGATTATCCATGCTTGTGGAGCACAAGTCTATATGGATGGTGCCAACATGAACGCACAAGTCGGTTTGACAAACCCTGGCTATATCGGAGCTGATGTCTGTCACCTGAACCTGCACAAGACTTTTGCATCGCCTCATGGAGGAGGCGGTCCTGGTGTAGGACCTATCTGCGTAGCCGAACACTTGGTTCCTTTCCTGCCCGGACATGCTCTCTTCGGCAACTCAGCCAATGAAGTGTCTGCCGCACCATTCGGTAGTGCCGGTATTCTGCCCATCACCTATGGCTATATCCGCATGATGGGAACTGAAGGTCTGACGCGTGCTACCCGCACGGCCATCCTCAACGCCAACTATCTGGCGGCCTGCCTGCAAGACACATACGGCATTGTTTATCGGGGTGCACAAGGATTTGTAGGACATGAGATGATTCTGGAATGCCGCAAGATTCACGAGGAGACCGGCATCAGCGAAAACGACATCGCCAAACGATTGATGGATTACGGCTATCATGCCCCCACTCTCTCGTTCCCTGTACACGGTACGCTGATGATAGAGCCGACTGAAAGTGAAAGTCTGGCCGAACTGGACAACTTTGTAGATGTGATGCTTCATATCTGGCAGGAAATACAGGAAGTAAAAGAAGGACGTGCAGACAAGACGGACAATGTTCTGCTCAATGCACCGCATCCTGAATACGAAGTAGTATCTGACCAGTGGGAACACAGCTATACCCGCCAAAAAGCAGCCTATCCCACAGAAGCTGTCCGAGAAAACAAGTTCTGGATAAATGTAGCCCGCGTAGACAACACCTTGGGAGACCGAAAACTCCTGCCTACACGCTACGGCACATTCGATTGATTTCAAATTCGGTAAATACCATAAAATCAGCCAACTTTTTATACACAATGTATTACGAACAATTGGCTGATTTTATTCTATTTACTGAATGCCCTTAAAAATGCAATGAAAAATTGCAATGAAAAGAGGCCGTCTCAAAATAGAGAAGTGCTAACATTTTGTCATCGTAGTGAAGAATCCTTAAAACAGCTGTTTATGTATTGAGATCCTTCACTTCGTTCAGGATGACATTGCGTTTTGATAATACTTTCCTGTTTTGAGACAACCTCTCTTTTTTTTGGGGGGGGAGGGGAAATTTTCTGAATCAAAAAAAATCAGAGACTTACATCACGTAAGCCTCTGATTGTCAAAATGAGCGGCAAGCGGGACTCGAACCCGTGACCCTCAGCTTGGGAAGCTGATGCTCTACCAACTGAGCTACTGCCGCCTATTATTTCTTAGGGTTAGAAATCTTTTTCAAACGCGTTGCAAAGATAGATTTTTTTTTTAAAAGAACTATCATAAATGGGGTATATTTTTGTCTGTCATAATACATATTTTGTATATTGTTGTAAATTAGCTGTTTATTGATTGACTTCCCAAAGGAAGCAGGAACATTTACTGAATATCCCCAATTAAAGAAGCACTTGAAAACCAGTTTTCTTCTCTTCCAATCTTATTATATATTAGAATTCTTTCCGGATTTTCAGTCCCAAGCCATAATTGTCACCGTAAATATTACCACGATCCAAAGCCAAGGATGCCTCAAACCGCCACCCCTGCAGTTCATGCGGTTTATAGTCTACTTTCAGATAAGCCGACACATTATGTAGAATATCCAATGTAGGCCGGTTAGTACCACCCCATGTACGGCTCCAAGTTAATTTCGCCGTATAGTTCCAATCGGCAACCAGCTGACCTTTCCATCCCGCATGCAAAGCCTTCACGCGATTGTACAAAAACTGCATCTGACCATTTTCATTGTAGACGGGCGACCTCAACAGTGGATTACCATTAGCCATTCCCCAATGCGACCAACTGTGATACAAGAAATTATTGTAATAATTATCTCCACCTCCAGTTTTCTGAACCGGTCCTTCACCCGGATTATGCAAACCATGCAATGGACCACTGGTATTTGTCGTCTGCAAGTATTCCAATACCACATTTTCTATTACCCGGAATCGTGGGAAATGCAATTCCACCCCCCATAAACCATCCCATCCGTTCTGTTTTCCCATACCGGAAAAATCATCGAAAAAGTTATCCAGATACAGACTTGCCTCTATGCGGTTTCCTCTATACGTACCCCGTATTTGTTCAGAGCCCACGGTATTCCCCTGGTAAAAAATAGCATCACCCATGTTTACCTCCTCGTCTCCCCCGCTGGGAATGAATGCCCTCCAATAGTTTTTCAATCCGTTACCCAAATTCTGCTCTCCACTCGTCGTCACCCTTGTTCCTCCAAACTGATTGTTCATTGTCATGCCAAAATCCAACTGCCATTTTCCTCCTGGTATGCCGATTCGCACGAATCCTTCCTTATGATGATATTTGATACCCTTCACATAGTGATATCCCTGCACGGACGCATGCCTGTCCAACCAATCACCATCCGTAAACCATCCGTAACTTATCTCTCCCCGAATGGCCAGTCTTTTCAACAAATACACATAATCCGGCAATCCTACCATAATTTGCGGAATAGGTTTCGCATTACCACTCCAAGTCATCTCTCCACTGCTTAACTCGGCATTCATCAAGGGAGCATTCATTTCTTTGGCTCCTACCAATATGCCCAACCATTTGTATCGAAAATCTCCATAAGCCTGCTGTATGCCTGAAGCAGTTCCCTTAGCACCAATCAAATCCAGTCCGGCTTCTACATTCCATCGTCCCCATTGGTCACAATACACAACTCCGCTACGCAAATATGCACTGTTTTCCAAGCTTCCCAACCCCTGCCGATTGCTCACCTGCCATAACGGCGTATAGTCGCCCGTATAGACCGTAGAGCCAAATTCCACAAAACTTTGCAAATTAACCTGCTGTTCCCTCTGGGCGAATCCACTTATCGGTATCAATCCCAAACAAGCTCCCCAAAGTCCATATTTCAAACTTTTTTTCATATATCCGCTATCATTTTTCCGGCGCAAAAGTACAAAATAGAAATCAGAACTCAAATTCCTAATTCCATATTTCATATTTGATTAAGAGTTCATAAATGCCAAATACACCTCTTCCACTTAAAAAATCTTTTTTCTTTACCTCTGTTTTTATTTTTTTCGTACCTTTGTGCCCGATTATACATAATAAAGTAAATTATGATTATAGCCATAGACTTTGACGGAACTATTGTAGAGCACCGATACCCCAGCATCGGACGCGAATTACCATTTGCAATTGAAACGCTCAAAAAATTGAGTGCCGAACGTCATAAACTAATTCTTTGGACTGTCCGCGAAGGTCGTCTGCTTGACGAAGCACTTGAGTTCTGCCGTGAACGCGGACTTGAATTCTATGCCGTCAACCGTGATTATCCAGAAGAAGAGCAAGAACGTAACAATCATTTTTCACGTAAGCTCAAAGCCGATATTTTTATAGATGACCGAAATTTGGGCGGATTGCCTGACTGGGGGACAATCTACGAAATGATTCACCATCGGCTCAGCTACGAAGACCTCCTTCGCCATTACGAGACTCAGGAAAATGAATCCCCCAACAAGAAAGGGTGGTTTTCTCGTCTTTTCCGACGTTAAGCAAACAGCTTTCTTATATTTATATATATAATTGATGAATAGATTAAACAAAACAATGATATGAACAAACATCTGCACTTCTTTCTATTATTGGGGGCAATAACCCTCGGATGGTTGACGTCCTGTACGTCCTATAAGAATGTACCCTATTTACAGAATCCTGATGTTGTCAACCAGTATCTTGATTCTCTTCCACTCTATGACGCCCGTATTCAACCCAAAGATTTGCTCAGTATCACAGTTAACACCACCGATCCACAAGCTGCCGCTCCGTTTAATCTTACGGTACAGACACCATACAATGCTGCTCAGGCTAACAGTTACACCACATCCCAACCTGCTCTCCAACAGTATCTGGTGAGCAATACTGGTGAGATAGATTTCCCCGTAATAGGCAGACTCAAAGTTGGTGGGCTTACCAAGAATCAGGCTGAGGACCTTATCCGCCAACAGCTGAAACCTTATCTCAAAGAAATACCTATTGTTACTGTCCGCATGGCAAATTATAAGATTTCCGTTTTAGGAGAAGTAGCCCGTCCCGGAACCTTTACTGTATCCAATGAAAAAGTCAACATCCTCGAAGCTCTTGCCATGGCAGGTGATATGACTGTATACGGTGTCCGCGACAATGTCAAACTTATCCGAGAAGATGCCAATGGCAAGCGTGAAATCGTTACACTGAATCTCAACCAGGCTGATCTCGTACTCTCGCCATACTATTACTTACGCCAAAACGATGTTCTCTATATCACCCCCAATGAGACCAAAGCACGTACATCGGCCATCAGTTCCAGTACGACAATTTGGTTCTCAGTGGTCAGCTCCATCGTATCGCTTGCTACTTTAGTTATAGCTATTGCCCGCTAACCGTTACCATTATTCATTAACCATTCAAGAATAAATTATGATAAAAGAAGATAAGACTAACACCATTGATGATACGTTCCTGCTGGACAACGACTCCTCCGGAGAGGATTCTTTTAATCTCCAGGCATTGGTACTTAAATACCTACCTTATTGGCCTTGGTTTGTAGCCAGCGTAATGGCCTGCCTTATCGGTTGTTACCTATACTTACGCTTTCAAGCTCCGGTATACAACGTTTCCGCCGCCATGCTCATTAAAGAAGATGAAAAGAAAAGTAATATGGGAGGGAACAATGCCTTGGCGGCTATGACCGATTTTGGCATGTTTTCCATGACCAACAATTTCGATAACGAAGTTGAAATCTTGCAGTCGCGTACGCTCGTCAAAAAAGTGGTCAGCCACTTAGGACTTTACATTAATACTGCACAGGCACGTACCTTTGGTTACGACATTCCCCTCTACCGCGAGGCTCCTGTCCGCCTCTACATGACAGCAGAAGAAGCTGACAAACTTCCTTCACCGGTACAAGTCGACATGCGTTACACGCCCGAAGGTTCACTGGCAGTACGTGCGCTCTACCGTCCTGCACCCGAAGCCGATGAAATCAAACTAGAACAGACATTTTCTTCACTGCCCGCCGTGTTGCCTACTCCAGTGGGAGTCCTCAGTTTTATGGCCAACGATTCCTTACTGGCAGACAGCCTTCATCCGGTTACCGAAGAAATCCATCTTCGTAGTACCATCATCAGTCCTACGGCTGCAGCAAACAGTTATTGCGGTAGCCTGACTATCGAACCGGCTTCCAAAACCACAACTATCGCCAACATTTCTGTGCAAAACACCCATACTCTCCGTGCAGCAGATTTCATCAACTGTCTGGTGGCATTTTACAATCGTGACACCAATGATGAGAAAAACGAAGTCGCCCGGAAGAGCGCTGAATTCATAGATGAACGTATCGCCATCATCAATGCCGAATTAGGTACTACCGAAAATGAATTGGCTGCTTTCAAGCAAAGGGCTGGCCTTACTGACCTCACCAGTGATGCTCAACAAGCCTTACAGGAGAGTTCGCGGTATGAACAGCAACGAGTGGCCAATGAAAATCAAATCAGTTTGGTTACCTATCTCAAACAATATATCGACAGCCCTGACAATAGGAATGAAGTATTGCCTGCCAACGTCGGTTATACAGATGCCAACCTTACTTCGGTCATTGAACAATATAACACCCTTATTATCGAACGTCAGCGCCTGTTACGTACATCCAGCGAGACCAACCCAGCTGTAGTCAACATGAATACCGGCATTGACGCCATGCGCCGTACGGTACTAACCACTGTCAATAGTGTGCTCGAAGGTCTACGTATCACTCGTGCCGACCTGGCCCGTCAAGCGTCCAAATTTGAAGGTCGTATCAGTAATGCTCCTTTACAGGAGAAAGAATTCATGACCATTTCCAGACAGCAGGAAATCAAGGCTACCCTCTACATCATGCTGCTGCAAAAACGTGAAGAGAATGCCATCACGTTAGCAGCCACTGCCAACAATGGTCGCCTCATTGAAGACGCCCAGGCAGACCCTGCTCCCGTGTCGCCTAAAAAGAAGATGTTCATGCTTGTAGCACTTGTATTAGGCATGGGTATCCCCGTTTCTGCTATCTACCTCATTGACCTGTTGAAATACAAGATTGAGAAGCGTAGTGATGTAGAGCGTATTACCAGCGTCTCCATCATTGGTGAAATTCCGATTTCCCAGTCCAAAAAAGTCGAAAGTGAAGGAGCCATTGTGGTTCGAGAAAACAAAAACGACATTATGGAAGAAACATTCCGTGGTCTACGTACGAATCTGCTCTTCATGCTTGAGAAAGGACAGCAAGTTATTCTCTTTACTTCAAGTCAACCTGCCGAAGGTAAATCCTTTATTGCAGGAAACACAGCAGTCAGTTTGGCCTATCTCGGTAAAAAAGTTATCATTATTGGTATGGATATCCGTAAGCCAGGTCTGAACAAAGTTTTCAATCTGAGCCGCCACATGGAAGGAATAACCAGTTATTTAAGTGACCCTGATCATGTAGACCTTTTCAGCCTTATCCAGCAGAGTCATGTCAGTACCAACCTTGATATTTTGCCTGGTGGTGCCATTCCCCCTAATCCAACAGAATTGGTAGCCCGCGATGGACTTGATAGAGCCATTGCCAAACTTAAAGAGCGTTATGACTATATCATACTTGATACAGCTCCTATCGGTATGGTAACCGATACAGCTATCATTGGTCGTGTAGCTGACCTTTGCGTATATGTCTGCCGTGCTGATGTCACACCGAAAATAGCTTATGGTTATATTAACGTTCTTCGTGACCAAAAACTATTCCCCAAACTAGCAACCGTCATTAACGGTATTGATATGTCCAAACGTAAAAATAGTTACGGCCGTAAATATGGATATGGTTACGGTTATGGCTATGGTTATGGCTATGGTTATGGTTTCGAAGCTGAAAATAAAAAAAAGAAATGATGCAATAACCTAGATTTTATTCAATCGTAGAAGGAAACCATTTCTAAATTAAGTTTTCTCTACGTAATTATGGGCAATACTCTTCAGTTCTTTATGTCTTAGAATGTGACAAAGACTATGAACCGAATCGAAAGAACATCTTCATGGTCAATATAATATTCTATCCGGACATATTAATTTCTGAAGGGTATTGTCTTTATTTATATATAAATCACGTAATTATTTCCCTTAATAAGTTAATATAGGATGTAATTATAAGTACCCATGATAATGTACAATTAAAAAATATATTCATGACGACTATCTACAAAGCTCTTTTTCTTTTTCCCACTATAACTAAAATGACAAATATCAAGAAAATGGAACTGTGCTGAAAACAGACTTAAAAAGTTCATTTAAAATCACTGTTTCTTTATTAACTTTGCAACATAAAAATATAATAATGACAATAAAAGAAACATATTCTTCAAAAAAACAGAATATTCAGCACAGATAGAAATTAATTCTATAACGTAAAAATATGGGAAATAAGAGGGTAGCCCTGATAACAGGCATCACGGGCCAGGACGGATCGTTTCTGGCAGAATTCTTAATGGAAAAAGGGTATGACGTGCACGGTACCATCCGCCGCTCGTCGGTAGACTATCGCGAACGCATCGCGCATCTGGAGGGGAAAACGAACTTCCACCTGCACTATGCGGACCTGACGGACTCGATGAGCATGCTGCAGGTGGTGAGCAAGGTGCGTCCGACGGAGATATACAACCTGGCGGCACAGAGCCATGTGCAAGTGAGCTTCGACTCGCCGGAGTTTACGGCGAACGTGGACGCAACGGGTGTGCTGCGTGTATTGGAGGCTGTGCGCCTCTGCGGACTGACAGACACGTGCCGCATCTACCAGGCTTCGACCTCGGAGCTGTATGGCAAAGTGGAAGAGGTGCCGCAGAACGAGAATACGCCGTTCCACCCCTACTCGCCCTATGCGGTGGCGAAGCTGTACGGGTTCTGGATTGTGAAGGAGTATCGCGAGGCGTATAACATGTACTGCTGCTCGGGCATCCTGTTCAACCACGAAAGTGAGCGACGCGGTGAGACGTTTGTGACGCGCAAGATTACGCTGGCGGCAGCTCGCATCGCACAGGGCAAGCAGGAGAAACTGCTGCTGGGTAACCTGGACTCGCTGCGCGACTGGGGCTACGCAAAGGACTACGTGGAGTGCATGTGGCTGATATTGCAGCAGGAGAAGCCGGAGGACTTTGTGATTGCAACGGGCGTGCAGCACTCGGTAAGGGAGTTCTGCTACCTGGCCTTCAAGCATGCGGGCATCGAACTGGAGTTCAAGGGCGAAGGCATCAACGAGAAAGGTTACGACAAGGCCACGGGCAAGTGTGTGGTGGAGGTAAGCGAGGACTTCTACCGCCCGACGGACGTAGTGAACCTGTGGGGTGACCCGACGAAGGCAAAGGAGAAGCTGGGATGGAATCCGCAGACGACGTCGTTCGAAGAGCTGGTGCGCATCATGGTGACGCACGACATGCAGAAGGTTGCGGCAGAACACGTGGCCAGCGTGATGCGGACGAATCTGGCGGAGTATCTGGAGAAGGGGATCGTGAAATAATGAATAATGAAGAATGAAGAATCAATGACAAGTATTCTTCATTCTTTATTGGCTTTGCTCAAAACCTCTCTTGTTTTTCATTTAAAAAGGTTTCAATCCGCAATGAAATAATTCTTAATTCTTAATTTTTAATTCTTCATTTATAGAGTGGAAAAGACAGCAAAAATATATGTAGCCGGACACCGGGGTATGGTGGGATCGGCCATCGTAAAGGAACTGCAACGGCAGGGATATACGAACATCGTGACGCGTACGCACAAGGAACTGGACCTGACGCGACAGGACCAGGTGGAGAAGTTTTTCGCGGAAGAACGGCCGGAATATGTGTTTCTGGCTGCAGCGAAGGTGGGAGGCATCGTGGCCAACCAGGAGGCACTGGCGGACTTCATGTACGAAAACATGATGCTGGAGATGAACGTGATACATGCGGCCTGGAAGAACGGATGCCGGAAACTGGAGTTTCTGGGGTCGTCGTGCATCTATCCGCGCATGGCTCCGCAGCCGATGAAGGAGAGCTGCCTGCTGACGTCGGAACTGGAGAAGACGAACGAGGCGTATGCGCTGGCAAAAATCAGCGGGCTGAAGTATTGCGAGTATCTGAACAAACAGTACGGGACGGACTACATCAGTGTGATGCCGACGAACCTGTACGGACCGAACGACAACTATCACCCGGAACACAGCCACGTGCTGCCGGCCCTGATACGGCGCTTCCACGAGGCGAAGGTGCAGGGACTGAAGGAGGTGACGTGCTGGGGCGACGGCAGTCCGCTGCGGGAATTCCTGTACGTGGACGACCTGGCCAACCTGTGTGTGTTCCTGATGAACCGCTACAGCGGTAACGAGACAGTGAACGCGGGTACGGGCAAGGAGCTGACCATCAAGGAGCTGACGGAGAAGGTGGCGAAGATCATCGGCTACGAAGGGGAAATCCTGTGGGACCCCACCCGACCGAACGGCAC
>ENA-UONW01002337-UONW01002337.1-human-gut-metagenome-genome-assembly--contig:-CS52-NODE-2337-length-18877-cov-17.138455_pt1 | contig 18877 bp, 19 predicted proteins | sample MGYA00242463_ERZ724010 | MGnify/ENA metagenome assembly ERZ724010 | reverse complement strand
TTTAGGGCGCGGGAGATTCCGCGCGGGCGGAAGCTGATGTGGCCGGGGTGGTTGGCGTGGGATGTTGTTGTTTAAGATTAGAGGAGAGGCTTACGGAGGCGTGCGGGCCGGGCATGCCCGGCCCCTACCGGGAGGTGAAAAAGGTAGGGTGTCAGGTAGGGGCAAGGTGCGGCGGAGGGGTCAAGACCCCTCCCTACGAATGGAAGATTCAATGGCAGCAGACGCAAAGCGTGCGGGCCGGGCATGCCCGGCCCCTACTAGGTGGTTAAAGGAAAGCAATCGGCAACAGGCAGGAATCCCTCCGGCGCTGCGGCGCCACCTCCCTTTGACAAGGGAGGCAGGGTGCTTTTTATTGCGAATCTCTCGAAAACCGTCGCCCTTGCCCTTGCATAATTGCGCAGTTAGCCTTATAATATACTGTAAGTGTACTATAAGGAGGGGTGTGCCACGCTGCAGACAAAAACACAAAAACAGGTGCTGGGAATCCTGGGAGGGCTGGGACCCGCGGCCAGCTGTTATCTGTATCAGATGCTGATCGACCACACACCCGCGACGTGCGACCAGGACCATATCGACATTGTCATCTCGTCCCGCGCGTCGACACCGGACCGCACAGCGTTCATCATAGGTAAAAGCAAGGATGACCCGTTTGCTGTGATGGAGCAGGATGGCTTCAGCCTGGTACACTACGGCGCAACGGTGCTGGCGATTCCATGCAACACAGCGCACTATTTTTATGACCGCCTGGCCGAGGCACTGCCCGTGCCTGTGCTGAACATGCCGCGCCTGACCGTGGCCGATGCTAAGGCGGCAGGCTGCACAAAGCTGGGCATTCTGGCAACGGACGGCACACTGGCCGCCGAGACGTATCAGCTCGCCTGCCAGGCGCAGGGCATTGATTGGGCGGTACCGTCGGAGGAGCACCAGCAGGAGGTCATGTCGGTCATTTATGACGACATCAAGCAGGGCAAACGCGCCGATATGGCAAAGTTCGGTGCGGCGGTGCACGACCTGAAAAAGCAGGGCTGCGACATGGCCGTGCTGGGCTGCACAGAGCTGAGCCTCGTTAAAAGGGACGAGCACTTGGGCAAGTTCTTCATCGACAGCACCGAGGTGCTGTGCAGGCACGCGCTGGAAGCGTGCGGGGTGAAGCCGATAGGGTTCTAGCCCTATAGGGTAAAGTGTCCGGGAAAGCGCGTAACTGCGGCGAACGGGCAGAACCCTTCCGGCCATCGCTGCGCTCGGCCACCTTCCCTGAAAGGGGAGGCTTGCGGGGCGTCGGGGACGCCGCCCCCTACAAGGCACGTCATAAACGTAAAAAGCACACCACACAGGTTTGTTTATATAAGGAGAGAAATCACAGATGGATCAGAAAAAATTCTACATTACAACGCCGATCTATTATCCCAGCGATAAGCTGCACATCGGCCATACCTACTGCACCGTCGCTACCGACGCTATGGCCCGCTACAAGCGGCTGCAGGGCTACAACGTCAAGTTCCTGACCGGCACCGACGAGCACGGCCAGAAGATCGAGCTGAAGGCCAAGGAGGCCGGTGTTACGCCGCAGCAGTTCGTCGATAACATCGTCGAGGGCCCCAAGGGCGTCAAGGATCTGTGGAAGCTGATGAACATCAGCTATGACCGCTTCATCCGCACCACCGACGACTACCATGTTGCTGCCATCCAGAAAATCTTCAAGAAGATGTATGAAAAGGGCGACATCTACAAGGGCAAGTATGTCGGCAAGTACTGCACCCCCTGCGAGAGCTTCTGGACCGAGAGCCAGCTCGTCAACGGCTGCTGCCCCGACTGCGGCCGCCCCGTTGTGGACGCCGAGGAGGAGGCCTATTTCTTCCGCCTGTCCAAGTACGCGGACCGCGTGCGTGACCTGCTCGTCAACACGGACTTCCTGCTGCCGCGCTCCCGCGTCAACGAGATGGTCCACAACTTCATTGACCCGGGCCTGGAGGACCTCTGCGTCTCCCGCACGAGCTTCAAGTGGGGCATCCCCGTTGACTTCGACCCCAAACATGTCGTGTACGTCTGGATCGACGCGCTGTTCAACTACACGACGGCGCTCGGCTTCATGAACGACAAATATCCCGACAGCGACTACGAGACCTTCTGGCCTGCCGATGTGCATTTCATCGGCAAGGAAATCGTCCGCTTCCACTCCATCATCTGGCCCGCGATGCTGATGAGCATGGATATGCCCCTGCCCAAGCACGTCTACGGCCACGGCTGGCTGCTGCTGGACGGCGGCAAGATGTCCAAGTCCAAGGGCAACGTCGTTGACCCGTATCTGCTGGCCGAGCGCTACAGCGCCGACGCGCTGCGCTACTTCCTGCTGCGCGACTTCCCGTTCGGCTCTGACGGCAACTTCTCCAACGAGCTGCTCATCAACCGCATCAACATGGATCTGGCCAACGACCTCGGCAACCTGCTGAGCCGCACTACCGCCATGGCCGACAAGTACTTTGGCGGCAATCTGCCCATTGAGCAGGACGAAGGCCCCGAGGACGCCGCGCTGCTCGAGAAGGCCAGGGGTCTGCGTGACCGCTATGAAGCCGACATGGAGGCGTATGCCTTCCAGAATGCGCTGGCTGACGTGTTTGAGGTCATCGACAACGCAAACAAGTATATCGACGCCACCGCGCCGTGGGTGCTGGCCAAGAGCGAGGACTCCAAGCCCCGTCTGGCCCGCGTGCTGTACAATCTGGCCGAGACGCTGCGCATCTGCACCGTCCTGCTGCAGCCGTTCATGCCCACCACCTGCGAGAAGATCTTTGCTCAGCTGAATGTGGAAGCTGACGGCAAGACCTGGGACAGCGCCGCCGCCTTCGGCACGCTGCCCGTCAACGCCACCCTGCACAAGGGCGAGAACATCTTCCCCCGCATCGACGCCGCCAAGGAGCTGGCCGAGCTGGAGGCCCTGGAGGCTGCCCAGAAAGCCGCTGCCCAGGCTGCCAACGCCCCTGCCGAGGAGAAAGAGGAAAAGCCCGCCGAGAGCGGCGCAGCGTCCGCGGAACTCATCGGCGAGCATGAGGAAGAAATCACGTTTGACGACTTCTGCAAGGTCGAGCTGCGCGTGGCCGAGGTCCGCGCCTGCGAGCGCATGAAGGAGAGCAAAAAGCTGCTGCACCTGACCGTGTTCGACGGCGAGCGCGAGCGCTGCATTCTGTCCGGCATTGCCAAGTGGTTTGCGCCGGAGGATCTGATCGGCAAGAAGATCGGCATCGTCGCCAACCTGGCCCCGCGCCCGATGATGAAGGGCAAGTACGTCAGTGAGGGCATGATCTTTGCCGCTGACACCGACGTGGACGGCGGCTGCTCCATCGCGTTCTTCCCCGACAACACCCCCGCGGGCGCACGCATCCACTAAGGTGAAGCATGCAGAAATCTAAACTCGACCAATTCTTTTCCATCCCGGCGGCAGCGGTCCTGATGGCCGTTGTCTGCAATGTGCTGTGGGGCTCGGCGTTTCCGTTCATCAAGCTGGGCTATCGGCTGTTCGCCATTGATTCTGCCGATACCGCGTCGATTTTGTGCTTTGCGGGCGTCCGCTTCATGATAGGCGCGGCGCTGGTCTGGCTGGCCGGTCTGGCGCTGAACCACCGTCCGCTGCCGATGCCGCGCGGCAAAACGCTGGCCTCGGCCTGCGGGCTGGGCCTGTGGCAGACCGCGGCGCAGTATTTCTTCTACTACTCCGCCGTCGCGCTGCTGACCGGCGCTATGGGCGGCATCCTGAACAGCACCCAGAGCTTTATGGGCGTCATTCTGGCGCACTTCCTCTACGGCAATAAGGATCGCCTGACCCCGCGCAAGGCGCTGGGCTGTGCGCTCGGCTTCGGCGGTGTGCTTGTCGCCACGCTGGGCAACCACGGCGGCGGCAGCGTCAAGGGCATGGTCTTTATGCTGATCGCGTCGGTCATCTTTGCGCTGGCCGGGCCGTGGAACAAGGCCGTCACCCAGTACGCGGACAGCTTCTCGGTCAGTGTGCTCAACCTGGGCGTCGGCGGTCTGGCGCTGGCTGTTTTGGGCTTTGCGATGGGCGGCAGCCTGCACCCGCAGAGCGCCGCCGGTATCCCGGTGCTGCTGTTCCTTGCGTTCATCTCGGGCGCGGGGTATGTTATCTGGGCGCTGCTGATGAAGAACAACCCGGTGTCCCGCATCGCGGTGTTCGGCCTCATCATCCCCATTATGAACGTCCTGCTGTCGGCGCTGCTCAACGGTGAGCCGCTGTTTGAGTGGAACTATCTGGCCGCGCTGGTGCTGGTCTGCATTGGCATCTTCCTGGTCAACCGCGCCCCGCAGACGCAGGAGACAAAGGCATGAACAACATTTTTGACACCCACGCGCACTATTCCTCCCGCCAGTTCGACGCAGATCGCGCCGAGCTGCTGACGGCGCTGCCCGCGGGCGGCGTGGTCGGTGTGCTGGAATGTGCCACGCATTCCGGCGATGCTGCGCAGGTTTTGGAGCTGGCGCACGCCGCGCCCTACTTCCACGCCGCGCTGGGCATCCACCCGGAGAGCCTGATCGAAGAGGACGCCGCCACGGTGGCCGTCTACCACGGGGACTGGCGTGCTGAGTTGGCCGCCATGCGCCCGCTGTTTGCGGACAAGGCCGTTGCGGCGGTGGGGGAGATCGGGCTGGACCATCACTGGCCCGTGCCGCGGCAGGAGCAGTACGACCTGTTTGAAGCACAATTGCAGCTTGCCAAGGAGCTCGACCTGCCCGTGTCGGTCCATGACCGCGAGGCCCACGCCGAAATGTACGAGCTGCTGCGCAAATACAAGCCCCGCGGCGCATTGCACTGCTACAGCGGCAGTGCCGACGACGCGGCCTGGCTGGTGGAGCAGGGCATGTACCTGGGCTTTGGCGGCGCCGTGACCTACAAGGGCGCGAAGCGCGCGGCCAGGGTGCTGGCGGCCATCCCGCATGACCGGGCCTTACTGGAAACCGACTGCCCCTACATGGCCCCCGAACCGGTGCGGGGCACCCGCAACGACAGCCGTAACATTGTCCATGTGGCCGCGTACATCGGCACGCTCTGGGATATGGACGCCCAGGCCGTGCTGGACCAGACCGCGGCAAACGCCAGGGCTTGCTTTGGCGTGTAACCTTTTTGGTATATTCGGTATGGCAAAATTCTGTGGGGGCGAGCATTGCCCGCCTCTACATGACAACATGCCGCGTATGTATAAACAAATTTTTCAGGAGTGACTTACTATGAAAGCACGCATCCCTAAGCATCGCGAATTTATCATTGATTTCCCGCAGGATATGGACCAGGCCAAGGCTGACGAGGGCTGGAACAAGCTGAACGAGATCGTCGAGGAGTACAAGAAGGCCCACAACGGCCAGAGCGTCTACTCTGCGACCTTCATTGAGGACTGCGAGCCTGCCGTCAAGAAGCTGCAGGAGGAGTACGGCTTCAAGTACACGATCCAGGAAATCAAGTGATTTGCACCGGCGGACAACTGCGTCCGCCGGTTTTTGGTTTACACGCATGTAGGAGAAGGGGAGGACAAGATGGCCGCAAAGACTGTGATACGCCCGGCGGCGGAGACGGATATTTCCGCCATTCTCGCGCTGTACCGCCAGCTGGACAGCGCTTTGGTTGCGATGCAGCCGGAGTTTTTCTGCGAGGGCCCGCGGGAGGAGGACGAGATCCGCAAGGCCATCCGTTCCGACGACGCGGATTTCCTGCTGGCGGAGCGCGGCGGCGCAGTTGTCGGCTTTGCGCTGGTCGGCTACGCGGGCTGGACGCCGGAGTTCAGTTGCGTTTTGCCCCACCGCTATGCGCGGCTGGAGGATCTGGCCGTGGACGAGGCCGTGCGCGGGCAGGGCGTCGGCGGCGAGCTTTTGGCCGCCGCCAAGCGCTGGGCACGCAACCGGCGCTTGGAGTACTTAGAGCTGAACGTGCTGGCCCAGAACGAGAACGCTATCCGGCTGTATGAGTCGCAGGATTTTGTCGAGGCGACGAAGGTTATGCGGTGTATGCTGTGACAGGAGACGGCAGCCTCCCGGGAGGCTGCTTTCTTTTGGCAGCAAAAGAAAGCTTGGCAAAGAAAACTGCTGCTGTTTCGACGCGGTGCGGGGTTGTGCAGCAAACTGCCGGCGCTCGTTGTGCGCCGCCAAGCGCCCCCGAACCCCGTTGCCGGAAACAGAAGTCCGTAGGGGCCGGGCATGCCCGGCCCGCAGCCTTGCCATTGCCACCTATTTATCTTTTGCAGGGGTCTTGACCACTCCGCTACCTTCCGCCACCGCTCACCTCCGCGGGGCGTCGGGGACGCCGCCCCCTACAGCGGCAAACCGTAAGGCTTCGCATTGCCGTAAACCTCCGCGGCGGCCTGGGGGCAGGCCGCCCTACATCCCACTGCCGTTTAACCACCCATACCAAACAAAAAGCCGGGGCGAACATTTCGTTCGCCCCGGCGGTCTTACTTCTTCGGAGTCATAGCCTCATAACCCTTTTCGTTATTTTTCGGACTGCTTCCGCATCGTCATGGGAATCATCCTATCTTTACGCGAATTTTGTTTGCCCTTTCAAGACCTTAACTAACTGTTCATTGGACTTACCCTCTGGTTCGTTATTTGCTCAAAAGCATTTGTGGAACGGAGTAATGTTTGTTATTAAGATCGTTCTTGGGGTAATGGGTCTGATGCCGAGGACCAAAGCCTCTTAACTCTAGTACATTGGAGTATCTCCTTATGGATCAGGTGAAGTTCAGGTACATCTTGTTCGGCGGAGTGGTGACGGTCATCTCTACCAGCCTTCTTTCATCCTAATCTATATCTCATGCGGGGGTCTGTGTTTTGACGGCCCCTGAGTCTGCTAATAACTGCTAAGCAACCGTGCATCGCTGTTTTTAAATCTTTTACAAGTTATGACTTGCGGCTTCGGATGCGGTTCTTGCGTTTTCAGCAGGCCCAGGCCCGCCGGTGATGAATGGGATCTTTGAAGTTTGCCATTGGACTTGAGCCTCCTTCCTTACGAAATACTGCCGGCGGCCTTTACAATTTCTTTCCGGTCTCTTCCTTTGCCCTCGTGCTGCTGGATCGGAGTCCCTGAAGTGCTTCCTTTTTCACTCCCCGACTTTGGGCAGCTTGCGGAAAATCTTCTTCAGGATGTCGATCTGTTCACGATGGGACTTTGCTGAAGAGCCTTTTGGAAAGTGGCTTCGCTTGGAGTTCTTATCTCCTTATCTCCGGCTGTTTTCTTTCTGTGACTATACTATACCACAGCCCTAAGGTTTCGTCTATTCGCAGACCGCACAACCTTTATATGCAATATTTGTGCATAATCAGGATTGAATAACACATAGTAAAAGTGGTATAATAGATATGTTGGGCGCGTGTACGCCAACATAAAACCGCTGCTTCTTGGAAAAAAGAAGCAGCGGTTTTTCGCTATATTGGCTTCCCCCGAGGGGGAAGCTGTCGGCGGCCCCGCCCGCCGACTGATGAGGGGCAAACTTGCTGTAATTGCCCATGAACGGGTTGCTGAGGTAAACTTGCCCCTCATCCGGCCCTGCGGGGCCACCTTCCCCCAAGGGGGAAGGCTTAAGATTTACTTTTACATCGTCTCCGGTGCGTTCACCTTGAACATCGTCAGAATGTTGTGGATGACCCCGCGCACGGCCAGGCAGAGCGCGATGCGGCCCTGCTGAACGGCACCCTCGGCATCCAGGATGCGGCAGGCGTTGTAGAAGCGGTGATACGCAGACGCCACGTCGATGCAGTAGCGGGTGATGCGCGCCGGGTCGTACTTCTCGGCGGCGGCGGCGATCTCGGCGGGGAAGGCGGCCAGCAGGCGGATCAGCGCCTGCTCGGCGGGGTCTGCCAGCACGCTGGCGTCCACGGCGTCCGCGCCCTCAAACTTCACGCCCTCGCTCTCGAGCTTTTTCAGCACCGAGCAGATGCGCGCGTGGGCGTACTGCACATAGTAGACCGGGTTCTCGCTGTCGTTGCGCACGGCCAGGTCCAGGTCAAAGTCCAGCGTGGACGAGCTCTCGCGCTGGTTGAAGAAGAACCGCGCGGAATCAATGGGCACCTCGTCCAGCAGGTCGGTCAGAGTGATGGCCTTGCCGGTACGCTTGCTCATGCGCACGGGCTTGCCGTCGCGCATGAGGTTGACCATCTGCATCAGCACGATGTCCAGACGGCTGCCGTCCAGCCCGATAGCGTCCATCGCGCCCTTCATGCGGGCGACGTGGCCGTGGTGGTCGGCGCCCCAGACGTCGATGGCCTTGTCAAAGCCGCGCACGGCCAGCTTGTTGTAGTGGTAGGCAATGTCGGCGGCAAAATAGGTCGGGATGCCGTTGGCGCGGACGAGCACCTCGTCCTTGGCCTCCTCCTCGCTGCCGTCGTCGGTCTTGCGCTTGTTGACGACGCCGTACTTGGCGGCGTACTGGGCGCTGCGGTACATGATCGCGCCGTCCTCGGCCTTGTAGCACGCGCCGGTCTCCAGCAGCTTGTCCACCACGGCCTTGACCGCGCCGGAGCTGTGCAGGTCGCTCTCGTGGAACCAGACGTCGTACTTGATGCGATACTTGCCGAGATCGCGCTGCAGCCCCTCGATGTTCTTCGGCAGGGCGTCGGCAACGATGGCCTTTTTCAGCTCGTCAAAGTCCTTGTTGACGTAAGCGTCGCCGTGGACCTCGGCAAACTCCTTGGCACGGGCGATGATGTCCGCGCCCTGGTAGCACTCCTCAGGCAGCGGGCAGGCGTCTTCGCCCTTGTACAGCTGCAGATAGCGGATGGCCAGGCTCTTGCCGAACTTCTCAATCTGGTTGCCCGCGTCGTTGATGTAGAACTCGCGGGTCACGTCGTAGCCGGCCCAGTCCAGGCAGGCGGCCAGGCCGTCGCCCAGTGCGCCGCCGCGGGCGTTGCCCATGTGCATGGGACCCGTGGGGTTGGCGGAGACGAACTCGACGTTATACTTCTTGCCTGCGCCCGCGTCAGTGCGGCCATATTCAGGGTTGGCGACAGCGGCGCGCACGACGCTGGTGAACCAGTCCTGGCCCAGGAACAGGTTGATGAAGCCGGGGCCGGCGACCTCAAAGCGGTCAAAAAGGCTGCCGTCCAGCTGCAGTTTTGCGGTAATGGCTTCTGCGATCTGGCGCGGTGCCTTGTGGAAGGCGCGCGCACCGGCCATGGCCACGTTGGACGCAATATCGCCGTTTTTGACGTCAGCCGGAATCTCGACGATGAAGTCGGGCAGTGCGGCCTCGGGCAGGGTGCCGTCGGCGACAGCCGCCTTGACGGCGTCGGTCAGCAGCGTGCGCGCCTGTGCCAGCGCCGCCGCCCGCGGGTTGTAGTTTTTATAATCCATGATGAACCTCCTGTGGGGGATTTTCTATTGCAATAACGCGGTTGAGGGCCGGACATGTCCGGCCCTTACGGGGCAACGCGTTTTTAAGCTTCCGGCAGCTTATCGACCGTAATGTCAACCAGATTCCGGCTGATGAAGCTCTCGGCGCCGGAATCGAGGGTGTAGCTGAATTTCAGACTGCCGCCGTTCTCGTCGAGCCGCTGCTCAATGACGTCGGCGGCCACGCCCAGACTGATCGAGCCGTAGCCGGTCTCGTAATGGCAGAGATGGCGCGTGCCCTTCTCGATGATGAGTTGGCTCGACTGTTTGCCGAACCGCAGCATCGAGACCTTGCGCGCGTCCTCGGCCACCTTGACCGTCGTTGTGCAGCCCTCATAGCCGGTGGTCTCGGTCTCCTTGTAGACAATATAGTAGGCACCGTCCTTGTGGACGAGCGAGCCGCGGGTCATCAGCTCCACGGTATCCGTGTCGCCCCGCTGCTCCATCGTGCCCTTGATGGTGATCAGATAGTTTTCTTCCATGGTGTACCTCTACGCTAAAGCCTTCCCCCTCGGGGACAGACTCCCCCGATACGGGGGAGGTGGCGCGCAGCGCCAGAAGGGGTGCGGTGGCCCGCAGGGCCGGATGAGGGGCGACCTTCCGTCGTTGCCCGGTAAATGGGCGGCCACGGCAACCCGCCCCTCATCAGTCACCTTCGGTGACAGCTTCCCCCGAGGGGGAAGCCTCGGCTAAAAGCCTTCCCCCGAGGGGGAAGGTGGCCCGCAGGGCCGGATGAGGGACGACCTTGCCATTACTGCCTGTAAATGGGCAATGCCCGGAAACTTCGCCCTCATCAGTCACCTTCGGTGACAGCTTCCCCCGAGGGGGAAGCCTTTTTTCCCCTAGTACGTCTCAATCGCGATTCTTTCCACCGTTCCGCCGGCGTACTCGCCCAGAAACGTGTGTGCCAATTCGTCAAAATTGTCGGGGGTGTCGCTGACGAAATACCGCGCTGTGCCGCCTGTTTTTTTGCCGTTCAGCAGCCCTAAATCGTCCAGCGCCGCCGCGGCGGCCTGCGCCGTGACCTTGCCGGAATCGACAAGATGCACCTCGTCGCCCATAAAATCCCCAATCATCTTTTTCAACAGGGGATAGTGGGTGCAGCCCAAAATCAGCGTGTCAACGCCCGCGTCCTTCAGCTCCTGCAGATACTCCGCAATGATCAGCTTTGTGACCGGGTTGCCGTCGTTGAAATAGCCGTTCTCGACCAGCGGCACAAACATCGGGCAGGCGCGGGCAAAAATCTGCACGTCGGGCATCATGTCGCGGATGATGGCGGCATACGACCCGCTGCGCACCGTGGCCGCTGTGCCGATGATGCCGATTTTGCGGTTCCGCGTCGCGTCAACCGCCGCGCGGGCCGTGGCACCCACAACGCCGGTAAACGGCACGGGCAGCCTGGCGGCCTCCTCCGGCGGATAGGTCGAGGACACCGTGCCGCAGGCGGCAATGATAAATTTCACGTCCTGCTGCAATAAAAAGCGGATGTCCTGCCGCGCGTACTGGACAATGATGTCCCGCCCGCGGCTGCCGTAGGGCACGCGGCCCGTGTCACCGAAGTAGACGATGTCCTCGCCGGGCAGCACGCGGCGCAGCTGGCGCACGGCGGTCAGCCCGCCCAGGCCGCTGTCAAACACGCCGATGGGCCGTGTGTCCATCAGTAGGCCCCCTTCCGGCGGTGGACGGCCAGCGTCAGCAGCTTGTCGACCAGCGCAGGATAGCTGTAGCCCTCGTGCTCCATCAGCTTGGGGTACATGCTGATGGACGTAAAGCCCGGCAGGGTGTTCAGCTCATTGCAGAGCACCCGCCCGGTGCCGCGCTCAACGAAGAAGTCGCAGCGGGACAGGCCGGAGCAGCCCAGCGCCAGATACGCCTTGCGGGCCTCGGCGCGGACCTCGTCGAGCTTTTCCTCGCTCAGATGCGCGGGGATGACGGTCTGGGACACGCCGCTTTTGTACTTGTCGTCGTAGGTGTAGAACTCGGCCCCGGCCAGGATCTCGCCCGGGCGGGTCGTGGAGACGGTGGACGGGTCATCGGGGTTGCCGATGGCGGCGCACTCGACCTCCTGCGCGTCCACGAACTCCTCAAACACGACCTTGTCGTCCTCGCGCAGGGCGATTTCGACGCCCTTTTCCAGCGCGGCGCGGTCCGCAACCTTGGAGATGCCGACGCTGGACCCCGCGTTGGCGGGCTTGACGAAGATGGGGTAGCCGAGCTTTGCCTCGATGCCGTCCAGCACTACGGGGCCGTTCAGCTCCAGATCGGCGCGGCTGGCGGCGACCCACTTACAGTGGGGGACCCCGGCGGCGTCCATCAGGGCGTTGGCGACGGCCTTATCCATGCAGACGGCGCTGCCCAGCACGCCGCAGCCCACATAGGGGATGCGGGCCAGCTCAAACAGGCCCTGGATCGTGCCGTCCTCGCCGTTTTTGCCGTGCATGACGGGTGCGCAGATGTCAATGTAGACCAGCTCCGCCCTGCCGTCCTTCAGCAGCCAGATGCCGTGGTCCTTCCGGTCCGGGCTGAGCACGCAGGGCGTGCAGTCGCCCTGCTCCCAGCTGCCGTCGGCCATAGTCTCGGGCGTGGGGCGGCAGGCCAGCCAGCGGCCATCCTTCGTGATGCCCACGGGGAAAACCTCATATTTGTCCGCGCAGGGCTTCTGACCCAGTGCGCGCAGCCAGGCCGAGGCCGACACGCAGCTGACGTCATGTTCACTGGAAACGCCGCCGAAGAACAGTGCGACGCGCAGCTTGGAATTTGTATTCATCAAAAAGACTCCCTTTGTTCAATGTGGCCGTGCCCTTTGGGCACACTACAAGTCTTCAGCTTATTATCATAACATATTATGCGTGCGTTGGCTAGATTATTTTTGGATTTTTTCTAATTAACGGCAGCCTCCCGGGAACTCCTTCTTTCTTTTGTGACCAAAAGAAAGAAGCAAAGAAAAGTCCCGCTGTTGCGGATGCAGCGGACCCCGCCTTAGGGGCTGCACGCCCCTAAGAACCCCAAAGCGGAGGTCGCAGAGGGCGCGGGCTAAACGAAAGCAGTATTACTTTTCGTTCTTAACGCCCGCGCCCTCTGCTCCGATTTGAAATTCGGGTGTTCCCCCGAACCCCCGCGGGGGGAGAGGGAGGCCCCCTTGTCAAAGGGGGCTGGCCGCGCTAGCGGCCTGGGGGATTCCGACGGGCCTTGCGCCACCACCCGTTCCCGGTCAATCACCCGCCAACTTGAAGGGGCGGGCTGCTGCCCTCCCTTGCCCCTCTCGTCCTCAACCCATTCACACCGCCCTGTAGGGGCCGGGCATGCCCGGCCCGCAGCCTCGCCATTACCACCCGTTTATCTTTTGCCCCGTAGGGAGGGGTCTTGACCCCTCCGCCGCCTCCCGGCAAACTCCCGCTAACAGGTAACCCGTAGGGGAGAAATTTATCCTTCCCGCGCACCTTCCGCCGCCGCCAACCTCTGCGGGGCGTCGGGGACGCCGCCCCCTACAGCGGCGATCCGTAAGGCTTCTTGTTGCCGCCAACCTCCCCGGGGTGCCCTCACCCCGCCGCAACTCTCACCCAAAAACAAAAAACCGGCCCGCCACACCCGGCGGGTCGGTCAGTCGTCCAACCTGATTTTATAACGCTTGATCAACGCGGCCTGGTCCAGCAAAAAACGCTTCTGGCTGGGGGTGAAGCTGCGGTAACACGTCAAAAGCTGGCGCTCGTCATCGACGGCGGGGGTCTCGTGCCCCAGCAGATAGTCAATGCTCACGCCAAAATAATCCGCGATCCGCCGCAGCGTGTCATAGTCCGGCTCACGGATGCCCTGTGCGTAGTTGCTCAACGTGGACGCACTAAGGCACAGCTTGGGTGCAAGGTCTTTGAGCTTGATTTCCTCGCAATCAATTAGATAGCGTAATCTTTCGTTAAAGTTCATAAAAAGTGCCCGATTTCCTATAAATTCTAAGCTAGAGAATAGCAAAAAAACACAAAACGGGTTTTTACAGCACGTTTTGGCTTGACAAAACACGAACTGTGTTATAAAATGACGATATGAAATGCCGATGAGGTCTTGAAGTGTCGGCACAAAGACAAATAACTGGAGGAAAACAAGATGTTCAAAAAACTGAAAGACAAAAAGGGCTTCACCCTCGTCGAGCTGATCGTCGTTCTGGTCATCCTGGCAATCCTGGCCGCTCTGCTGGTTCCGGCTTTGACTGGCTACATTGACAAGGCTAACAACGAGAAGGTTATTGCTACCACTCGTCAGGTTGTTGTTGCGGCCCAGACGGAGGCTTCCGAGGCTTACGGCAAGAACTCTGCTGGCAAGCTTGCTGACGCTGATGTTACGGTCAAGACCGGTACGGCTGATACTAGCAGCCCTGTCCACATTGCTGATATTGTCAAGCTGGCAGAGGTTGGTTCCGTTGGTAGTGATAGCGCCTTCACTGGTACGAATGGCGTTACCTCTGTTTCTGTTACGATGGCTGCTGCTGATGGCAAGGTCACCAGTGTTATTGTCGAGCAGAGTGGCAAGAAGTGCACCTACACCGCAACGCCCGCGGACGGTGCAAGCCCGTACACTGTTACGAAGTCTGGTTCTTAACCGAGTATTAGTTTGAAAATTACGTCCCACCACCTCCCGTGGTGGGATTTTTTGTTGCCGCCTACCTTATTATACCCGCCGCAGCGCTGCCGGGAGAGTTGTAGGGAGCGGTCTTGACCGCTCCGGAGGCCGTCAAAAAATTGCATCCCTGCCTTATTGCGTGTGTAGGGGCGACCATTGGTCGCCCGCCCACTTACCGCTGCAACGCATTTTCCGGGACGGTTTTCTTGCAAGGCAAACGGGCACGGACGAGCAATGCTCGCCTCTACAAGCGTTTTTCGGCAGTTACGCGGAGGGGTCAAGACCCCTCCCTACAGAGCAAAAGGAAAAATCCGCATCAAAGGAAACGTGCCCGGGAGAGATAAATCCCGCCCTTGCGCACAAGAGGCAAAGCTGCAATAACGGCAAAGCTGCGGGCCGGGCGCTTGGCGGCGCACAACGAGCGCCGCCAGTTTGCAAGCAAACTCGCTCGTGCGGTTGTTTGCCCCGCAGGGGCAAACATTGTTCGCTCCACGCTCACAACCCCGCAATGCCCGGCCCCTACGCCTCTGTATGTCTTAACGCCTTTCACTCCTATCTCCTCACTCCTCACTCTTTTCAGGTGCTCACCATGCCCCAAACTCCAAAGCTGTTTCCACAACAAAAGGTCGCGCTTGTGGAAAAAATCAAAGCAGGCGAGATCAGCCGCCAGGCCGCGGCGCAAAGCGTCGGCGTCAGCAACACCACCGTGCGCCAATGGCTGCGCATCTATGAATCCGAGGGTGCAGACGGCCTTGCACCCCGGGAAAAGTCCCGCCACCTTACTGCCGAGGAAAAGCAGGCCGCCGTGGCGGAGTACCTCGCGGGCGGGGTCTCGCTGTTTGACGTCTGCAAAAAGTACGGCATCCGCAGCCCGCAAAACCTGCAAAAGCTCGTGGAAAAGGCGCAGGCGGGCGGCGAGCTGCGCGGCTACCACGGCGCGTCCCGCCACAGGGGCGGCGCGTACACCACCGCCGCGGACCGGGAAAAGATCGTGCGGGAATGCCTGGCCGACGGCTGCGATTACGGCGCAGCTGCGTTAAAATATAACGTCGATTACAAGGCGCTGGTGCATTGGGTGGGGCAGTACCGTGCGGGCGCGGCCCTGCACGACGCCCGCCACAGCAGCGAGGGCACAAGCCGCGCCAAGGGCCGCGCCCGCACCGTGCCGCCGATGCAGCGGATGGTCATGGTGCTGGACTGTCTGGAAAACCGGAAAAATTACGGCGCTATGGCGCAGAAATACGCGATAGCCTACCACCAGATCTACCGCTGGGTGCAGCGCTATCTGCAGGACGGCTGGCTCGGCATGAATGACCGCCGCGGCCCCGCCGACGACCCCGACCCGGCGGGGGAGTGGGGGAAGATCGCCCCCGCCGATGAGGCCGACGCGGAGCTGTGGGTAGCCAAATGCAAAGGCGTACCGGAGGCTTTGCCCGCCATGCTGCGCCGCGCCGGGTACAGCTGGATGATGATTGCAAAAATTTTGTTTGATCTGGCGCGGATGTAGCAGCCCCAAAGCCTTCCCCCGAGGGGGAAGGTGGCCCCGCAGGGCCGGATGAGGGGGAGAGCTTGCCGCGGCAGCCCGTGTACGGGTCATATCGGCAAGCCCGCCCCTCATCAGTCAGCGGTCGGAGCCGCTGACAGCTTCCCCCAAGGGGGAAGCCGCTCGACGGAAAAATCTGCAAAAACCCTATTGACACGCCCTTGTTTTTATGATAAACTATCCCTTGTAAAAAAAGCAGCAACCGGCAGTAGGCCGTCGGCTCACCTTGAGGGTTTGCAAAAGCCCCGGGTCATACCATGATTACGCACAACAGGTGCGCAACTTCGTATGTTCGGCGGCTGCTTTCAATGGCAGCCGCTTTTGTCATTATCATACACTTGTGGGAGGTGTGTTACAATCGCCAGCAACAGCAAATCCAACGAACTGGAGATCAATGAGCAGATCCGCGACAAAGAAATCCGCCTGATCGGGGCAGATGGCGCGCAGATGGGCATTATGAGCCCGCGCGACGCACTGAAGATGGCTATCGACAAGGACCTTGACCTCGTCAAGGTCGCGCCGCAGGCCAAGCCGCCGGTGTGCAAAATTCTTGATTACGGTAAATACCGGTTCGAGATGCAGAAAAAGGAAAAGGAAGCCAAGAAGAACCAGAAAGTGGTTGAACTCAAGGAGATCCGCCTTTCCCTGAATATCGACACCAACGACTTCAACACCAAGGTGAACCAGGCTGCCAAATTCCTGCAGCAGGGTCACAAGCTCAAGGTGAGCATCCGGTTCCGCGGCCGTGAAATGGCACATACCAGCCTGGGTCTGGAAGTGCACAAGCGGTTTGCCGATGCGTTGGCAGGCAAGGCCGTCATCGACAAGCAGCCCAAGCTTGAGGGCCGCAGCATGATGATGTTCATGTCCCCCGTTCCCAACAAGTAAGAAAGTAAACTCTCTAGGAGGAAACAACAATGGCTAAAATGAAGCTCAAGACCCTTTCCGGCGCCAAGAAGCGCTTCAAGATGACTGCTTCCGGCAAGATCAAGCGCAATGCGTCCAAGCGCCGTCACATCCTGACCAAAAAGACCACCAAGCTCACCCGCGGCCTGCGTATGCCCAAGTACGTCGACAAGACCAACGAGGCTGCCGTTAAGAAAATGATGCCCTACGGTGGCTAATCACTAAGACATTTAAAGGTCAGTTACTACCAGTTACAGACAAAGGAGATATAAAACATGGCTCGTATTAAAGGCGCTACCATGACGCACAAGCGTCGTGCTAAGACTCTCAAGCTCGCAAAGGGTTACTACGGTGCTAAGTCCAAGCACTTCCGCATGGCCAAGCAGGCCGTTATGAAGAGCGGCAACTACGCTTTCGTCGGCCGTAAGCAGAAGAAGCGCCAGTTCCGCAACCTGTGGATCACCCGCATCAACAACGCTGTTCGTGCCCAGGGCATGAACTACTCCACCTTCATGAACGGCCTGAAGAAGTCCGGCATCGAGCTGAACCGCAAGATGCTGAGCGAGATGGCCATCCACGATCCCGCCAGCTTCAACGCTCTGGTCGAGACCGCCAAGAAGGCTCTGTAATAGCTTGCATAAAAGACTCGCGCACACGCGCGAGTCCTTTTGTGTTTAAAGGGGGAAATGGCAAAAAGGCGGGCAACCAAGGAAAGCTCTCCCCTCATCCGGCCTGCGGGCCACCTTCTCCCCCAAGGGGAGAAGGCTTGAGGCTGTGGAGCCTTCCCCTTCGGGGGAAGGTGTCGGCGGCCCCGACCGCCGACGGATGAGGGACGGCCTTCCGGCAGACTGCCGTTTCCCTTTATTCATACAAATCAGTTGATTTTATCCAAAAGGGGCGCTACAATGGAAACGATCACAAGCCGCGAAAACGCTAAGATCAAATACGCCTGCGCGGTGCGCGACTCAGAAAAGCAGCGCGCCGCCGACGGGCTTTTCTTTGCCGAGGGGCCGAAGCTCTGCCTGGAGCTGGCCAAAAGCTGCACGCCGCGTGCGATGTACGCCACGGCGGCGGCGCTGGCAAAAACGCCCGAGCTGGCCCAATTCGACCCCGCCGAGATCGCGCCCCATGTGGCCGAAAAATTAAGCGGCACCAAATCCAATCAGGGCGTGTTTGCCCTGTTTGAAACGCCCGTGCCGCCCGCGGACACGCTGGACACGGCCCGCCGCATTTTGATGCTGGAGGGCGTGCAGGACCCCGGCAACGTGGGTACGCTGCTGCGCAGCGCTGCCGCGTTCGGCTTTGATGCCGTTGTGCTGGGGCCGGGCTGCGCGTCGCCGCTGTCGCCCAAGACGCTGCGGTCCTCGATGGGCGCGGCGGGGCGGCTGCCGACGCTGCACAGCGACGATCTGCCCGCCGCGCTGGCCGCCCTGCGTGCCCGCGGCGTGACGACGCTGGCGACGGCGCTCTACCGCTCCCGTCCGCTGGACGAGGCCGGGAACGATTTCCCGGGCGGGCTGTGCGTCGTCATCGGCAGCGAGGGGCAGGGCCTGACGGACAGGACCGTCGAGGCCTGCGACATGGCCGTCCGCATCCCGATGACAGACCGCGTCGAGAGTTTGAACGCGGCAGTGGCGGGCAGCGTGCTGCTGTGGCATTTCAGGGGCGTGTGAAAACGCAGATACAGGCGTAGGGGGAGGCGTCGGCAACCATGGACAAAACACTTGCCTGGCTCTGGCTGGCGGATGCCGTCGGCTCGGGCTGCCAATATGCGCAGGAGCTGCTGGCGCTCTACCCGGACCCGGCGGAGCTGTACGACGCCCTGCGCGCCGGGATCGAAGCCCCGCCCGCCTGCCTGACGCCCCACGCGCTGGCACAGCTGCGGGACACGACGCCCTTTGATTATGAGGAACGGCTCGACCACTGCCTGCTGTCGGGCATTGATGTGCTGACGCCCGACGAGGGCGTTTACCCGGACCGTCTGCGGGACCTGCCCGACCTGCCGCTTGCGCTCTACGTCACCGGCAGCATCGCCTGCCTGAACGGGCGGCGGTACGCGGGCATGGTGGGCACGCGGCGGCCCAGCACCTACGGGCGGCAGGCCGCGTTTGACCTGTCACTGGCGATGGCGCGGGCGGGCGTCGTGCTCGTCAGCGGCCTGGCCGACGGACTGGACAGCGAGGCACACCGCGCCGCCGTGCAGGCTGATGTGCCGACGGTTGCCTTTCTGGGCACGGCCATCGACAAGACCTACCCGGCCTCCAACGCGAAGCTGCGCACCGCCATTGAGAAGGGCGGCGGCGCGGTCTGCAGCGAGTATCCGCCCGGCTACAGCGGGCGCACGACGGGCACTTTTCTGGCCCGCAACCGGCTCATTGCCGCGCAGAGCGAGGCGCTCTGCGTCGCCGAGGCCCGCACCCGCAGCGGCACGCTGA
>ENA-UONW01002330-UONW01002330.1-human-gut-metagenome-genome-assembly--contig:-CS52-NODE-2330-length-18938-cov-8.056135_pt1 | contig 18938 bp, 13 predicted proteins | sample MGYA00242463_ERZ724010 | MGnify/ENA metagenome assembly ERZ724010 | reverse complement strand
AGCCGACGCCGACGACCTGCATCGCGATGTCGTTCGAGATGCCGAACAGCGAGCACGCCATCGGGATGAGCAGCAGCGAGCCGCCCGCCACGCCGGAAGCGCCGCACGCGCCGAGGGCCGACATGATCGAGAGCAAAATCGCCGCGGGCAGCGAGACCTGCATACCCAGCGTATTGGCCGCGGCCAGCGTCATGATGGTGATGGTGATGGCCGCGCCGTCCATGTTGATCGTCGCGCCGAGGGGGATAGAGACGGAGTAGAAGTCCTTATCCAAGCCGAGCTTTTCGCACATGGCCATGTTCACGGGGATGTTCGCTGCGGAAGAGCGGGTGAAGAACGCCGTCAGGCCGCTTTCACGCAGGCAGCGGAACACCAGCGGATAGGGATTGCAGCGCAGATAGATGAAGATGATGATGGGGTTGATGACAAGCGCCATGAAGAGCATCGTGCCGACCAAAAGCAGCAGGAGCTTGCCGTACTGGGTGAAGATCGCAAGGCCGTTGCTCACAACGTTCGTGAACACAAGGCCCATGATGCCGAACGGTGCCAAATTGATGATCCAGCGCACGATGGTGGACACCGCGTCCGCCGTGTTGCTGAGGAAGACCTTCGTCGAGTCCGCACCAAGCTTCTTCATCGCCACGCCGAAGAGACAGCCCCACATCAGAATGCCGATGTAGTTGCCGTTCATAATGGCGGAGATGGGGTTCGAGACGATGTTGGACAGCAGCGTGTGCATGACCTCGCCAAGGCCCTGCGGGATGACCTCGGCCTCAGCGGCCTCGGCCAGCAGGAGCATCTGCGGGAAGAGCATGCTGGTCACAACGCTCAGCGCCGCGGCGACGAACGTCGTAAGCATGTAGAGCCACACGACCGTGCCGAAGCGGCGGTCGAGCTTGGACGAGCCCTGCGCCAGCGCGCTCGCCACGATGACGAACACCAGCACGGGGGCAATGCCCTTGAGCGCGCCGACAAACAGGTTGCCAAGCTCCCGCAACCACGTCGCGCCGGGACAGACCAGCGCCAGGATCACGCCGACGACAAGGCCGATCGCGATGCGCAAAATCAGGCTGACGCCGTTATACGCGGCGGCAATTTTTTTAAGGGTCTTCATAAAGGGATTCATAGGGGCATCTTCTTTCTTTTCAAAATCTAACGCTCTTACGATCCTCTTCTCTCTGCTCAGGCCGCAAAGGCGCTTTCACTAACGGCCTTTATTATATCTTTATGTGCAGGAAATTGCAAGGAGCGGACAGATGTATTTCTACGAAAAACACTCCAATGACAGAAATTCGTCATTATCGCCATGAGATCTGCCGTCTGTCGCCGTCTCGCAGCACGAAAAAGTCTTTTCTGTCCGCACGCCATAAAATTCTTGCGCAGGCGAACGGATTCTATTGACATCTTTGGGCATTTTTGCAAGAATCCGATTCGTCTGTCAAAAAACACAGCACAAATAATAACACCCATCGGATCATACCGACGGGTGTTATTTACATAACCGCATTTTACATCGGCTCAGCGTGTTCACCGCAAAGTGCAACAATGGTCAGCGCAAACAGCTCCGCGCTTCGCACGATCTCATCTACCACAAGGTACTCATTTGCACCGTGCATGTGATAATCTACACCTAATCGGGAAGCGCCAAACGCCACGTCATTTTTCAGAAAGTGCGCATATGTCCCACCGCCAATAGCAAGGCACTTGCCCGGTTCGCCCATGACCTGCTCATAGCAGCCTAAAAGCGTCTGGATAAACGGACTATTTTCCGGAACGTAATGGGGGGACCATTTTGCAGCTCTCCGAAAGATACCAGCCATAAGCCGCCAGTTTTTCACGCAGCACCTCAAGCACAGTCTCTTCGCTGGCACACATCGGCGCGCGGCAGTCTATGCGGCCGGACATACCGCCTTCCGCATAATGAAGCACGTTGGAGCTCAGCACCAACCGGCCGGACAATTCATCCGCCTGCGCCACGCCAGCCGCCTCACCGTAAAATGCGCCGTGCGGAACAGCTCTGTCAATCCGCGCAGGCGGCGCTGTCCCTCACAGTCGGCAAAGGGAAACTGCATCAGCAGCGCCAGCAAGCCAGTAAGTGCACTGTTTCCTTCCCAAGGCGTGGAGGCATGAGCACTCTTGCCTTCCGCACGGATCACAACGCACCCATTTTTTTCTTCCCATCTGAAAGCGATCCCAGTCTGCTCCTCTGTAGCGATGGCGACCTCTGCGATCTCATCTGTTAAGATTCCTTCTATAACGGCTTCTGCCTTACCAGGGACCGCATTGCCAACCGTACCGCTGTCAATTCTGCGGATGGTTTGCCGACACATCGAAGAGATCAGCGTATCTGGTGTGATTCGCTTGTAAATCTGCTTGATGGATTCCTGATAATGGTTGATTGTTCCATCCCGCAGATTGCGGGCCTTACAGTCCAAAATATACTCTTCGAACCCTTCCCTGAACGTCTTCTCATTCGGGAAGCACATCCTGATTTTCTTCACGGTTTTTCCCAAAAAAACGCAAAAACAGGAAGCACATCTTCCGCATTTTCGTGCGGAAGATGTGCTTCCTGCCTATGTTTGATGAAAAATCAGGTTTTGGAACCTTGGAAGGACAAACCCTGCGGTTTTCCCTCTTACTTCAGGCTCTCCGCAACAGCGACGGCCACGGCGACGGTGGCGCCGACCATCGGGTTGTTGCCCATGCCCAGGAAGCCCATCATCTCAACGTGCGCGGGCACGGAGGATGAGCCGGCGAACTGGGCATCGGAGTGCATGCGGCCCATGGTGTCGGTCATGCCGTAGGAGGCGGGGCCGGCAGCCATGTTGTCCGGGTGCAGGGTGCGGCCCGTGCCGCCGCCGGAGGCGACGGAGAAGTACTTCTTGCCCTGCTCGATGCACTCTTTCTTGTAGGTGCCGGCGACGGGGTGCTGGAAGCGGGTCGGGTTGGTGGAGTTACCGGTGATGGAGACGTCCACACCCTCGGAATGCATGATGGCCACGCCCTCGCGGACGTCGTCAGCGCCGTAGCAGCGGACGTCGGCGCGCTCGGTCTCGCTGTAGCGGATCTCGCGCACGATGTTCAGCTTGCCGGTGAAGTAGTCGAACTGGGTCTGAACATAGGTGAAGCCGTTGATGCGGGAGATGATCTGAGCGGCGTCCTTGCCGAGACCGTTCAGGATGACGCGCAGGGGCTCCTTGCGGGCCTTGTTGGCGTTGCGGACGATGCCGATCGCGCCCTCAGCGGCGGCGAAGGACTCGTGACCGGCGAGGAAGGCAAAGCACTTCGACTCGTCGGACAGCAGCATCGCACCGAGGTTGCCGTGGCCCAGACCGACCTTGCGGTCCTCGGCGACGGAGCCGTCGATGCAGAAGGACTGCAGGCCGACACCGATCATCTTGGCGGCTTCGGCCGCGGACTTCACGCCGGACTTGATGGCGATGGCCGCGCCGACGGTGTACGCCCAGCAGGCGTTTTCAAAGCAGATGGGCTGGATGCCCTTGACGATCTCATACGGGTCAAAGCCCTTGGCCTTGCAGATTTCGCGGCACTCCTCGACGGAGGAGATACCGTACTGAGCGAGGACGCCGTTGATCTTGTCGATTCTTCTCTCGTAGTTTTCAAATAAAGCCATTGTTTCGTCCTCCCTTCCTTATTCCTGACGCGGGTCGATGTACTTGGCAGCGTTGTCCCACTGACCATAGTGACCCTTGGCCTTTTCGAGCGCTTCGTTCGCATCGATACCCTTTTTGATGAAGTCCATCATCTTGCCGAGGTTGATGAACTCGTAGCCGACGATCTCGTTTTCCTTGTTGAGCGCGACGCGGGAGCAGTAGCCCTCGGCCATCTCGAGGTAACGGGGGCCCTTTTCGGCGGTGGCGAACATCGTGCCGACCTGGGAGCGAAGGCCCTTGCCGAGGTCCTCGAGGGACGCGCCGACAGCAAGGCCGTCCTCAGAGAAGGCGGACTGGGTGCGGCCGTAGACGATCTGCAGGAACAGCTCGCGCATGGCGGTGTTGATGGCGTCGCAAACAAGGTCGGTGTTCAGCGCTTCGAGAATGGTCTTGCCGATCAGGATCTCGGAAGCCATGGCAGCAGAATGGGTCATGCCCGAGCAGCCGATGGTCTCGATCAGAGCCTCCTGAATGACGCCCTCCTTGACGTTGAGCGTCAGCTTGCAGGCGCCCTGCTGGGGCGCGCACCAGCCGATGCCGTGGGTGAAGCCGGAAATATCGGCGATCTGCTTGGCCTGGACCCACTTGCCCTCTTCGGGGATCGGGGCCGGACCGTGATATGCGCCCTTCGCAACGGGGCACATATGCTGCACTTCGGTCGTGTAAATCATAACGATCTTCCTTTCTTATCCTCTGTCTCCACAAAAAGCGGAACGTATCCATACGTATTTTTTATCATAGCAAACCCGAACATCTTTTGCAAGGTGAAAAAACGGAAATACGGGCAAAATCCGTATTCCTTTCCCTCATTTTCCGCTATGCCGCACTTTTCGTTACAGCAGGTGGCGGATCGGGCGCTGGACAACGCTCAGAATCGTATACAGCGCGCGCTTTGCCCAAGGCAGCGTCATTTCTTCAAACCGCGCGCCGTATTCCGTGCCGCCGTCGTGCAGGGCGAGGCGGCTCTGGTCGATGTACTGTACGCTCTCCTGCCGCAGCGCGGCATTGACCTCCTCGCTCTCGATGACGAGCATCAGCTCCGTATCGAGATATGCGCTGCGCATGTCGGCGTTGAACGAGCCGACGATGCTCAGATCATCCCCGATCAAAATCGTCTTCGTGTGCAGCGACTGACCGCAGACGACCTCGTACACGTCGACGCCGCGCGATAAAATATTTTGCTTTTCGCGTAAGTAGTCCGAGCAGCCGCTCGGGTTCGCGCCGTTTTCAACGGCATTCGTCAGCACGCGCAGCTGCCGCGTCTCGGCAAGTGCTTCCAAATCGTTATACATTTTGTCGTTGCAGATGATGTACGGCGTTTGCAGCAGGACGTCATCGCCCTGCGCCATCAGGCGGACAAGCGCGTCCCACAGCTCAGGCGCTTTCGCCTCCGCGCGCGGCGAGCCGCTGAGAAGGCTCACATGCGTGACCGCCGCGGTCTCCACCTCCCAGTCGACGGCGGCAAGCTCTTTTCCATGCACCGCGCATAGCGCCGCGTAGCGCTCCTGCAGCGCGTCGGTCTGCGAGGACGTCTTGCCTGTGATGGTCTGATTCTCCGGCTGCGACCAGGCGCTTTCAAAATACGTCAAAAGCTGGGAGACCGAGCTGCCCTCTCCCCCGTCCGACACGACGAGCACGTCGCGGTCGATGTTCTGGTTCTCCTGATATGAGCCGAGGAACAAATCGTTCGAATTTCTTCCGCCGAGGATGTATTTGCTCCCGTCGGCGATCAGATACTTGTCGTGCAGGCGGTAGTTGAGCTTCCACGGGCGCAGCAGGTCAATTGGATCGTAGAACTTCACTTCAACATTTTCTTCCGCCGCGAGGGCGCGGAGAACGCCGCTGTTTTGCAGATGCAGAAAACCGTTCAGCCCGTCGACGATGACGCGCACCCGCACGCCGCGCTGCGCCGCGCCATAGAGCGCGGCCATCAAATCCTGTCCGCTGCCGTCCGCGCGCAGGTCAAAGGTTGAGAAGATGACCTCCCTTTCCGCACTCTCGATGAGCTGCAAGCGCCAGAGCAGCGCACTGTCCGTGTCCTCGATGCTCCTCACGCGCTCCTGCGATGCGTCCTCGCTCAATCGGGCTTCATACTGGCTCCACAGCTCCCCTGTCGCCTCTTTTTGCGACAGCGGGACGAGAATGGCTGTCAGCACCCCATATAAAAGGTACACGCCCAGTGCGATGCCAAGCCATTTCAAGATATGTTTTTGCTTCATTTTTCACCTGCTTATCATAAAACTCATGCCGTCAGTTTATCATAAGGGATGCAAGCTGTCCAGCGGCGCGGCGGCGGTAAGTTTTCCCGACCGAAACGCCGCAACTTTCGCCCAAACGGAAATTTCTCGAAAAGAGGTCTTGACAATCCTCCAATTTCCGACCTATACTGTTGGCAAATTAAAAATACCCCACACGGGTATTGTATTTGTCCCGAAGGAGGAATCAAATTGAAAAAGGAAACCTATGACGTGACCGGCATGAGCTGTGCCGCCTGCTCCAGCCGCGTGGAAAAGGCCGTCGCCAAGCAGCCAGGCGCGCAGCAGGTCGCGGTCAACCTGCTGAAAAACAGCATGGTCGTCGAATACGACGAATCCCAGCTCTCGTCTGCGCAGATCATCGCCGCAGTCGAAAAGGCGGGCTACGGTGCATCCCTGCATGCAAAGCCCGGCAGCGCGCCCGCCGCGAAGGCCGCTGAAACGGGCGGCGTCAGCGCCGCGCAAAAGGCGTACAGCGACATGAAAAAGCGTCTCGTCCTCTCGCTCCTCTTCACCATCCCGCTGTTCTATCTCTCGATGGGCCACATGATGGGCTGGCCGCTGCCCGCGTGCTTCCTCGGCATGGAAAATGCGATGACGTTCGCATTCACGCAGTTTTTGCTGCTGCTGCCCATCGTCTATATCAACCGCCAGTACTATATCGTCGGCTTCAAGACGCTGTGGCAGCGCTCGCCGAACATGGATTCGCTGATCGCACTGGGCTCCAGCGCCGCCATCGTGTACGGCATCTACGCCATCTATAAGATCGGCATCGGCTTTGGCCAGATGGACATGGACACGGTGCACACCTATATGATGGAGCTGTACTTCGAGTCCGCAGGCACGATCCTGACGCTCATCACCATGGGCAAGACGATGGAGGCCCGCGCCAAAGGCAAGACCTCTGACGCCATCACAAAGCTCATGAACCTTGCGCCCAAGACCGCGACGGTCGAGCGCGACGGCGTCGAGAGCGTCATCCCCGTCGAGGAGGTCCAACTCGGCGACGTGCTGATCGTCAAGGCGGGCGAGAGCGTCCCCGTCGACGGCGTCGTGCTCGAGGGAACGTCCTCGGTCGACGAATCCGCGCTGACCGGCGAGAGCATCCCCGTCGAAAAGCAGGCCGGAAACAGCGTCATCGGCGCGACCATCAACAAATCCGGCTATTTCAAGATGCGCGCGACCAAAGTCGGCGACGATACCGCCCTTTCCCAGATCGTACGCCTTGTGGACGAGGCCACGAGCTCCAAGGCTCCCATCGCCAAGCTGGCCGATAAGGTGAGCGGCGTGTTCGTCCCCGTCGTCATCACGATCGCCGTCATTGCGACGGTAGCGTGGCTGCTGACGGGCCACAGCGTGGAATTTGCGCTGTCCATCGGTATTTCCGTTCTCGTCATCAGCTGCCCCTGCGCGCTGGGTCTCGCCACGCCGACGGCCATCATGGTCGGCACGGGCCGCGGCGCGGTGAACGGCATCCTCATCAAGTCCGCCGAAGCACTTGAGACGACGCACAGCGTCAACAGCGTCGTGCTCGACAAGACCGGCACCATCACGCAGGGCAAGCCCGTCGTCACCGACGTCGTCGACGGCGGCATCGGCAGGGACAAACTTCTCTCCGTCGCCGCGTCGCTCGAAAAGCTCTCCGAGCATCCGCTTTCCGAGGCCATCGTGGCCGAGGCGGAGAAGGAATCGCTCACGTTCCTGTCCGTCGACAAATTTGAGCAGATCCCCGGTCAGGGCATCCGCGGCGAGGTCGAGGGCAAGCTCTGCCTTGCCGGCAACCGCCGCATGATGGAGGCCAACCGCATCGAAAAGAGCGACCTGCTCGCGCGCGGCGAAGCGCTGGCCGAGGACGGCAAGACGCCGCTCTACTTCGCTCTCGACGGCAAGCTCATCGGCCTTATTGCCGTGGCCGACATCGTCAAGCCCACGAGCGCGCAGGCCATTGCCGAGCTCTCGAACATGGGCATCGAGGTCGTCATGCTCACGGGCGACAACGCCAAGACCGCTGAGGCCATCCGCCGCCAGGTCGGCGTGGACCGCGTGGTGGCCGAGGTGCTGCCGCAGGATAAGGAGCGCGAGATCCGCCGCCTGCAGGAGGGCGGCAAGAAGGTTGCCATGGTCGGCGACGGCATCAACGACGCGCCCGCCCTTGCGCGCGCAGACGTCGGCATCGCCATCGGTGCGGGCACGGACGTCGCTATCGAGTCGGCGGATATTGTGCTGATGCGCAGCGATCTTCTCGACGTCTCGACCGCCGTGCAGTTGAGCCGCGCGGTCATCCGCAACATCAAACAGAACCTCTTCTGGGCGTTCTTCTACAACGCCATCGGCATTCCCATCGCGGCGGGCATCTTCTACCCCGCCTTCCAGCTCAAGATGAACCCGATGCTCGGCGCGCTCGCGATGAGCTTCAGCTCGGTGTTTGTGGTGAGCAATGCGCTGCGCCTGCGCTGGTTCAAGGCCAAGCACACGGCGGCAGCACCGAAAACGGTTTCTTCTCCGTCGGATAGCGGAGTGGAGATAGCAAACAGCCACACCATGGCAAGTAACAACAAAAAAGGAGAAACGAACATGGAAAAAGTCATCAGCATTGAGGGCATGGCCTGCATGCACTGCGTGAACCACGTCCAGCAGGCGCTTTCCGCCGTCCCCGGCGTGAAGGAGGCCAAGGTCGACCTTGAGAGCAAGTCCGCCACTGTCAGCGTGGACGGCAGCGTGACCGACGCGGCGCTCAAGGCCGCAGTCGATGAGGCGGGCTATCAGGCCGTCTCCATCTGCTAAGGCCATGAGAGCCGATCGTGATTCCGTCCGCCGCAAGCTCAAAATCGCCCGCGGCCAGCTCGACGGCATTTTGCAGATGATCGACGACGACCGCTACTGCGTGGACATCTCCAACCAGCTTCTCGCCACGCAGTCGCTCCTCAAAAGCGCCAACCAGCAGATCATGCGCGCGCACATCGAAGGCTGCGTGCGCGAGGCTTTGCAGACCGACCATATCGACCCCAAGCTCGAAGAGGCCTTCCAGCTTCTCGAGCGCATGGCACAGTCGTGACCGCACGGAAAACGGCACGGCGGGTGTTCACGCGCCGTGCCGTTTCTTATCGGTCACTGAACAAAAACCTCTTGGACAAGGTGCTCTCTTCTGCTATACTAAGGGTGTGATCGAAAGAATTGACCTGAAAACGGAGGTTTGCAAATGAACAGAAGCGCAAACAACCTGACCCTCTGCGAGGATCCGCATGACTTTCTTGTCATGCAGAATCTCTATGACGCGGCGGTTCGGCAGCTCACGTTGAAATTCAATATTCTCAACAGTGAATTCAATGTTCTTTATGCACGCAATCCCATTCATCACATCGACGGGCGCGTCAAATCGCAATCGAGCATTGTCGCCAAGCTCATCAAGCGCGGCCTGCCGCTCTCGATCGAGTCCGCGCGAAAAAACATCAACGACATCGCGGGCGTGCGCGTCGTTTGCAGCTACATCGACGATGTCTACCGCGTGGGCGAAATGCTGGCGCGGCAGACGGACGTGGAGATCGTCAAAAAGCAGGACTACATCCAGACGCCGAACTACAACGGCTACCGCTCGCTGCACATGGACATCAAGGTGCCCGTCTACCTCTCCGACCGGACGGAATACGTCGTGGCGGAGATCCAGCTGCGCACGATCGCCATGGACTTCTGGGCGAGCCTTGAGCACGATATCCGCTACAAGGTCGACAAAACGAAGCTGCCCGAGGGCATCAACGAGGAGATGTTCGAATGCGCGGGCAAGATCGCTGAGATCGACCGCCAGATGCAGGATATGTACCAGCGTATCAAGGCCTCGGATGCCTACAACGAAGATTGAGTCCCCTACATAAAGGAAAAAGGATGCATCGAAAGACGCATTCTTTTTGTTTTTTCACTGCTTTTTGTGATACCCGCAGTCGCAGTAGGGGCCGCCGGAGGCGAGCGTGTACTCGCGCACGAAATCCGACGCGCCGCCCGCGTCGCTCATCGTGTAGTCGAGATGGCACAGCGCGGGCGTCAGATCGTAGAGCCCCAACGCCTGCATCAGCGTGCAGATGCCGCAGGTCGTGAAGCGTGCCTCGTAGCCGCTGCCGTCCTCGTACTCGAAAAAGTCCATGTTCCACGAATAGGGGTTGCGGTCGCCCGCGCGCAGCTTCGCCGTCGCCTTCATGCCCTCGATGTCCTTGGGCGTGAACTTTTTCTTTCCGCTCGCGCGGCAGAAAGCCTTCATCGTAGGCGTCATCATCGCCGCGGCGTAGTAGTCCGTCAGCGTTTTGATGTCCGGCCGCTGCGGCATGCACAAGATAAACGCGGCGAGCATCGCGCAGTTGACGATGTTCATTTCGAAGCGGTCGCGCTTGTCAAATTCCGGCAGCTTCGCGATGATCTCGCGATATTTCTTTTTGGCGCGCGCCGCAACGTCCTTCGCCTGCCCCGCGGTCAGGTCGAATTCGACCGTCAGGTGCTTTTCAAACGATCCGGCAAACAGCGCCCACATGCCCGCGGGCTTTCCAAGATACTTCATTTGCTCTCCTCTTTTCGAGTTTGATGTCTCAAACTCGTCTGCATTTTTGACTGCCGTCTTGCTTTTGGTCATAGTATACCGAGGGCGGCCGCGCTTGTCAAGGCGGCGCAAAAAAGCGGCGGTTCATCAGAACCGCCGCTTTTTTCAGCTGGATTTACTTGCCCTGATAGGCTCTGTAGAGGAACGTCACGATCTCCGCGCGCGTGCAGTCCGCGTTGGGGCTGAACGTCGTGTTGGAAGTACCGTTCGTCACGTTATTCGCAACCGCCCAGTTAATCGCATCAGCGTAGAACGCGTCGGACTTCACGTCGGTGAAGTTCGTGCTGCCGCTCGCGGTGCCCTTGAGCGCACGGTGCAGGAACGTCACGCTCTGGCCGCGGGTGCAGGTCGCATTCGGGGCAAACGTCGTCTCAGTCATGCCGTTCGTGATGCCGTTCTCGATCGCCCAGGCGACGGCCTTGGCGTAGTAAGCGCTCGCGGAAACGTCCGTGAAGCTGCTTGCGGTCTTCGGCTCGGGGCTGCCCGCGGCACGCCACAGGAAAGTAACGATTTGCGCACGCGTGCAGGACTCGTAGGGGCCAAACATCGTGTCAGACAGGCCGTTGGTGATTCCCTTATCGACTGCCCACTTCACTGCATCGGCAAAGTAAGCGTTCGCGGGAACATCAGCAAAGCTGGTAGCAGCAGTCTTAACGAACTCCGCCTCGACGCTGACCTTGCCATCCGGCATGACAAAGCTGTACTTGCCGTTGCCGAGATCCTTGAGCTTGAGCGAATCGCCGTTCTTGTCGAGAACCTCAATGGAACCGAGCTCATAGCCCTCGCTGGGCTTCACCGTGACGGTCACGTTCGTACCCTTGGAGGCGTTGGACGGGGTGACGGTCACCGTGCCGTTCGGGGTGGAGGGGACGGAAACGGTGCTGCCGGGATTGGCAGCAGAAGAGGAACGGCGCGTCACAGAAACCGGGCAGGAAGCCGTTGCAGCCGTGTAATTACCGTTCTCCTCCGTGTTGAGCGTAAAGGTGTAATCCTTGGTCGCATTAGGCAGATAGGCCGAGAACGTGCCATCGCCATTGTCCTTCACCGTAATGCTGGCATCATCGCACGTGACCTCCACCTTAACGCCAGCAGGAGCGTTGACTGTGAGCTTCACCGTTCCGCTGCCGGTCATCGTGGCTTTATTGGCCGTGATCGTAACGGTCGGGATCGTCTTGGTGACCTGCTTGGTCAGCATGGTGTCATAGGCGCTCAGCACACCGGAAACATTTTCTGCGCCGGTGATTGCGGTAATAGCCGTGCGATAGTCACTTTCGCTGACGGTGTAGGACTTATCACCGATGACGGTTGCCTCACCGTTCTTGTAAACAGTATCAGCAAGGAACTTGACATAGTCCTTCACAGCGTTCAGCAGTGCAGTCTTGGAATCTTCCAGCGCCTTGGTCGCAGCATCCGCCGTCGTCGCTGCCAAGATGGCGGAATAACCATCAGTCATCGCCTTCTGAATGTCCGGGGCCTCGCTGTACTTCTTGTCAGAGCCGGGAACGGTGGTGGAGCCGAGTTTGGTGGACTCGATGTAGGCGGTCCACTGCGCCGCAACAGCATCGGGCGAATAGGTGATCTCTGCCGTGGCGGTGGAGTAGCCATAGCGCAGCTCCACAGTCGCCGTGCCGTCAGAGAAAGCGACGGACTCAACCTTTGCACCGGCAAAGTCGGCGATCTTCGTTTCAACGGCAGCCTTAAACGCAGCCTCGGAAGCCCATGCGCTCTCCTCATAGGTGCTTTCTGCCGCAGTCTTGATCGCACCGATGGGATCCGTCTCGTATCCGCTGATCGTGGTCAGCTGATACGGTGTTTTGATCGCGGCGTCAACAGCCTTGCGGGCAATCTCTTCATACTGAGCGGGAAGCTTGCCAACAGATTCCGATGCACGCATACCGCAATCGATCTGGCCGTTGCGGAAGCTGGCAGGGATGATCTTTTCAGCGAAAGTCAGCGCCGCGATATAGCGACCGACATTAAAGCTCAGGTGTCCGCCGTCACGCTGCAGGCCAAAAACGGGATCGTTTTCGAGAGTGACCGCGCTACTACTCGTGGCGTTAGACAGTGTGGTCAGATAAGTCGTTCTGGCGTTCTGGATGGCAGTACCGACAGGAACCACGCCCGCCAGGCGCTTGCTGGTATTCACAGTCCCGTAGTAGTTCATGACCATCTGTGCCACCGATGCACGCTTCGTATACTTATCAGCCGTGTTTGTGAGAGCGTCAGCGTAGTTCGTCGTATTATGCTCAGAAAGGTGCATATAGTAATACACCTTGGCGTGGGGAACATAGGTTTCGGTCAGGTCGAGGAAGTAGGGGATAGACTGTTCGAGCTTGCCGAAGCGATCTTCATCGAAGGCATAGTCGCCCTGATTGTTACCGGCGGTACCGGAAGTCGTTTCCTCACCATATGGCTGCAGGGAAACAACATCCCACTCGTCATAGGCCAGCGCATCCTTGATGGTGCTAACGGATCTGTCGGTCGTCCATTTTCCGTCCTCACCCGCCAGGCGCAGGGAGTACTTCGCCTCGTTCGTAAAGGCATTGGTGGCGTGCCATGCAAGGGCCTTGCCGCCGCTGGCCATCAGGCCGATCTCCAGCTCGACATCGTTGCCCATAAGGCTCTTGAAGATCTTATACGACTGGCTGATCATGCTGCTGTTCCAGTCAGAGGCATCCTCGGAGTAGCTATTGCCGATCAGCAGGACCTTGAATTCTTTCTTGACCGTTTTGGTGACACCGGAGGCGTAGAAATTAGCGCCGTCCGTGTTGGCATAAACAGTCATCTTCACATTGCTGCGGTTGTCAAATGCGTTGCCCGCCAGATCAGTGACCGACTTGGGGATCGTAACGGTCAGTTCGGTGTCATTTGCGGCGGTAACCGCAAACGCGCTGCTGCAAATGGTACGCAGCGTCATGGGAAGTTCGATCTCCTTCAGCGCGGTGTAGTCCTTAAACGCATTTGCGGGGATCTCTCTCACGCCGCTTCCAATAACGATCTTGGTGATCTCGCCCGCCTTATTCGCCCAGGGCTGCTCGCTCGGGATGGTTGCTTCCTTCTCGGGATCGATGGCAGTCAAGGTCAGAATACCGTCATAAAGCTCATACTTCAGGTTACTTGCAGTGAGATCAGCGGAGTAATACACATCCAGATCGATATACTTGTAGCCAAACGCTGCGGCCTGAGTTTTCACAGTGCAATTCCCGCCGTTATTTCTAACGTAGATCGTCACGGTGCTGTTGGGGGTGTTGCTATTTCCGTTAAAGGAAGATTTCGTGATCTCGGTGTTCGGATTGCCAAGCGTGATACCGGAGAGCTTTGCGTCGGCGTTTTCCTGATAATAGCCAAATGCGTAGGAGCCGACTTTCGTGACCGACTCGGGGACCGTGAAGTTGGCAAACGCATTCTTCGTACCCGCATCCATAAACGCATTGCCACCGATCGATGTAAGACTGCTGGTCGGCAGCTTGACGGATTCGATCTTCTTGCAATACGCAAACGCTCCGGAACCGATCGTGGTAATGCCCTCACCGATAACGACCTTCTTGATCTGGTCGCGGAAATCCTTCCAGGGCTGATACCTGCCGTCCCAGGCAAATTCGCCGATCACACCGCTGCCGGTCAGCGTCAGCGTTCCGTCCGCATCCAGCTTGTAGACCACATTATCTCTATAGGAGCCGTCGTTGCCTTTGCCGCAACTGCCGTTGGCCGTGGGCTGATCCATCGTTGCATTTCGGTTATTAGTCGCGGTCGTGGCAATGGCTGCATTTGCGTTGGCCACGCCGAACGCAAACGCTTCTGTGCTCTCCGCAGACAGCGCAAAGGCGTATTCGCCAACGGAAGAAACGGAGGACGGGAGCGCCACGCTCTTCAAAGCGGGCAGGTCATAAAATGCATACTCGCTGATCGTTTCAACGCCGTTGTTGATCGAGACATCGGTCACCGTATTCATCCCGGAGAACAGATACTTGCCGACAGTCGTCACCCCGGCGGCAACCTCGATCTTCGTGATACCGGTCTCTTTAGCCCAAGGCTTTGCCTCATCGGCCGTAAAATCGCCGGTAGTCCCGTTGCCATAGATCAGCAGGGTGTTACCATTCTTGATGCTCCAATAGGTGTTCGTCGAACCGATCTGGGCGCCCTTTGCATCCAGGTCGACAAACGTATAACCAACGGAATTCGCGTAGGCCTGCGCATTCGTGCTTCCGTGCGCGCGCAGAAGGATGCTCTGAGGATTGCTCAGATCGGCGCTGCTGAAGACAAGTTTGGAGAAGGGTTCACCTTCTGTTTCTTCCGTCTTACCGTTAAACTTGATCTGGGTCTTCTCGCAGTTGAGCGTGATCGACAGGGGGTTCTTTCCGATGCCACCATACTGGCCGAAAGCATAGGCACCGATGGAAGTTACCGTAGCCGGGAGGTTCACATTTTCAATGCTCGTTCCCATGAAGACGTTATTTCCGATGGTAGTAAGATGCTGGCCGCGGATCTGCAGCTCCGTGAGGTTGCTGCAGTAGGCAAAGAGGCCAGTGGACAAACTGACCACATTATCGCCGATAACGACCTTTTTCACCCGCGGGTTAACATCGCCGCTGTGGGGTCAGACCGTCTTGGTGCTCTTTATGTACAGCGGGGAAACGATGCTCATATCGTCATTTCTATTCAGATCGTTATCCGGGGCGACTTCAACGTAATGATAGCCGCCATCCCAGTCGAATCCGCCGACAATACCGTTGCTGTAAGCGTCCACATAGGCGGTTCCGTCCTCTGCAACGCCCAGCAGTACATTCGTCGTGCGCGGATAGGTGCTACCGCCGATGTTGGCGCCGTAGATATAGTGGACAATCTTTTCGGTGCCGATTTTTGTATCGTCGATCAGATTAGTCTGACCGTCATGGTTCCAGATACCGTTGTAGATGTACACGGCTGCACTGATACCCTTGAACGCATCGTTGCCAATGGCCGAAACAGTGGCCGGAACGCGCACCTTACCGGTGAGGCCGGTGCCTTCAAAGGCCGAGTCGCCGATCGAAGTGACGCTCTGCGGGAAGCGGATGCTCGTCAAATTCATAGCACCCTTGAAGGCGTTCGCGCCAATGCTGGTAATGCCGTCCGCAATGCTCACAGTGGCGATCTTGCCCATATGTTCACTCCACGGCGCGGGGTCTTCAGCGGAGTAATCTTTCATTGCACCTCTGCCGGACAGGGACAGAACGCCGCTGGAGTAGGCCCAGGAGATGCCATTCTCGGTACCCTCACCGCAATCCGCAAGGTTTTTGACACGGTAGCCGTTCGTCTCAGCATACGCGAGCAGATCGGAGATATCATCGCTCGTATTTACCTCGATCAAGACTTGGTCCTTATCCTGATATGCGAAAGAGCCGTCGTTACAGATAACAGACGGATTCTGCAGGGTAACCTTCGTCGGCGCAGTGCCCGTATTATGATATTTGCCGAAGGCATAACCGCCGATCGACTGAACCGTGGCAGGGATTGTCAGCTCATTGATGCTGCTGCACATCAGGAAATTGTTGTTGATCTCTGTAACGGTCGGATCGCCATCCCATACAAGGGAAGTCACCTTGTCAAAACGGGTGAAAGCAGCACCACCGAGAGAGATTACGCCGCTCTTGATGACGACTTTCGTTGTGACATCCTTGTAAGTCTTCCAATAGGGGGCGACGTTTTTATTCTCTCCGGCGCTTGCCCAATCTCCGTTGCCGTCCCAGCTATTCCCGGTACCATCGAGCTTGCCGAGCTTGCTCTTGTCAACATTATTGTTCGCTGCCTCTTCCGGCGTCAGCGCCCGGACGGTCGCCGTATAGGTTTCGGGGTCGGCGCCGTTTTCCGAGAATTCGATCACACAGCCGCCACAGACAAAACTGGTTTCTGTGGTAGTGCCCTCAGTGCTTGGCGCAGCAGGTTCGGCAGAGCCCGTGCCGTCAGTCGCAAGGGCGGCAGAGGGCAAAAGGGAAAGAGCCATGCAGAAGCACAACAGGAGTGATAAGAACTTCTTTTTCAATTTGCTTTCCTCCAAAATACAAAGTATCTATATAAAGTCCGCCTTGCGGCAGGCACTGATTTTTATGTCTTCCCGGCTCTCGTTCTTCCGGCGCAGACGGGACAGCCGCACTGCTGCACGCCCGCGCGCGAGTAGATGGTGGCTTTCCAGACATGGCCGTAAGAGCACTGCCACCACGCCTTTTTGTGACTGCCCGCGGTCACCATCTCCGGTGTCAGTGCGCCGTTGAGGGTCTCGTGCCACTGCTTCGCCACCAGCGGCGCTGCGGTCGCTAAGTCGTTGAATCCCGGCAGCACCTTTCGGTTGGCGCAGTAAGGACAGCCGTCGCCGCGCTGCACGAATGGCCTTTCGGACAGCGCCACCAGACTTTGCGCCTTGTGCCGGAGATCACCTGCGTAGGCAAAAGCGGCACGTTTTTTGCCGCATCCCATTCTTTCGCGATCGACGGATACTCAGCCGCAAGGGAGGTTTCCTCTGGCAGGACGTTCTTTCCCGCGCAGTACGGACACCCACTGCCCTGCGCCCGTGTTTTCACGGCGGAACGGTAGGAATGGCCCCTTGGGCATCTCCACCAGATCAGCTTGTGGCTGCCGGTCGTCACATCCTGCGGCGTCAGGGGTGCGTTCTTCTCGACGTCCCACTCTGCCGCGAGCAGCGGAAACTGCTTCATCAGGCCGCCCTGTTTAGGCGTAACCTTGCGCCCCGTGCAGTATAGGGGCAGCCTGTTCCCTCGCTGCGGGTGTAGACCATCGCCTGCCATGAGTGGCCGTTCGGACATGTCCACCAAACTCTTTTGTGACTGCCGAAAGTCACATCATCCGGCGTGAGTGGTAAATTTCGCTCAATATCCCACTTGGCAAGCAAAGCAGTCTTTCCCTGTTCGGTGCAAAACGCTCGAAATGTTCGTCGGATCGTCAGCCACCCCCTCACGAAAAAAGCTCCGTTCCAGCAAAGCCGGACGGAGCAGTGACAAGCGAATACATCAGTAAGGGTGCAACCGGCTGTCATAGCGTGTTCTCCATTCGGAGAGGCGTTAGACCCATCTGGCTTTGCGTCGCCGCCTTTCGGCGGTTTTGCCAAAATATGAGATTTTGAGAACGGAATCTATATTCCGTATATGCAAAGGAAGCGAAACGATCTTAACGCCTCCTTTACTCGTAGCAAAATATAGCACAATCTTCCGACAAAGGCAAGGGAAATTATGATTCCAAATATAAATTATGGAGTTTACAGGGGAAAATGCACTGTAAGCTTGTGCCTCTGCACCCGTTTGAGCGTTCTCGGGCGCAGACAGCTCGATCTCTGCATGCGCTTTAGTTGTGAATATAGTGGTAACTGTATTCGCTTTGGCATTTTTGCGCAACAGAATATAGATTCCGTTTTTATGATACAAGTTTTAGCTGTTCGAGCTGACGCCGATGCTCTGCCGCACTTGTGACAAGGTAGATTCGCGTCGTTTCGATGCTCGAATGCCCGAGAACATCCGCCAGCTTGACGATGTCCTTGTACGCGCGGTAAAACGCCGTCGCGAACAGGTGGCGCAGGTTGTGCGGAAACACTTTCCCCGCATCGACGCCCGCGCGGACACACAGCTTTTTCATCTTCGACCAAATTTGATATCTTGACATTGCTTTGCCGCTTTTGGTGCGAAAGATCGCGCCGGAGGCGGTTTTTTGTCGCGCGGCATACTTGAGCAGCTTGCGGCAGAGTTTTGACGGCAGTAGGATCGTGCGGATTTTACCTTTCAAAGCAATTTCGGTCTTGCCGTTTTTCGCCGCTTCGACGGTGATATACTGCACCTCGCTGACGCGGATGCCGGTGGAGCAGATGGTTTCCATCAGGAGCGCGAGACCGCGGTCGCCCGCGGCCTCCGCCGCGGCGACCAGCCGTTCATATTCTGCGCGCGTTAACTCCCGTTTGCTGTCTCGGAACAGGCGTCGTTGAATTTTGAGGAACCGCGCGCGGCAGTCCGCCCATCCGCAGAAGCGGAAGAAGCCGTTCAGCGCTGCCAGATAAGTGTTGATCGTCGACGGCACGTAGTTTCTCGCGCGCAGGTCGTCCTTCCAAAGGCGGATCATCTCCGGTGTGACCGCCGCGCCGCTCAGGAATGCAGCAAAGCTCAGTAAAGCACGGCGGTACTTCTCAACCGTCGCCGCGGCGCGCTCTTCATTTTCGAGGGCTTTCAAATACTCAGCAATTCTCTCGTCGGTCATATAGTATTCCATAATAAAAATACCCCTATCTCTCTTGATAGGGATATTGTAACGTATTGTCGCGGATTTCGAACAGTGAATTGCACTCCCGCAGCTATGAATATAAAAAAGAAGCCACTCTCTTGAGTGGCTTCTCTCCGTGTTGGCGCTACCTATCTTTCCGGGCCGTCTCCAGCCAAGTATTGTCGGCAGAAG
>ENA-UONW01002322-UONW01002322.1-human-gut-metagenome-genome-assembly--contig:-CS52-NODE-2322-length-19004-cov-6.270516_pt1 | contig 19004 bp, 14 predicted proteins | sample MGYA00242463_ERZ724010 | MGnify/ENA metagenome assembly ERZ724010 | reverse complement strand
TTATCGGCTGAAAAACAGCCGATAAAATTGTCGTGGCGGGAAATAGTATGGTTACCTTTTGCATCGGCAAAGAAAAGATGGTACGCCCCTTCCACGTCGCTCCCGAAGTCATGAAAGACGCCGACCAGTGGGTCGACCGATACTACGACGGCCAGTACACGGGCGACTACCTGGCCCGCCACGGCTATGTGGTGCTGGCCGTCGATGCCCTGCTCTGGGGAGAACGCGGACGGAAAGAGGGCGTCAGCTACGACGTCCAGCAGGCACTGGCGTCCAACTTCCTGCAAATGGGGACTTCGTGGGGCGCCTTCATCCACCTGGACGACGTGCGGAGCGCCGAGTTCCTGGCCTCCCTGCCCTTCGTGGACAAGGAGCGCGTGGGCTGCCTGGGCTTCTCGATGGGTGCCTACCGCTCGTGGATGCTCGGAGCACTGACCGATGCCGTCCGCGCATCGGCCTCAGTATGCTGGATGAACACCACCGAATGCCTCATGACGCCGACCAACAACCAGAACAAAGGCGGCTCGGCTTACGCCATGCTGGTGCCCGGCCTGCGCCGCTACCTGGACTATCCGCACGTGGCAAGCATCGCTTGTCCCAAACCGACCTTGCTCTTCAACGGCACGCGCGACAAGCTGTTCCCCGTAGAGGGCATGAACGATGCCTATCGGGAAATGGAAAGCGTGTGGAAAAGCCAAGGCGCCTCCGACCGCCTCGTCACCCGTCTGTGGGACGAGACGCATTTCTTCAACCGGGAGATGCAGCAAGCCGTGCTCGCGTTCTTCGACCGCTGGCTGAAACCCTGAACTACTTCAGGTGCTTCAAGATCCACTCCAGGTGCCCGCGTTCGGTGTCGTCCGACGTCCAATGCTCGTTGATGGGCGTTACCAGCGCTTCCTTCGGACACGTCAGGACGTTGTAGACGGCATAGCTGGTGGTGGGAGGACAGGTGTCGTCGTTGAATCCCCACGTCAGGAAGGTGTCGGCCTTGACCAGGCGGGCAAAGTTCACCACATCGTAATAGGCCATCGTCTGCACCTTTTCAGGCGTATCCATCCCTTTCACACGGGAGAAGTGCGGATAGCCGTCCGCACGCCCTGCCTTGTAGCCGGCCATGTCGCTCAGAGCGGGATGATTGGCCACACAGGCCGTCACACGGGCATCGAGCCCCGCCGTAACCAGCGCCAAGGCCCCGCCCTGGCTTCCACCCTGCACAATCACGTTCCGGCCGTCCCACTCGGGCAGGGAGGTCAGCAGGTCGATGCAGCGCACGCACGCCAGATAGACCCGCTTCATGTAATAATGGTCCCTGTTGTCCAGCCCGTTCATCAGATAGCCGTTCTCGCGGCCGTTGAAGGCGTTGCTGATTTCCTGAAACTCTTCGTCGGACATCGTCGGGTTCAGCCCATGTATCTCCATTTCGAGACGGATGCAGCCCTGCTCGGCGTAGTATTTGTGGCGGAGCGGATCCTTGATGGTCTTGATACCCGCACCCGGCGGACAGAGCACCACGGGGCAACTGCCCCCACAGGCGTCCTTAGGGTAGAACAGGTAGCCGTAGACCGCCTGCCCGCGGGAGTTCAACCGGAGCTTCACCAGGTAGCAATCCACCTTGTCCGTACAATATTCCGGAGCCAGCTCCTTGGTATAGGTCAGGGGAAAAGCGGCCGCCTCGGCCTTCTGCTTCTCCCAAAACGCCTGGAAGTCGGCAGGCATCTGCGTGTAGGGACGGATATCCTCAGGCGAGAAGCCCACCTTCACGTGGTGGCGATAGGTCTTGCCGCCCACACAGGCCGTCAGACGGCAATCACGGAAGCCGGGCGTATCCATCGTACCCACGTCGACAACGGCCCTGCCGTCCTTCAACACCACGCTACCCTTCGCATCGGCCGGCATCAGGTCGCCTCCAAGTTCATAACTCACCGTCACGCCGTCCTGCGGAATGCCATACCGGTAGAGCTGCACCTCTACACGAGCCTTCTCGCCCGTCCGGTAGGTCCAGTCGGCATGGTCGGGCACGGTGACCCACAACACGTCACTCCGATACGGATAATTCTCGGCCAGCAAGGGCAGAAGGGTGCAGACCCATGCTACAAAAAACAACCATCTCTTCTTCATCTTTACTTTTATCTTTAAGGATTCACGAATATTGCACTTTTACAAAATGACACTTTGATTTCCCAACCGCCTGAGAATCGTTTCTTTCGGCCGCAAGGCAAGGCCGACACCAACGGACGAAGGCCGACGGTGCTTACTCGCTACTGCACAGGCAGATAGCGAAATCTTGACAAATAAAACAGATGTCCAACCGAGCCCTTTCCCAGGTCTTGCCACCGGAAAAGCCCACTTTACAAAGCTAAAGTGGCACTTTACGAACGAAATGTGCCACTTTATACCCCGAAAACATCCTATTATTTCACCTAAAACATACTTTTTCATGTGCCAAAACCTACGTTCTGATGACAGGAAACCTACCTTCTGACGTCAGAAAGCCTGCTTTCCGGACCCTCGGAAGCCGTTTTTCTCCCGATTTTCCTTCCCGTTGGCCGTTTCCGAAGAAAGGAGACAGGTCAGCAAAAAAGGCCGTTTCCTTTCTTTTTGTCCGTCGAATGAGGCCGTAGGCGACAATCTGATTTCCATCGGTTGCCGGCCTCATCGACGGATGTCCAACAGGGCATTGCCGTTCTTCACGGGGTTCCATCCGTCTTTGCCCGCCAGGACTTCTTCGATGGAGTAGCCGTCCAAAGTCTCCAACTGGCGGGAGAAGGAGGCACGTTTCTCCGGACAAGCTCCCGCGCCCCGACTCTGGTATTCGGCATAGAAGACGGTTTTGTCCACATCCTTCTTGCTCCAGTCGTTCCATCCTTCGGGCAGGATGTGTCCGCCCAAGTTGCAACGCACGAACACCGCCTGCGCATAGGGCCGCCACGGACGCGACAAATAGACTCGGTCCACTCCTTCGTCGGCCGTCAGCCGGCAATCGTAGAAGACGTAGCCATAGCGTTGCCCCTGGTCGGTGGAAGGAGCGGTGACGTAACCGTTGCCCTTGCTATGGATGTGGCAACGGTCGAAGACTGCCGTAGACCATCCGAAGATGAAGTCCACCGTCCCTTCGATGTAGCAGTCCTCGTAATATTGGCGGCAACCCTTGCCGTAGGTGTAGAGCGTATCCTGGAAACCCAGGAAGCGGCAGTGCTTGAAGTAGACGCGGTCGGCACTGACGAAGCATGCCACCGCCTGCCCCACGGGGCCCGAGGAGTTCTCGAACGTCAGGTTCTCGACGTAGCAGTCGGGCGCATAGAGGTAGCAGGTAGCAGAGCCGGAAGTACCCGTCTTCTCGCCGAAACGGTTCAGCTTGTCGGCATAGTCGTCGCAGGTGAGGACAGCTCCCTCCTCGCCCACCAGCGAAAGATTGATCTTGCTGGGCGGTACCACCAGCTTTTCCTTATAAACGCCCTTGCGCACCAGGATGGTGGTGCGGACATTCTTGCGGAAGTCGGGTACGGCATCGATGGCCTCCTGGATGGTAAAGAAGTCGCCCGAACCGTCCTTCGCCACCACAAAGTCGTACTGACGGCGGTATTTGGCCAGCTCCGGCACCACCTTCACCACCTCGTCGGCAGCCATACGGGCTACAATGGAGGCACCCCGTACATTCAGATGGGTGTTGTCCTGGCGACCGTCGGGCAGGGCGGGCACCGTGCGGGGTGCCACCCAGACGAAGAGCTGCTTCGAGTCTTCGGGGCCCATCTCCTCCACCAGCCGGTGCGTGGCGCGGTTCAGGTCCACAAAAGGCACGTCGAGCTCGCGGGCCACGTTGCGGGGCGAATCCAGGTAGGCTCCATGCGTGTCTCTGAGCCAGACATCCTCTTGGCCGCTGCGGGCGGCACGATTCTCCCAGACACCCTCGCGGACATCGTCCTGAGCGACGGCCAAGGCCACTGCCTCGGCATTGGCTTCGCCGAAATTGCGGCGGACGATGGAGTTGAACAGGACAGGGATGGCCCCCTTGGCACGTGCCTCCAGGACGAAGCGTTTCAGGTTGGCGTCGAAGGTGCCGCCCGGCTCGGTATGCCGTTTGGGGTCGGACTTCTCGTCGTTATGCCCGAATTGGATGAAGACGTAGTCGCCCTTCTTCAGTTGCGCCAGTACCTGGTCCCAGCGGCCTTCGTCGATGAAGCTCTTCGTGCTGCGCCCGTTCACGGCCCGGTTGTCTATCACGACGTCCTCCGTGAAGTAGCGCGGCAGCATCTGTCCCCAGCCCCTTTCGGGATTGCCGCCCTCGAGGGGCTTGTTGGCCATGGTAGAGTCGCCGATGGTGAAAATGGTGATGACCCGCTTCTCCGTCGTGAAAGCCGAGAGCAGCAGAAGCAGGCCCAGCAGAATGGTCAGTTTGTTTTTCATACGTTTATCATTGTTAGTCAGTCAGCAAAATAAGATTCCCCAGTTGGAGAAAAATCAACGGTCGGCCGGGATATCCTCGGAAAGCCAGTCGCTGCACCGCCCGAAGATGTACTTCCAGTCAGTATAACGGGCCGCCTCTTCCGCACTGAGGAGGTGCGCCCACTTCACACGGCCGTCCACCGCCGCCCCCTCGCCACGGTTGCCATATTCGGCATAGCGGGCCGTCTTCTCGTTGGCGGCGTTGCGCCAATTGTCCCAACCGGCAGGGCAGATGTGCTTCCCCAGCTCGCAACCGATGAAGACCGTAGCCGCATAGGGCCGCCAGGGACGGCCCAGATAAACCTTGTCGACCCCTTCGGCCGCCGTCAGACGGCAATTCCTGAACACATAGCCCACCGCTACGTCGGCCGGAGTGGAGGCCGCGGTGATGTAGGAATTGCGCTTGCTGTGCAGCACGCAGTCTTCGAAGAAGGCCGTCGAGGGGCCGAAGATGAAGTCGGTAGTGCCTTCGATGTAGCAGTCCTTGAAGTAGAGGCGCGTACCCGCTACCCCCGTATAGACCGTGTCCTGATTGCCCAACAGGCGGCAACGGACAAACACCAGCCTGTCGCCCTCGGTATGGAGGGCCACTGCCTGCCCCAGGGGAGCCGCATTGTTCTCGATGGTCAGGTTCCGGAAGGTGATGCCGTTGCCTTCCACCTTCAGCGTATAGGTGCGGAAAGTGCCCATCGCATCGATATTGGCATGGTCGTCGTAGGAGATGACGGTACCTTCGCAGCTCTCGCCCACGAAGTCCACATTCTGCAACCACGAGGGCACGACTACCTTCTCCTTGTAGAGCCCGTTCCTGACGAGCACCGTCACCCGATAGTCCATGAAGGCACGGATACCTTCCATGGCCTCCGTCAGCGTCCGGTAGTCGCCCGAACCGTCGCGCGCCACCACTATCGTATCTTTCCACTGCCCGGCGGCCACAGACGGCAGACTTCCTCCCAACCACAGGAGCAACATCCACATCCAAGGATAAAAACAGGACAAACCGGCCTTGCTTCGCCGGCAAAGAGACTTCTGTTTCATGCGTTCAATCTTTACGGGTATCAGACATGTTTCATTTCAAGAAACAAAAGTAACGGTTTCCCTCCAAAGACTTGTGTATTTTTTCGGTAGAGATGGTGCATTATTTGGTTTTCGTGTGCGAGAACGAGCAATTTCGTGCACGCAAACGACAAAAAATGTGCAAAATCGTCCTTTTTTCCAATAATTAAAGGCTTTCTCTTTTGATTAATCAAGAAAAGAGCTAAATTTGAAACCGCAATTTTATTCGTACCATCGTAAAACATCAATGTAATCATATCAAAAACAAAAAAGAATGGAACAAGTATTCGGCTATATCATCGGCCTGGGAGCATCGGTCATGATGCCCATTATCTTTACAATTATCGGTTTGTGTATCGGGATGAAATTCGGAAAGGCACTGAAATCGGGCCTCTGCGTGGGTGTCGGTTTCGTGGGTTTGGGTGTAGTCACCGCCCTGCTGACCAACAACTTCGACAATCCCCTGAAAGCCATTTCCGACCTCTACCACCTGCAACTGAACGTATTCGACATGGGCTGGCCCGCCGCTGCCGCCGTAGCCTACAACACGGCCGTCGGTGCCTTGATCATCCCCATCTGCCTGGGCGTGAACCTGCTGATGCTCATCACCAAGACCACACGGACGGTGAACATCGACTTGTGGAACTATTGGCACTTCGCCTTCATCGGTGCCGTGGCCTACTTCGTGACCGGTGAGAGCCTGGCTTGGGGCTACTTCGCCGCGATCGTCTGCTACGTCATCACGCTGGTATGCGCCGACCTCACGGCAGACAAGTTCCAGAAATATTACGACCTGGACGGTATCTCCATTCCCCAGCCGTTCTGCCAGAGCTTCACTCCCTTCGCCATCCTCATCAACAAGGCGCTCGACAAGATACCCGGCTTCTCCAAGCTGGACATCGACGCCGACGGCCTGAAGAAGACGTTCGGCGTGATAGGCGAACCGCTCGTGCTGGGTGTCATCGTAGGTATGCTCATCGGATGGGCCGCCCAGCTGGACATCAAGAAGATTCTCTTCCTGGGCATCACGATGGGTGCCGTGATGGAGCTCATCCCGCGCATCACCTCCCTTTTCATCGAAGGTCTGAAGCCCATCTCCGAAAAGACTTCCGAACTGGTGAAGAACAAGTTCAACGGCAAGAAGGTGCACATCGGCATGAGCCCGGCCCTCGTCATCGGACACCCCACCACGCTGGTGGCTTCCGTCATCCTGATACCGGTCATCCTCGCGCTGGCCGTCTTCCTCCCCGGCAACCAGTTCCTTCCGCTGGCCTCACTGGCAGGTATGTTCTACCTCTTCCCCATGGTGCTTCCCTTCACAAAGGGTAACGTACTGAAGACGCTGATTGTCGGCCTGGTGACACTCATCATCGGCCTCTACTTCGTGACCGACATGGCACCCGACTTCACGATGGCCGCCAACCAGGTATATGCCGAAACCCATGATCCCGCCGCACACATTCCCGACGGATTCGCGGGCGGTGCCCTCGACTTCGCTTCCTCTTTCTTCGGATGGACCATCTACCGGGGCGTCAAACTCTCGTATGTAGGTGCCGGCCTGCTCACGCTGATAGCCATCGTGCTGATGCTGGTCAACCGCCGCGCCATCATCCGCAGCGAGAAAGAAGCCAAGCAGGCAGCCTGATGAAATCAGGAAAAACAGGATATTAATCAATCATTATAAAATCGAATATGAAAAAATTAGCAATTGCAATGATGTTAAGTGCAGCAGCCTTATCGGCCAATTCCCAAGTAAACTACAAAATGCAGGTAGCCTGCAACCCCCAAGATGTCAAGACGTACGACACCAACCGTCTGCGCAGCAGTTTCCTGATGGAAAAAGTAATGGTACCCGACGAAATCAACGTCACCTACTCCATGTACGACCGCTTCATCTTCGGCGGTGCCATGCCTGTACAGAAAGAACTGGTACTCGAAACCATTGACCCGCTGAAAGCCAAATACTTCCTGGAAAGAAGAGAGCTGGGTGTCATCAACATCGGCGGTGAAGGCATCGTAACCGTAGACGGCAAGGAATATACCCTGAACTTCAAGGAAGCCCTCTACGTGGGAAGAGGCAAGCAGAAAGTGACCTTCAAGAGCAAGGACGCTTCCAACCCGGCCAAGTTCTACATCAACTCGGCTACAGCCCACAAGGAATACAAGACGCAGCTCATCACCATCGACGGCCGCAAGGGCTCGCTGAAGGCCAACTCCTTCCCCGCAGGCAAGATGGAAGAAAGCAACGACCGCGTCATCAACCAGCTGATTGTCAACAACGTGCTGGAAGAAGGTCCCTGCCAGTTGCAGATGGGTCTGACCGAACTGAAGCCGGGCAGCGTATGGAACACCATGCCGGCCCACACACACAGCCGCCGCATCGAAGCCTACTTCTACTTCAACGTACCGGCAGGCAACTCCATCTGCCACCTCATGGGTGAACCGCAGGAGAACCGCCTCATCTGGATGCAGAACGAACAGGCCATCATGTCACCCGAATGGTCAATCCACGCCGCAGCCGGTACCAGCAACTACATGTTCATCTGGGGTATGGCCGGAGAAAATCTGGACTATGGCGACATGGACAAGATCACTTATCAGGAAATGAAATAACCCCCTCCTGACACTCTATAAACAAGCATGGGCTCCGGCTCATGCTTGTTTGTATCACTTTGTGCAAAGATTCAACCAATTTTTGCACAAAGACTTGTTTTCAGAACTGCTATTTTTGCACAAAATAAAAACTAATCTATTATCATGAGTACATTCCAACAAGCTGTGGGCAAGATGACCAACTACCGCTGGACCATCTGCGCTATGTTATTTTTTGCAACAACGGTCAACTATCTGGACCGCCAGGTACTGTCACTGACCTGGAAAGACTTCATCGCCCCCGAATTTCACTGGACGGACGCCCATTACGGTGACATTACCGCCATATTCTCCCTAGTTTATGCCATCGCCAACCTGTTTGCCGGCCGTTTCATCGACTGGATGGGCACCAAGAAAGGCTACCTCTGGGCCATCTTCATCTGGTCGCTCGGCGCCTGCCTCCATGCCGTCTGCGGCTGGGCCACCGAACACGTGGTAGGCATCCACGATGCAGCCGAAATGATTTCAGCCACCGGCGCGGTAGCCTCCACCATTGCCATCACGAGTGTCTACTTCTTCATCGCCGCACGTATCGTGCTGAGTATCGGTGAGGCAGGCAACTTCCCCGCCGCCATTAAAGTGACAGCCGAATACTTCCCCAAGAAAGACCGCGCTTTCGCAACGTCCATCTTCAATGCCGGCTCTACCATCGGAGCACTGGTAGCTCCCGTCAGCATCCCCTCGCTGGCCCGCTACTTCCAAGGCATCGGCATCGGCAACGGCTGGGAGATGGCCTTTATCGTCATCGGTGGATTGGGCTTCATCTGGATGGGGATGTGGGTATTCCTGTACAAGAAGCCCGAAGGCAATCCGCGTGTCAATGCTGCCGAACTGGCTTACATCCATCAGGACAAACAGGTCGAAAAACAGGAAACTGCCGCTTCTCCGAAAGAAGAACGGAAAATGAGCCTTTGGGAATGTCTGAAGTACCCGCAGGCATGGGCCGTAGCCATAGGTAAGTTCATGACCGATGGTGTGTGGTGGTTCTTCCTCTTCTGGACTCCCGCCTATATCTCGGACGTCTATGGCTTCTCGTCCGACAGCGGGACAGCCCAGCTGCTGATATTCGTGCTCTATGCCATCACCATGTTGTCCATCTACGGCGGCAAGCTGCCTACCATCATCATCAACAAGACAGGCCTAAACCCATACGCTGCCCGCATGCGCGCCATGTTCATCTTCGCTCTGTTCCCGCTGCTGGCCCTGTTTGCACAGCCCTTGGGCGAATACTCCTACTGGTTCCCCATCATCATCATCGGTATAGCGGGTGCAGCCCATCAGTCCTGGTCGGCCAATATCTATTCAGTGGGCAGCGACATGTTCCCCAACAGTGCCGTGGCTACCATCATCGGCTTGGGAGGAATGGCAGGCGGTATCGGTTCCTACCTCATCAACAAAGGTTCGGGTATGCTGTTCACCTATGCTGCCGGTACGACCATGGTAGACGGACAGGAAGTGGAAATGACGAAAGCCCTGCTGGCCCAAGGCGCTGAATACGTCCAGCCGGCCATGCAGTTCATGGGATTCGAAGGCAAGCCGGCCGGTTACTTCATCATCTTCTGCATCTGCGCCGTCGCCTATCTCATCGGCTGGTGTATCATGAAGATACTGGTACCGAAGTACAAACCCATCGTACTCGACTAAGCAACGATCCTTGTCCCCCAATAAAAAAGAGGCTGCATCAGCAGAGGACGACAAAAAGACGTCCGACTCCTGATGCAGCCTCTTTGATTCATATGGATTAAAAAACATCCCCAAGAAGGGAAAGGGCAAAAAAAAGGGAAGTCTCACGACTTCCACAATTCTTCTAACCTTAAATCTAAATCTCTATGAAAAAAACGTGTCGCAAAAATAGTAAATATTCTTATAAGCCCATAACATTTCGGCTTTAATTTTTGCAAAAACGAAGCAAATCAGCATAGATTGGATTCAATTCCAACAATTCGGGCACTCCCACAATGAACATTTGTTTTCGGGCACGGGTGAGGGCCACGTTCAGTTTACGGTCGACCAGTACCCCATTGTCTTCGGTCAGATTAGCCAGGAACTTCAATTGATAGGGACGGTTCACGCAAAAAGAATAAATGATGACATCGCGTTCACTGCCCTGAAAGCGCTCCACCGTGTCGACCAGGATGCCGTCCAGCTCAGCGATCCCCAATGCTTCAATTTCTTTCCGAATGAGGGCGATCTGACTCCGATAGGGCGTAATGACCCCCAAGGTAGTTTGCGGAGAGAAATCACCCAAAGCCGTGTATTGCCTGTAGACGGCATCCGCCAGACGGGCGACAATACAGGCTTCCGACTGATTCATCTTCACCGACTGGCTGGCAGGTCCTGCCACCGAAGGCAAAAAAGCCACCCGACGGGTCAGCACGGACGCCAGCGGATGATGCTCCAAACCAGGTGCCAACGCCAGACACCCATGCTGGTGAGGCAGGCCAATCGGCTCCAGCAATCCACCATAGAAAGCCCGACTGGGAAACAAAGCCACTTCCTCGTTCATGCGCCCCTGACGGCAAAGCATGTCGTAAGCCGGCTCGAAAAGAAAGGCATCGCGTCCCTCAGCCTTACGATGGGCAGACAGGTGGCGGTACAGACGTTCGAACAAGGAGTCCTTCAGATTGTACAGCCCAACGCTTCTCAATTCTTCATCGCAGACCTCCGACTGGTCGGAAGGTTGCTGCACGACGGCAGGCAGTTGTTTATGGTCGCCTATCAGGACAAATTTGTCGATGGCCTCCCGCCCCTCCTCATCACAAGTACAGAGAAGCCCCAGCAGTTGGGGTTCCAAAATTTGTGTGGCTTCGTCCACGATGGCTACATCGAAATGCTTCAGACGGAAAAGGTCCGGCTTGGCAGAAAGAGTGGCTACCGTCCCTACAAAGATTCTGCAACGGGTGATACGCCCCTGTACTTCACGACGGTTGGCACACACTTCCAACACATTCTCTATCAGATGCGGACGATAGGCCTCCTCACAAGCCAGTTCACTGCCGATGCGGATGTAGTCGACGGAAGGTCCGATGGCCGAAAGCGTCTTGCAGATTTCGTCCACCGCCCGATTGGTATAGGACATGAGCAAAATCTGCTTTCCCTCTCCGTAAAAAGCCTCTACCATGCCCCGCAAGGCACGTGAAGTTTTCCCCGTACCAGGAGGACCTATCAACAAAAAGACATCGCGGGCAGCCTTTGCCTTGAGAATGATACGCGCAAAATCATCGGGACAAGCCCGTATCGCCTCGTCAGACACCGCATCGAACGCAGGCAGACGCTGCCCCAACAAAAGGTCACGCCGTCGCTTGGGTGCCGAAAGAAATGCCGAAAGCCCCTGATACATGCTGCGGAAAGAGGTATCCATAAAATCGTGCTCCACCGCATAGCGGCTGTCCATCGGCAACACTCCCGCATTCTGTTGCGAAGCACGCAGGCGCAGGCGGAGGGTCTGCTCGGATATGTATTCTATATTCCCCTTGAACACCATTTTATTGGTCACGTTGTCCTGTTCGGCGTTACGCTCGTAAAGGACGACAGCATCTCCCGCACGAAAATTGGCAGGGACCTCCTCCCTACCCGTCTTCCTCGCCAACTGCAGGTAGGGTTTGTGAGCATCGGCGGCATGATTGTCCTGAATGGTCAGGTCGTAAAGGATTTCACCCGCCTCGCACTTCTCGTCGAGCGTCGCCAGCCACAGAGAAGCGGCTCCCGTGCGGCTCAATCCCTCCACATCGCCCGACTTCGACGTATAAAGTTCCTTCGTAATGAAATTGTAGAGCGTATAGAAATATTTTTTTTCCAACGGCGACAGGGCAGACAACCGTTCAGACAGGCGCCGGATGGGCGGACACAGGTAATCCCGCCAAAACTTGCCATCCAGCTTGCGTTCGTTCAAGACATCGGGCCGCAAGTCTTTGAACTTGTTTGCTGTATACTCCATGCTGTTGCGCAACTGGACAGCATACTCGGCCTCGACAATGCGGTTGCGCACATTCATGACCCTGCGCACCATCGCCCACGAGGGGCGGGCCGGATAGAGCAGCGGATAACGTGTGTAAAGCAGGTAAGCCTTCACCCGACGGTGATCCATCCCCATGGAATACTCCAGTATGGCCTGGTAGAGCAACATCTGCACACGATTGTTTTCCTTGGGTTCTACCTTACCGCGGATGGCATATTCGTCGGCCTTGCCCGACTTCATCTCGATGAACGACGTCATGTCGCGCTGCATGTAGTCGAGGCGGCCCTGCAACCCCAACGCTTCACAAACGTACGAAGGCTCCAGCACGGCATCCTTCCGGTCGAGTCCATACCCAGGTGCAGGAAAGGTATCCTTCACCGTCCGACAGATATTGTCGAAATGCAGGCGGCAGTCGGCAAAGAACTGCCTTTCCTTCGCCGCATCACGCAACTCCGCACAAGCCGCCAACTCCAGCGGATAGGTGCGGAAAGCCTTCTTCATGCATGCCAAATAATCGGGCTCGTCCTCGGCATGAATCCATTCGTCCAGGAAAAGGTTAGCAATGTTACCCAGCAGCAACGGCCGCGTATTGTCCGATGGCTGAAGGCGGGCCAGGACGTAATTGGCGGGATGATGGCCATACTCCTTGAAACATTCGGCCAGCGAACTGATATCGATCAGGTAGTCGGGTTCGAGAATGATGAACGAAGGAGTCAGTATGCCCTCCCCGTCGACTACCACATCCAGCAGATTGACCTGCGCATGACGCCACAGCAAGGCACAGGTCTCACTGAACTCATCGTTGACATCGGGCACGTTGTAGCGCACCTTGAGCCACTCGTCCGAAAGGGTGTCAAGAGGCTGTACATAGAGAAAGGTTTCGTCTGAATATTGGAAACACACACGCATGCGCTTCACCCGATGCCCCAAGGGCATCGCCACATACGTAGCGTCGGCTCGCGGAAGGAGCTGATAAAGTGAGGAAGGGATGTCCTCCTGCGTCAGGAGCCTGATGAAGAAAGCCAGCGTCTTCACATCGCGAAGCAAATCCTCGCGCAGGGGCACCTGTTCATGATTGAGTACGCGGTTGGAGGTCAAGCGGAAGGTGTGCAGACGGTTCTGCTCCCTGACAGAAAGGCCGACTTTCGCCGCGACGTAGCTGATGCGTGCGGAGAGGTCGGTCATCTGCAAACTGCCGTCTGCCATCTGTGCATGGCACAATTGCTCCAGCAGTTCACGTAATTGTCGATAAGACACTTCCAGGGGCACATCGTCCCTGCAAGCGTCCAGCAGTCGGTCGTAATATTCCTTCACTTCATTCTTCATGAAAGCAAAGATAATGCAAACCGAAAGGAATAAAAAATAAATAAGCGGTTTTACGCCTTTATTCCCCTAAACGGACGACCGAAATGGGTTCAATGCTCATTTCTTCTGATTTCTCGGCTTCTTGCTGGCTTCGCTCAGAGCTTCTTCCTTCTCGTAAGCGGGTACATGATGCTTATCTTTGGGTTTCTTTGGCTTTTTGTTTCCTGTGGCTCCCATAAGGCAATCCTCCATTTTTTAAGGGTTAAACAATCAAATTCAATTCTGCCTACCCCCAAGCAAAGAATATGCCAATCCTCCCCGTTGTCCGTTAAATTAGATAAAACCTGTCTATTCTTCCTTTTCTGCTTCCTCATCAGCAGGTTTGTCCTTGATCATCAGGATGCTCAACTCGTAAAGCAAATAGAGGGGGATGGATACGACGGCCAGCGTAAAGGGGTCGCCCGTAGGGGTAATGACCGCTGCCACAATGACGATCAGCACCACCGCATGACGGCGATACTTGCGCAACAACCGCTTGTGCACGATGCCCAGCAGGGACAACAACCACGTCACCAACGGCAATTCGAACGCCGCCCCCATGCAGAGTATCAGCATCATAAAGTTGTCGATGTAGGAGTTCAGCGAAATCTGGTTCTCGACAAGCGCGCTGAGCTGATAGGTGGACAGGAAACGCAACGTCAGCGGATAGACCATGAAATAGCCCAGCAGGACACCCACAAAGAACATCACCGTCCCAATGCCCAACGCCTTGCGCACGCCACGCATTTCATTGGGATAGAGGGCAGGACTGACAAAACGCCAGATTTCATAAAACAGGTAGGGAGCCGCCGTCACGACCGACATCCAGAAGGCGGTGGACATGTGGATCAGAAAAGGAGCCGCCAGATTGATGTTGACCAACTTTACATGAAACTCCTGCGTAAAGAACTCGTCCTTCAGGTGGAAATACTCTCCGATGGAGCGCAACAAGTGATAGAAGACGAAATCGTTGTTGCAGGGAGCCAACACTACCTTGTCGAACAGATAGGGCATGGCCGCAAAATAGACCACAGCCAACACGAACCACACGCAAAGCACCCTGATAAGCACCTTGCGCAGTTCGTCCAGATGTTCCCAAAAGGTCAGTTCCTTGCCGTCCGACATGCTTCAGGTCATTTCTTGTCCTTGTCGGCAGGTGCGTCGATGTCGTCCTTGGCCTTGTTGATTTCTTCCTTGGCTTCGTTCACGCCTTCCTTGAAACTTTTCACACCTTTGCCCAGCCCTTTCATCAGTTCAGGAATTTTCTTGCCGCCGAAGAGCAGCAGAACAATAACAATAATATAAATCCATTCCTGACCGCTAGGCAAAAGGAGCAATAAGAGTAAATTAGTCATGGTTATTTCTTTTACTTTTTATATGATTTGTGTGGGACAAAGATAATGTAAACCGCGAAAAATACAAAATTCATTGCCCAATTATCCAAGGACTGTCAGTCTTGAAAATACACCCGCTTGACACGCGTCGATACGCTCGTCAACACTTCGTAAGGAATGGTTTCGAGCACATCGGAGAGAACGGTCACAGGCAGATGGTCGCCAAAGATCTCCACCGGGTCGCCCTCCTTGCAATCGATGTCCGTCACATCTATCATACACACGTCCATGCAGATGTTGCCCACGTAGGGTGCCCGATGTCCGTTCACCAGGCAATAGGCATGCCCGTTGCCCAGACGGCGGTTGAGGCCGTCGGCATATCCGATGGGCAGGGCGGCGATGCGCGACGGGCGCTCCAGATGCCCCTTGCGGCTGTAGCCCACGGTATCTTCCTGCGGCACGTCGTGTATCTGCAGGATGGTTGTCTTCAGCGTGCTTACGTTGTGCAATATCGAGTTGTCTATCGGGTTGATGCCATACAGGCCGATGCCGAGCCGCACCATGTCGAACTGCGCGCCGGGGAAGCGTTCGATGCCCGCCGAGTTGCAGATGTGGCGCAATATCTTGTGCGGGAAGGCATCCTGCAGCACCTTGGCCGCCGCTTCGAACGTCTCGATCTGCCGCCGCGTAAAGCTGTCGAACACAGGCGAATCGCTCCCCACCAGGTGCGAGAAGACCGAACGCACCAGCACCGCATTCTGTCCGCGCAGGCGCTTGACCAGCTCCGGCATGTCCTCGGGCGCAAAGCCCAGGCGATGCATGCCCGTATCCAGCTTGATGTGGATGGGGAAATGCGTGATTCCTTCTTTCTCCGCCTCCTTTATGAGGGCTTCCAGCAGGTGGAAGCTGTACACTTCGGGCTCCAGCTGGTAGTCGAACATGGTCTTGAAAGCCGTCATTTCGGGATTCATAATGAGGATGTTGGACGTGATGCCCTCCTTTCTCAGGTCCGAACCTTCATCGGCCACGGCCACGGCCAGATAATCCACGTGATGCTCCTGCAACGTCTTGGCTATCTCGTAAGAACCCGCCCCATAGGCCGAGGCCTTCACCATGCACACCATTTTCGTCTCGGGCTTCAACTTGCTGCGGTAGTAGTTCAGATTGGCCACCATCGCCCCGAGGTTCACTTCCAGGATGGTTTCGTGCACCTTCTTTTCAAGAGCCTCACTCAGAGCGTCGAAGCCGAACTTGCGCGCCCCTTTGATGAGTATCAGCTCCTTCTCCAACGTCAGCTCCTTGCGGGCAATGGCCTGCAACAACGCCTTCGTATCGGGATAGAAGGACTTCTCGATGGAGAAGCAGTCGGCACAGGAAGAGATATTCGGCCCCACGCCGATGATGCGCTCCACGCCGCGGCTGCTTGCCAGCTGGGCCACACGGCGATACAGCGTGGGGGCATTCTGCCCCGTCTCCAGGATGTCCGACAGGATGAGCGTACGCTTCAGCCCCTTGTCTTGCGAACGGCGGTACTGAAAGTCGAGGGCGATATCCAGCGAGCCGAGGTCACTGTTGTAGCTGTCGTTGATGAGCAGGCAGCCGTTCTTGCCTTCCTTCACCTCCAGACGCATGGCCACCGGCTCCAGCCGTGCCATCCGCTCCGATATCTTCTGCGGCGGCAGCATCAGGTAGAGGCAGGCGGCCAAGCAGTTCAGGGAGTTTTCGATGGAGGCGTCGTCGATGAAGGGCAAGGTAAACTGGTTGTCCATATCCAGATAGCGGTAGGCAATCAGCGTACAGTTGTCCCCCTTCTCGACCTTCGAAATGAAGAGCGGCCGCTCGGGGTCCTTGCGGCTCCAGGCTATCTCACGGGCGGAGAGCAACGACTTGGCCACACAGTTGCAGATGAATTCGTCGTCGCCGTTGTATATCAGCACGTCGCAGTTCTTGAAGAACGTCAGCTTCTCCATGCACTTCTCCTGCAACGAGAAGAAGTTTTCCTGATGCGCCCCTCCGATGTTGGTCAGGATGCCGATGGTAGGCTTGATGATGGCCTCCAGCGCCCGCATTTCGCCCGGCTGGGAAATGCCTGCCTCAAAGATGGCCAGCTCGTCGTCTTCGCTCATCTGCCACACGGACAGGGGCACGCCGATCTGCGAGTTGTAGCTGCGCGGCGAGCGGACGATGCGCCGGTCGTCGCCCAACAGCTGGTGGAGCCACTCCTTCACCACCGTCTTGCCGTTGCTGCCCGTAATGCCCACTACAGGGATGCTGAACTGCGCCCTGTGCTGCTCGGCCAACTTCTGCAGGGCCTTCAGGGGCGAAGGAACAAGCAGAAAATTCAATGAAGAATGAAAAATGGAAGCCTTGCTTCCGAATGAAGAATTTTCATTCTTTACAGCCAATTCTTCATTCTTCATTCTTAATTCTTCATTCTTCATTCTTAATTCTTCATTTTTCTTGTACTCTTCCTCGCTCACCACAAAGCAGCGTACGCCCCGCTCGATGAGTTCAGGTATATAGTTGGCTCCCGTGTTGCGCTTGGCAGGGAGGGCGAAAAACAAAGTTTCCTCAGGGAAATTCAACGAACGGCTGTCCGTCAACAGCCAGTCGATGGTAGCCGGAGCCTCGCCGATGCGTCGGGCTCCGATCAGTTCTGCTATTTTTTCAATCGAATACGACATGTTGTTCTCTCTTTTTCGAAGTCTAAGTACGGGTATTTTTCGTTAAGTCGGTCTATTTTTAACAATATTTGTTCTAAAAAATTCTTATAGTCTTCCGAGTCCGGACGGAAAGGTTTGTGCACTAAGGCCTTACGGATGGCGTCACATTCGCCCATCACCCGCCGCGCCTCGTCCGTCAGACAGACGTCGCAGAAGCGCTCCCACACGTAGTCCACCGCCACGTCGGCCGGATGCACCATGTCGGCCGCATAGAAGCGGTAGTCGCGCAGCTCGTCCGTCAGCAGTTCGTAGGCGGGGAAGTAGCCCACGACATCGGGCAGAGCCTCCACCAGCGCGTCGGCTGCCAGCAGCAGCGTGGCCTTGCTCAGCTGGTTGGCATGCAGGCCGTCGCGGATGTGGCGGATGGGGCTCACGGTAATCAGCACCCGGAGGCGCGGATTGCGGGCTCTCAACGCGCCGATCAGGTCGAGCCAGTCGGCCGTCACCTCCTCCACCGTCAGTCGCCGGCGGCGGAAGCAACGCTCGGGCCGCTTGTGGCAGTTGCCCACGATGCGCCCCGTCTGCGCGTCCTCGTACACCCAGGCCGTTCCCCACGTCAGCACCAGCGCGTCCAGCCCTGCCAGCTCCGCCTGCAGAGCCTCCAGCCGCGCCCGGATGCGGGCCAGCGCCTCGCCGGCCGTCGGTGCGGAGAAGTCGCCGTGGTGCATCGGGCTGTGCCACAATCCGCCGTACGCGTACAGATCGCCCTCGGCATACACCTTCCCGTCCATCGCCTCGCGCAGGGCGGCCGAGAGGGAAAGCGGGTTATAGAGCACCCCGTAGGGGTTGACGTCGCAGGCAAACTTTGCCTCTACCAGCCTCGCGCCGATATTCGTGGCGAAGCAGGAGCCCATCAGCAGCAGGCGGTCGCGTTGCGAAAAGCGCGGCAACCCTTCGGGCATCTCAACGGAAGTATAAAATCGGTTCATAAGGACAAAGGTAAGAAAAAACTGATATAACGCGAATATAAGAATCAACATACAGGTTTAAATATCGGTGACAGAGCGCTAAAAGCCTTCCACGCACGGCGCCCGATCAGGGCATTCAAAACGACGGCCGCCCCCGATGTCCGGCACCAGAGATGACAGCCATTTATCGCATGCCGAGAGTTTTTGAACGCCGCACTTTTTCATCGCCTATCAGCTGGCTATCAGCGCATTGCGTGTTGAAAAGTGCGGCGTGTTTATGTTTGTTAAATGCACTTCTTGGCCTCGGCGATGCATCGCGAAGGACTTGCCAGGCGCTACGATTTTCATTCGTTTCTTCATATTCTATTTTCCGTGTTTTGTGTTGGAAGCCTCCCATACGGAAAGCTCCCGCAAACAGGGGTGTTTTCCCTTGATTGCAGGAGCAAAGTTAGTGAATAAGTATGAGATTTACCTGCTACGTAGGTACTACGCGTAGGTACTACGTATGGCTGCAAGTGGTTGCCTATTTTCCTTTTTAACATTCAACAGTTGACAGTTAGTGAAAATCGAAAATCGCGTTTGTCAA
>ENA-UONW01002301-UONW01002301.1-human-gut-metagenome-genome-assembly--contig:-CS52-NODE-2301-length-19195-cov-4.139760_pt1 | contig 19195 bp, 17 predicted proteins | sample MGYA00242463_ERZ724010 | MGnify/ENA metagenome assembly ERZ724010 | reverse complement strand
AGCGACTTGTTGCGAAGAGGCGATGAGAAATTCGCGTAGGCGATTTCTCATCTGCCATAATGGCTATTTGTTTTCGCTCAAAAACAAATAGCCGTGTGAAACATATGCTATCAAGCATATTTTTTGCATTTCTCCATTTTCTAATAAAGACTGCCTGCGCACATTCTCACAAGCAGTCTTTTATTTTGCTTTTATTTTTATCCTAAGAAATCTAACAATGTCTGCTGTACAACTTTACTTGCAGCCTGAAGAGATGCGTTGTATACCAGCTGGGCTGATGTATAGCTTACAACAACATCTTCCAGATCAATATCTTCATTGGCAGACTTGCTTTCTGTGACATTGGTAAACTGTTCTGTAAGTCTTCCCTGTGTCAGCTCCAGTCTTGTAAGTCTGTTACCGACATCTGCATTGGCAAGGGAAATCGTCTGCTTATAGCCCTGCATCTGTGAAATGCCGCTTTCAAATGCCTTTGTCATTTCATCTTCTGCCAGTGTCTTCTGCTTATTTAAGCCATTCAGCATAGAATTTAACTTTTTCTGTGAATCCTCATCGCTGTACTGACTTTCCTTTAACATGCCCTCAACCTGTGAGATCTGGCTTTCTAAATCGAGTACATTCTGAACGGATGTCACAAGATCATCAATATCTCTTCCGAGGTTGATATCGAATGCTTCGTTGGCCTCTGTATTAATCTTAATCTTCTGTGCATAGTTGATGTTATATTCTACATCTTCTCTTACCTTATCATAGACGATTCCTGTCTTATTATCCACACAGTCATAGTACATGGTAGGATTCAAATCATCTTTAACGAAGTTATTCTTCTGATACGTAAATGAAAAGCTGTCTGAGGTGTAAACCTGCTTATAAACATTTTCACCCAGCAGCACTTCGCCTGTTGTCGCATTAAAGGCAATTTCATCATCACCCGGAATGTAGTTTTTATCCGTTGTATTTGTAAATGTCAGTGCAGTACCGGTAGAATCTGTAATGCTGTACTGTCCGTTGGCATCCGGATTGACCGTTGTTGTCGTTGTAATCGGGTTGCCGTCTGCGTCCAGCTGCTTGTTACCATTGCCATCTAACTGATACGTTGTAACGGTTGCCGTGCCATCTGCGGCAAAGCTGATATCTGTATTGTTATAGCTTAAGCTATATCCGGTGTTTTTCACATCTGAATAGCCAAGGCGCAGTCTGTAGACACTTTCCACATTTGGCATCACAGCATTGCCATCTGTATCGTAAGATACATTGAGATTTAAAATATCTGCATTGCTGTACGCATTGGTATAGACGGTCTTGCTTGAAATATCATCTCTGCCAAACTTCTGTGTAATCGTATAATCTGCTTCAGCTGCCAGTGCATCGGACTGATAGGTCAGTGTCGTATCAGTCTTATAACCGGTAAATACGTAACGTCCGGCGTAATCTACATTTCCTTCATCGTAGAAAGTCTTTTTTAAAGCCTTTAAGCTTTCTGCAATCGTATTTCTCTGTTCTGATGCATAAGAATCGGATGAACCCTGATTGCAGTATTCATACAGCTTATTAATAACAGATTCGCCCTGTGTCAGCGCGCCCTGTGTTGTTGAAAGCCACTGCTGTGCATCTGGGATATTTTTCTTTAAATACTGTGTTACTTCATTTAAGCTGGCACGAAGACGTAACGCACGAATGGCAATAATCGGGTCTTCTGACGGCTTATTAATCTTTTTTTGTGTAGACAGCTGGGTATCCAGTGTATTAACCTGTTTTTTATTCACCTGGATATTTGCCATACTGCTGTTAATCATCATCTGATTTGTAATTCTCATATCTTCTCCAATCCGGAATGAAACCTAATCATTAAAACTTATAGTCCTGTTCCATTAATCAGCTTGTCATAAATTTCGTTCATGACAGACATCATCTTTGAATTTAAGTTATATGCCTGCTGGAATTTCATCATATCCATCGCTTCTTCATCGGTATCAACACCCATGATTGATAAGCGCTGATTCTGAATTGTTGTGCGCAGGTTGTTGTAATTATCTAACATATTCGTTGCATTGCTTGAATCAATGGACATATCACTGACCATACTTTCAAGGAAGTAAGCGCCTGTACCACCGTCAAAAATCTTTTCGCTCTGAAGCTTTCTTAACTGTTCCATAATATCCGCTTCTGCCTGTCCGGTCGCCGCAGAACTTCTTGTTGCAAGCTTATCGGCATCTTTAACCAGTTCTGGGTTGACTGTAATGTTTAAAGCCGTCATCGTATCTGTGTTTGTCTGTGTTACAAACAATGAAATGCCGTGCTGTGTTCCGTCTGATGTCAGACCACTCTTTAAAACGTTATTAACCGATTCCGACAATGTGGAAATGAACTGGTTTAACTGGGACTGGTAATACGGAATCCCCTTAAAATCTGTATTCTGTTCATTTCTTAATACAGATTCCAATACTTTGTTACCGTCTGAATCCAGAATGTAATCGCCGTTCTCATCTACTTTGTACTGTTCAAACTCACCATTACAGCCGTCACGGATATCTACCAGTGCCTTCATCTGTCCGCCAAGAGACGGGCTGTAAAGATTGAAGTTTTGTCCGCTCTCCCACTTTACATCATATAAAGCGGCAGCATCGGAAGCATTTCTCTTATCTGCTCTGGCTTCTGTATAAAGCTTATTGTAATCGTATCCTGCAACCAGTGTCTGTCCGTTAATGGATACCCTGAAATCTGTCAGACCGTTTCCGATGTCTTCTTCATTGATGCTGACATTGACAATCTGTGCCAGATCATCAATCAGCGCATTTCTCTTATCTCTTAAATCATTTGCATCGCCGTAGTTGGCTTCAATCTGATTAATCTGTCTGTTTAAAGAAGCGATGTTTTGTGCATAGGAATTAATCTGCTCTACCGCATCCTTGATTTCGTTATTTGCATCTTCCTGAATCTTTCTAAGATTCGTAGACAATGTATTAAAATACTGCGCCATGCTCGCTGCATTGTTAATCAGCTGATTCTTTGTCGAAGCCTCGCCCGGTGCTTTAATAACTTCTTCTACCGATGTAAAGAACTTCTGATATTCCTTACAGTAACCGTTCAGATTCCATTCATCAAAGAAATCTTCAATCTGATCCATATAATTTTCTTTTGCTTCATATTCACCATAATTTGCCTGATTGTTACGGTATTTTTCATCGTAATAGCTGTCACGCAGCTGGCTGACACCGGTTACTTTAACACCGGCACCGAGCATACCGTAGGTCGAGAACGTACGTAATGCCTGTGCAGCTTCTGTGGATGCCTGCTGTTTTGAATATCCCTTTGTATTAATATTGGATACGTTATGTCCCGTAACATTCAGCGATGTGGATGCTGCCTGCAGACCGCTGTATGATATTGTTAATCCAAAAAAAGTTGATGCCATATTTTCCTCATTTCCGGGCGGTTTTATTACCGGGCAGCATCCGCTGCCATGGTCATCTGCTTTCGCCCCGGTGCAGATAACTGTTTAAACTTCATTTTATGCATTTCCAAGTGAAACGATTAAGCTTTCTAACATATCGCTGACAACATTAATATACCGTGATGCTGCATTGTATGCCTGCTGGAACTTAATCATCTTTTCAAGTTCTTCATCAGAAGATACACCCTGCAACTGTAAACGCTGGTTATCATATCCGTTTACCATGGTTTCCTGATTGCCCACGTAATTGTCAAGCACACGACCCATCGTTGCGTATTCACTGATGAAATTTGTATAATATGTATTAAAATCTGACTTTGCATAGACCTCAGGATTTAAAGAAGCAAATTTGTTCTCCCACATATCCACCAGTTCCTGTGCTTTATCAAAATCTTCTTTTCCCTGTTTCGTCGTCAGTGCAATCTTACCGACATTCTGTGCAACTTCCTCGTTCATCTCAAGGCTGCCGATCGTATAGTAAGACTGGTTGCCCTTCACATCCAGATTGTTTCTGACATAAATCGTACCACCGTTCGCATCGGTTGTCACGATATAACGCTTGGTATTGGTACGGGAAATCAATTCCTCACCGATGGTCTTATCATCGTCCATACCATAATCTGTCTTATCCATGTCCAAAACAGAATATACATAAGAATCTACCTGTTCTTTCTGTGTCAGTGTTTCATCTGTAAAAAGGGCTTCCTCCGATGTGTAACTGTATGTTCCGTCACCATTGTCCGTTCCCTGTACTGCCTGTCCGTGTCTTGTATACAGAACTGCATTGGATGATGCTTTATATGTATACTTCGCTGCGGCAATTTCATTGCCTTCACTGTCTGTCAGCGGTGCATCCAGCGTAATTTCTTTTTCAGGACATAAAACATCATTGATGGACTCCACAATCCCGTTTACCAGCTTATCCAGCCCTGCCATCGCACTTAAAATAGCAGACGGTTCAATGTATGTATTGTAATAATCCTGCTTTTCCTGATATGCGGCATTGGCTGCATCGTATGCTGCCTGTCCTTCTGCCGTTGTCAGGTCATAATCACTCTCATCCGGCTTTACCGGTACATCGGAAGCCTTGACATTGACACTTCCCCGCGCAATAATTGCACCTTTTAATGAACCCATATCATTTTTACTGCCATTTGAAATCGGCTGTGTAATGTCAAATACATCCTTTTCAAAGGAAGGCCAGGTTGGAATCAGCAGCGAATTACTGTCCATGGTTCTTGTGGACATCTCTGTCACATTATTCTCATTGACAAACGGAATGCCTTCGCATGTGACGATGACACGTCCGTTTGCTTCTTCATAATAAGACATCTTAATATATCCACTGAGTTCATCGAGTGCATTATCACGCTGGTCACGTAAATCGTTGGCATATTCGCCCGAACCGGATTCAATTCCCTGAATCTGCTTGTTTAATGCAAAAATGGTCTGCCCCAGTTCATTAATCCGGTTTACGGAATTCTGTACTTCGGTATTCAGCGTTGTCTGATAGTCTTTTAAACTCTCATAGATTTTATTGGATCTGTTTACAAATGCTGATGTATACTGAATTAAAGAGGATCGTGCAACGGTGCTTTCAGGATTCTTGCTTAATTCATTCACTGCGGAATATAAATTTTTCAAGCAGTCCTGATAGGTAACACCCTGCATTTCACCAAAAAGATCTTCTACTTCTTCTACGGCTTTTAAGTTGCTTTCATAGTAACCCAGTCTGCCGTTCTCTGTCCGATACGCTCTGTCGATAAACGTATCGCGGATTCTGCGGATTTCACTGACGGAAACACCGAGTCCGTATTTATCAATTGTATTACTTCTCGTACCAACAGTCAGATACGTCATATCTTCAAACGTAATCTGCTGTCTTGTATACCCCTCTGTATTAATGTTGGCGAGGTTATGTGCTGTTGTATTTAAAGCTGTCTGCGCGCTGTGCAGACCGGAAACGCCAATATACAGACTTCCCATTCCGTTTGCCATTGTTTCTCCATTTCTGCCCTCATCTGCTTATCCTTAAGCCGGCCGTCCTCCCCTCCGTGGGAAAACCTGTATAAAGTATAAAATTAAATATTACTGTCTTGCATCAAAGCCGCTGACGGTCTGGATTCTCTCCTCGTCATAAGCGTTTTTACTGTAGTTTCCTGTCTGTGGTGTAAGCACTGCATTTTTTGCAATGTTAAGTTCAAACTCAACCATATCCAGTGATTCTTTTGTCAGTAATTTATTATTCTCGTTGATTTTCATCAACTCATTTAATGTCTGTTTAAGCTGTGCATTAACTGCCTCAAGTGCATCATGCTCTTTAGGCTGCTTCTTTAGCACTTCTAAAATATCTTCTAATTTAATGTCTGTTCTTCTTAAATTGAGTACATTGCAGATATCATCTACATTTTCCATACGCTGCTGTTCCAGTTTGTTAATGGCATCAATCTGAGCCTGTTCCTGAACCAGAATATCCTGTAACCGCTCAATATCCGCACCGACAATTGCCTTTGTCTTATTATTGGATAACTCCAGCAGTTTTTTATACTCTGCATCTTCCTGTCCAAGTACATCAATAAGTGTATCAATTAAACTTGCCATGAAAGAATCTCCTTAAAATGTTAATGTTGCAATATTCTCAAGCATCTTACCGGCAACTTCCTGCGCACTCACACGATATTTCCGCTTTTATCTGTGCAAAATTGTCTTCTCTTACTTCCGATGTCCGGCTTACTGCCTCTTTTGCTGTCTGATAATCCTTTGCTGTTCTTGAAATTTCCAGTTTATCACTATATGAAGCAGTACTGCCTCCCTTCTTTGCAGAAGAAGCTGCCCCACTCTGATAAATCCGGTTCACAGCACTGTATGCCTCTACACGCATTGCTGACCGCCTCTCTTTCCGTTTAAACTCTTTTCCTATTCTCATTAAAATGGTTTCAGAAATATTATCGGTACTTTCGGCATATTCCTTAACCTGTTTTTACAATTTTTAAATACAAAAAAAGAAAGAATCGCCCGGAATTCTGTATATATCCTGAGTAATTCTTTCTTTATGCTCTGTAATATAGAATCTGTTATTTATCAAGGAATCTCATTCTTGCATTGTCACGATCCCTGCCTGCCCTTGGTGCCGGTGCCGGTGCCTTATACAGATTATCCAGCTTGTTTGCCATCGTCCCTTTACACTTATCACAGTAACGCCCTGTCTTAATCGTTGCACCACAGCACTCACACTGCAGCCCGATCGGTGAATCATCCGTAAAGCAGAGACGCTCTTCACGCACCCACTGTTCAATCTGCTTGGTGCTGACTTCAAATTTATCTGAAATCTCCGAAATGCTTGCAACTTTGTTGTCGCGGATATATTCCTTAATTTCCATAAACTTGTCTTCCAGCTGTTTAATGCAGCTCGGGCATAAATTACGGTAACTGCCGCCTATATAATTATATAATTTCCCACATTGTCTGCAATTTCTAACATCCATAACCAATTCTCCCCTTCTGCCGTTCCCGGCATTTTCTTAAAATCCTTTCCCCGCACACAAACATAAAAAATATACTTTCTGTGCGCCCTTTTGATATAAAATTTTTGCGCAGCTGTCTATCGTTGCTCCTGTTGTATAAATATCATCAACAAGTAAAATTTTTTTATATTTTACTACATTTTCTTTTACAAGGAAAGCCCTTTCTACATTTTTTCTTCTTTCCTCATCATTTAATTCTTTCATTGGAGTTGTTTTTCTGGTACGGACCAGGATTTCCGAAGCACAGATCAGATTCAGATTTTTAGAAAGCTCGCGCGCAATCAGTTCTGCCTGATTGTATCCGCGTTTTCTTTGTTTGGCTGCATACATCGGTACGGGAAGCACAAGATCAATATCCCATTTTCCAATGAGTGCACCGCACTGCTGCGCCGCCTGCCTGCCGTAAAATGCCGCATATTCTCTTTTATCATGATACTTGAATTGGTAAATGGACTGTTTAATGCCGTCCGTATAGGCAAAGACCGCCACACCGCGTTCATAAAAATGGCGTTTCACCGTACAGTCATAGCAAAACTGCTGCGTATCCGTCTTTTTTAACGGTTTGCCGCACTTCATGCAGCGCGGTTCGCCGATATATTCAAGTCTGTTGTCACAATCCGGACAGATTTGTCTTCGTCTGCCCTTTTCAAACCCCAGAACCCCGCCGCAGACCGGACACGCCGGCGGAAACACTATATCCGTCAGTTCTTTGATGCCGGTCTGTGCAAGCTGCTGTATATATTCTTTTAAGTTCTGCGTGTTATTCCGCTTGTTTTTTCCCTGTTTCATTTTCCCCTCTATTTCACAAACGTTCCAATTCTAAATGATGCACAAACTGAATTCATTTCTGAGGAATCTTTGATTTAAAGATTATCCATTTCCTGAATCCGCAGGTCCAGTGAAGAATATCGTTTCTGCTCCGATTCATTTGCCGCCATTTCATGAAAGCAGTCTTCCAGTCCTACCATGCAGACACAGGTTCTCGCCCTTGTCACTGCCGTGTATAAGAGATTGCGGTTCATCAGCATACGCGGTCCCGGAAACATCGGAATCAGCACCGCCGGATATTCACTGCCCTGCGATTTGTGAATTGTAATCGCATATGCCAGCTCCAGTTCATCCAACTGTGTAAAATCATAGTATACAAAACGGTCGTCTTCAAACCGCACCAGCATCTGTTCCGAAAAGAAGTTGATATCTTCTATCACACCGGTGTCCCCATTGAAAATGCCATTGCCGCGGTCATAGGTAACGCCATACCGGCTCTTGCGCTCCCATTCCAGCTGATAGTTATTTTTTATCTGCATGACCTTATCGCCCACACGGTAAATGGTATCCCCAACTTCTTTTTCCATTTTGTCTGCGGACGGCGGATTTAAGTACTGCTGCATAATCCGGTTTAACCGCTGTGCGCCGACTGCGGATTTTCTCGTCGGTGTCAGTATCTGGATGTCTTTGCGGTCCGCGTGGACATAATCCGGCAGTTTTTCTTTAATCAGTGTACACATCGCCGCAATAATGGCATCTGGATTGTTCCGTTTGACAAACAAAAAGTCTTTGCTGTATTTGTTGAGTGTCACCGGTTCGCCTTTATTAATCTTATGCGCGTTCATGATGATTTCGCTCTCTGCCGCCTGTCTGAAAATCTTTTCCAGCTTCACGACTTCAAAGCAGCCCGAATGGATAATATCCTTTAACACATTTCCCGGTCCAACACTCGGTAACTGGTCCACATCGCCCACAAGAATCAGACGTGTTCCGACAGCTATTGCCTTTAGCAGTGAGTTCATAATAGATACGTCCACCATGGACATTTCATCTACAATAATGACATCTGTTTCCAGCGGATTGTCTTCATTTCTTTCAAAATGCATGCCTGTGTTCTGTGAATCGGATGCACTGCCGCAGATTTCAAGCAGTCTGTGAATTGTCTGCGCTTCATATCCGCTTGTTTCTGCCATCCGCTTTGCCGCACGGCCCGTCGGCGCTGCCAGACGGATTTCCAGCCCTTCCATTTCAAAATATTTAATAATGGTATTAATAGTTGTTGTCTTTCCCGTTCCCGGTCCGCCCGTAATAACCATCAATCCATTTAAAACAGCCTTATGAACCGCCTGTTTCTGGATATCATCAAGAATTATGTCGTTTTTTTCTTCGATTTGCGCGATTCTCTGACCGATTTCCGCTTCATCCTGCGAATACGGGATATTCAGTTCGATCAAATGCTTGGCAATAGAAGCCTCCATATAATAATACATCGAAGCATAAATGCACTTTTCGCCAGACGCATTTTCACGGACAACAATTTTTTTATCAATTGCCATATCCATGATATGGCGCTCCATATCACGAATATCTATTAACAACAGTGCTGTGACCCCCTGCTCTAATTCTGTCCACGGCAGATAGATGTGTCCCTGTCCTGCCGCCTGTGTCAGCACATACAAAATCCCACTGCGGATTCTGAAATCCGAATCTACTTTAATGCCAGCCTTTGCCGCAATTTCATCGGCCGTTTTAAATCCGATGCCGTCAATATCGTCTGCAAGTCTGTAAGGATTCTGCTTAATAATTGTATATATTTCCTGTCCGTATCTGGAATAAATTTTACCCGCAATTCCCATGCTGATGCCATAGTCCTGTAAAAACATCATAGCTTTACGCATGTCGCGTTTATCGACAAGCTGAGCTGCGATATCCATCGCTTTTGTAAGACTGATGCCTTTAATCTCCGCAAGACGTTCCGGTTCTTCTTCCATAATGCGGAAGGTGTCATCCCCGAACTCTTTTACAATCCTCTCAGCCATTTTTTCACCAATGCCTTTGATGGCACCGGATGCAAGATAACGTCTGACCGACTTGGTGTCGTCCGGCGCTTTGAATTCATAAGATTTAATAGAAAACTGCATATCATAGGACGGATGTTTGACAAATCCTCCATTTGCAGTAATAAATTCACCTGCGTTGATGTAACTGAATACACCAACGCAGGTAATCTCTTCACCTTTATAAACCACGTTGAAAACGGTATAACCGTTGTCTTCATTGCGGTATATGATATTTTCTACAAAGCCTTCAATATATTCTGCTTCGTAATCTAAATTACTCCTCAATTCCGTAATTCCTCTTCATCTGATTATAAAGGGTCTGTGCCAGTCCCAGTCCGCTGCCGTTTTCTGTACTGCACAGTGCTTCAGACAGCTTTGACACCATCTGGTCACCAAAATAGCTGGACATGGTACTCATTCCGGAATCACTGCTGTCAGAAGACAGTCCAAAAATAGAAGCATAGCTGTTATCATCATCACTGCTGTCTACTTTTGCCATTTTAAGCATGGATTTTACCATCTGTTCTGCAAAATATTCTTCAAAATCCTTGCAGACTTCCATGAGTTCATCGCTGGAAGATGTAGATAAATCCTTATTTAATGTGCTTTCAAGCGCACTTGTTGTTGAATTGGTATAGGTACCGTTTAAATATGACGAATTTAATCCGCTGATTGTATCGCTCATATGTACACCTTTCCTCCCCGGCATTAAACTGCCGCACCGCTGCTTTTACTTATCGCTTCAGATTGTTTGCCTGCTCCATCATCGTATCGGATGTGGTAATTGCCTTTGAGCATAATTCATAGGCTCTCTGCGCTGTAATCAGATTTACCATTTCTGTTGCTACATTGACATTAGAAGCTTCCAGATATCCCTGCTTTAAAGTACTCTTTTTGCCTACCTCATCGATATCTTCATTTAATGCAATACCGGATGCTTCCGTTTCCATTAAAAGAGAATCTCCTGTCTTATCAAGACCTGCCGGATTGGCAAACTGGAATAATCCAATCTTTAAACCGATTGCCGTCGGATTGTTGTTATTTTCTTCACTTGGATATAATAAATTACCGTCGCCGTCTACTGTAATCTTTGTCGGGTCATATTCCGGTCCCAGCACCAGTTCATTACCGTCTGAGCTTAATACCGGAAGACCTTCTGATGTACAAAGCATATAGCCTTCTGTTGCAATTGAGAATCCAAAGTTACCGTTTCTTGTGTAATAAGTCTGTCCATCTTCACCGACTACACCGAAAAAGCCATTTCCTACGATTGCAAAATCCGTGTCACTATCTGTTTTGTTGACAGAACCCTGTACATACTGTGATGTTACAGCAGATACTCTTGAACCCAAACCAACCTGTGCATTAACCGGCTTTGTTTCACCGTTTGCAGATGTGGTCTTTGCCTGTAACTGCTGATATAAAAGGGATTTAAAATGTGTTGTTTCCATCTTGTATCCTGTTGTATTTACATTTGCAAGATTATTGGAAATCGTATCGACATTTGTCTGCTGTGACGTCATGCCTGCTGCTGCCGTCCATAATGATCTTACCATATTCTTCTCCATTCCGTAATCAATACCGGTGATTTTACCGGCAGCTTACTACCATAATATTAATGTCTTTTAACCCGGACCTTATTATAATTCTGACATTGTCACCATTTTGCCAAGCATTTCATCAATTGCCTGGATGACTTTCTGTCCGCTTTCATACTCTCTTGCAACCGCAATCATGTCCACCATTTCTGATACGACATTAATATTAGAAGCTTCTAAGTAGCCCTGCTGTACGGTTGCCGTACAATCCTGTTCGGTTGCACCATCCACCGCACGGTACAGATTTTCACCGTATTCTTCCAGATAGTTATAATCTTCAAAATCAACCAAGGCAAATGTATCTACATACTGTCCGTCTGCAAAAATATTTCCCTGTGAATCAACAGATAATTCATTCAAATCTGTCGGAAGCTGGATTCTTCCGCCTTCACCTAAAATATAATCGCCGTCTTTTGTCACAAGATAGCCTTCTGAATTCATCTGAAATGCGCCATCTCTGGAATACATTGTGCTTGTTACACCGTTCTTATTGGTGAACTCTACCGAGAAAAAGCCCTGTCCTGCCAGTGCAAAATCATAGGTGTTGTTCGTTGCCTGTAACGAACCCTGCTCCCAGTTTCTGTATGTTTCCCCAATCTTTGCACCCAGACTGACTGAACCGATATTCTGGTTTAAATGTCCGACTGTTGCATCTTTAATCTTGATGGCATACATGGAATCAAATGCCTGTGTTGTACAGCCCTCTGCTTTAAAACCTGTCGTTGTTGCATTTGCAAGGTTGTTGGAAATCACATCCAGTCTTTTCTGGGAATTCACCATTCCTGTGTACCCTGTGTAAAGCCCCTTTACCATTTCTTTCCTCCTCCGCTCACTTCTTATTTTGCTGATAATTATTTATCATCTCTGTATCCTGCAAGGAATTCAATAAACTTACCGGTTCCGATTGCAACTGCTGTCATCGGGTCTTCGGCTGTCATTGTATGGATTCCTGTCTTTGATTCAATCAGTTCTTCAAGTCCCTGTAAAAGGCTTCCGCCGCCTGTCAGGACAATTCCTCTGTCTGCAATATCGGAAGCTAATTCCGGTGGTGTCTTTTCCAGTACACTGTGTACGGCTTCAACAATCTGGGATGTTGCTTCTTTTAATGCTTCCTGTGTTTCTTCTGACGTTACCTCAACCGTCTTTGGAAGACCTGTTACAAGGTTTCGACCTCTTACGTTCATTGTTGCAATCTCAGTTCTCGGATAAGCTGAACCGACTTTTATCTTAATATCTTCCGCAGTTCTTTCACCAATCAGAAGATTGTGTTTCTTTCTCATATATCGGACGATTGCTTCATCAAAATCATCACCGGCAATCTTAATGGAGGTGCTGACTACTGTACCGCCTAAAGAAATAACCGCGATATCTGTTGTACCACCACCGATATCAACAATCATGTTACCGCACGGTCTTGAAATATCAATACCTGCACCGATGGCAGCTGCAATCGGTTCTTCGATAATTGCTACTTCTCTTGCGCCAGCCTGAAGTGTTGCATCTTCTACAGCTTTCTTTTCTACTTCTGTAACACCTGACGGTACACAGACACTGATTCTTGGCTTCTTTAACATTCTCTTGCCGATTGCCTTCTGGATGAAGTACTTTAACATTTTTTCAGTTACTCTGTAATCAGAAATAACACCCTGTCTTAACGGTCTTACCGCTACGATATTACCCGGTGTTCTTCCTAACATCAGACGTGCTTCCTCACCGATTGCCTTAATCTTGTTGGTATCTCTGTCAAATGCTACTACGGACGGTTCTTTTAAAACAACGCCTTTTCCTTTTATATAAACCAGAATACTGGCTGTACCCAAATCTACTCCGATATCGGTTGATAACATATGAATCCCCTTTCCGATGTTCTTCATTCTATCTATGTTCGTTTTTCTTATTTTCTTCATTTCTATATATATGTAGACAGTATAACGCAGTCTAAACATACATAGTAGAATACCATTATATACAACATTTTCAAAATTTAAAAGGGGTTGACTGAAATTTTTTCAAAAAATCTTTAAACATCCTTTTTCTGATTAAATACAATGTCAAAAATTTCATTAAACCGCACTTCAAAATTATGAAACTCTTTTACTTTTCCATAACCATTTGCTGCAATCTGTCTTCGTTCTGCATCATGTACCAGATAGTAATTGCACTTATCCATCAGGTCATCATGAGATTCATACAACACCAAATCCTCACCCGGTACAAAATGCCTGTAAAAATCCGCCTGATAATTCGACATTAAAAATCCCCCTGCACCCATAATATCCATTGCGCGCAGTGGAATTCCTGTTTTAATACTTCGCAATGTGATATTCAGATTAATGTCGGAGCATTTAAAAACGTATGGCATCATATCATAATAATCAACGCTCCCCATATTAATCACGTTCGGTAATTCAGGTGTCGGATTTTTAGTATATAGCTTTACTTGATATATTTCAGAAAGTCTTTTTAATATCTGCGTTCTTTCTATATTTGCCATTTTTTTGCATAGAATACCGTCTGCAAGTACATCCTCTAAATCAATCAACAAATTTTCTGTAGGTTCCAGCTCTTTTAGATTCAGTTTTTTTGTTATCTCTGGTAGAAAATTATAACCATATACTTTAATTTGTGCATTCATAGCCGCATCTAAATATCCTCTTGTATAAGATGTCATTGCTATATTATCATATTTACGCTGTCCTTGTCTTTCATTATACATGCTCCCCAAAAAAGATATCTGAGATGAAAGCAGCTGAATGAGTTCTTTTACATCTTTATTGTCCCTATATTTAAACACTTCGTTCATCCTCTCCAACCTCACCATATTGACCGGCAACGGCATATAGTAAATATGTGAAGCTCCCATATTTATCAGCTGTTCACACAATTGTTCATCAAATATAAAGCAATAATTACATTTATTATAAATGGACTTCGTAAATAAACGATACATCGGACTGTCATATACAAAGGAAATGTATGGTATATTATATTTCACCATGCAATCTGAAATAATACTGCTGTAATTAAATGTAAACACACAGTCATAATGTTCAATTTCCAGCTCTCTATCAAGCAGAACACAAAAATCTTCATCTGATAGTTCTACGATAACATTTGCTTCTATACATTTATAGGAATGTCCCATTCTTGTCAGACATTCCTCTAAGTCTTTTATCAAAAAGCTCTGATAATAAACAATTAATATATTCATTTGTACTCTCCCACACTATTTTTTCCTATTAAAATACTCTTTAAATTCGTCCAGCGCTTCGCCAAACTTATTAGACGTTGCGGACGGGAAGCTGTTTAACATGGAATTTTTGAATTTGCCGACCTTTTCCTTTGCCGCATCCAGTTCCAGTCTTAAGCGTTCCGCACGCGCTTCCTGCATACTGAAAAATTCACGGCTTCTTTCATTATTCTTATCCGTAAATACTTCTTTTGCATCGTTTAAACGCTCTGTCAGTTCTGACAGTTCATTTTTAATTCTTGTTTCATACGTGAGCAGCTTCTGGAAATCCAGCGCCTTTTTAAACGCATCAACCGTATCCACGGATGCCACCGCAATGATAAAAAATAATCCAACTCTTAATATATTTGCCGGAACGGAAGCCACCAGTGCCGCAACCGGAATATGCACAAAACAGACCAGCAATACCGTCAGCACGCCCCAGAATAAGGATGAGGTCAGACAGATATAGCCGTGAATCTGAAACTTTTTATTGCTGTAATCCCAGTAGCGCATGTTAAACATCATTTCCATCAGTACCCCTGTGACATATTCCAGCGCCGTTGCACCGATTGTACCACAGATGTATACTAAAACATAATTATCCTTTGCCCAAAGTGTTGATAACAGCATGATTACCGCTCCCGAACCGTACAGTGGCAGCATCGGACCTTTTAAAAAGCCTCTGTTTGTCAGTTTGCGCTTGTTAAAGGATACAATGGCGGATTCAATGCACCACCCTAAAAAGCTGTAAATAAAAAAGAACGCAATCCACTCTGTAATACTATAATTTTCAATCATACAATTCCTCATTTCTTCATTTTTAAATGCATTTCTATCAAATTTATACAGGATACGGCAAGGCGTACTCCGTAAATACAGTTTCACACCTGCCCTGCGGCAGCTTACTTTTTCTTAAAAAACACACTTTATTTAAAAACAGTATAAGCCGACAATGGATGGTTTGTCCATAGCCGGCTTATATCTTCCCTCTGGCTTTCTTTATTCTTCCAGAATTTCCCGTTGTTTATTCCTGGATTTCAGGATATTTTACAAATACATTTTTAATGCATCTACACGGTCAAGTTTTTCCCATGGCAGATTCAGGTCGTTGCGGCCGAAATGTCCATAGCTTGCTGTCTGCTTGTAGATCGGTCTTCTTAAATCAAGCATCTTGATAATACCTGACGGTCTTAAATCGAAGTTTTCACGGATGATTTCTACAATCTTATCTTCGCTTAACTTCCCTGTTCCGAATGTTTCCACGCGGATAGATGTCGGCAGTGCAACACCGATCGCATAAGATAACTGGATTTCACATCTGTCTGCAATACCTGCGGCAACGAGGTTCTTTGCTACATATCTTGCGGCATATGCTGCGGAACGGTCTACCTTTGTGCAGTCCTTACCTGAAAATGCACCGCCGCCGTGTCTTGCAACACCACCGTAAGTATCAACGATAATCTTACGACCTGTCAGACCGCTGTCACCGTTTGGTCCGCCGATTACGAAACGTCCTGTCGGATTGATATAAATTTTCGTGTCATCATCTACCATACTGTTGTCTACAATGGCATCAATAACATACTTCTTGATATCTGTATGAATCTGTTCCTGTGAAACTTCCGGTGCATGCTGTGAAGATACAACGATGGCATCCAGTCTTACAGGCTTGTTGTTTTCATCATATTCCACTGTAACCTGTGTCTTTCCGTCCGGTCTTAAATAAGACAGTGTACCGTCTTTTCTGACCTTTGTCAGCTGTCTTGCAAGCTTCTGTGCAAGTGCTGCGGAATATGGCATATATTCTTCTGTTTCATTGGTTGCATAGCCAAACATCATACCCTGATCGCCTGCACCAATGTCATCTGCATCCGGATCAATGCCTTCTTTTGCTTCAAGTGCCTTGTCAACACCCATTGCAATATCCGGTGACTGCTTGTCAAGTGCCACCATAACGGCACAGGTATTACCATCGAAGCCTTTTTCAGAGCTGTCATAGCCGATTTCTACTACGGTATCTCTTACGATCTGTGTAATATCTACATTGGCCTTTGTTGTAATTTCACCCATAACCATCACAAATCCTGTATTGGTTAATGTTTCACAGGCAACTCTTGAATATGGGTCCTGTGCATATAATGCATCCAGTACTGCATCAGAAACCTGATCGCAGATTTTGTCCGGATGTCCTTCTGTTACTGATTCTGAAGTAAATAATCTTTTCTCCATGAATTCTTTCTTCCTTTCTTTCCTCGGGCTTTTTATGTCCCTGTAAACTGTTAAACGCTGCTTCTGGTACTTCTCCTGAAACTGAAAAACGAGCCCCTCAGACAGGACTCGTAATCTATGTAAGATCCGTAATCCTCTTATTGTTCGACCTGCCGCAAAAGCAGGATAGTCGCTCAGGTTGGCACCTTCCATATCTTACCATATGGGGTTGCCGGGCTTCATCGATCCTATGTATCTCCACCGCTCTAAATAAGGGACATCTTAAATTATTCAGTTAATCATTCATACGTATGTATATTACACAATCTATGGGCATTGGTCAAGTACTTTTTATTGACTTTTTATCCCCTCAACCATATAATGAAGCTACCGGAACATTTATACTTTTGCAAAGGAGATTTCAAGGATGAGCGACAATACACAGGAGAAAAATATTTTTATTTTTGATGCCGCTGAAGGCATGGTTTTATCACAGGATATCATGACTTCCACCGGTCATCTTATTGCTGCAAAAGATACCGTTTTGACTTTAGATATGATTGCAAAAATCTCTGAGTACAATGTCTTAAAAATTAATGTATATGAGGAAGCTGCCGCACAGCCTGAGCAGCCGGAAGTTCTGGAACAGATGACTTACTATGAAAAAATTAAGCAGAGCCAGAATTTCGAACATTTTAACGAAACTTTTATTGATGGTATTAATGATTTGAAGACAGAATTAAATGACATTGTCATTAACCACGAAACAATTGATACGACTGCGCTGTTAAAGAATACCGAAAAAATTCTTGCAGAATATACGAATACTCTCCAGATTTTCGATATGCTCCACTGTATGCGTGATATGGACGATTTAACATATGTCCACTGCATTAATGTTGCCATTATTGCCTCCATTCTTGGAAAATGGCTCGGCTATTCTGAGGAAGATGTAAAGGTGCTGACTTTATGCGGTATTTTACACGATATCGGAAAGCTTTTAGTTCCAAATGAAATTTTAAGCAAACCGGACCGGCTGACCGCTAACGAATATGCCATTATTAAAGAGCATGTCAACTTAGGCTATCAGATTGTAAAGGATGCCGATATTGATGAGCGTGTTAAATCTGCCATTTTACTACACCATGAAAAATGCGACGGCTCCGGATATCCAATGGGTTTAAAGTCAGAAGGCATTCCTGATTTTGCAAAGATTATTACAATTGCAGATATCTACGATGCAATGACCTCTTCCCGCATATACAGAAAAGCCCTCTGTCCATTCCACGTTGTACGGGATATGGAACAGGATGCTTTTACAAAATTTGACCCGAAGTTCAGCCTTCCGTTCTTAAAGAATGTCGCCACTTCTTATATCGGAAATAATGTCAAACTTTCTGATGGCCGCACCGGCGAAGTCGTTTTAATTAACGAACATGCCCTGTCACGCCCGATTGTAAAGTGTGAAGGCAATGAATTTGTAGATTTATCAAAAGAACGCAATTTAGAGATTGTTGCAGTATTACAGTAACTTTTCTCCCTAAACAAAACAGGCCGGTACCGTCTGATGCATCAGACGGTACCGGCTCATTTTATATGCTGTTACTGTTCGTGCAGGTATTTTTCGCGCGTTGCCAGTCCTCCGCGGATATGGCGCTCTTTTTTGTTGACATCAAGCACCTTGCGCGCTTCATTTGCAAGCGCCGGATTGATTCGTGTCAGACGCGCCGTCACATCTTTATGTACGGTGCTTTTGCTGACACCGAATTTACGCGCGGTCTGGCGCACGGTTGCTTTGGTTTCGATAATATATTCCGCCGTCTTTACTGCCCGTTCTTCGATATATCCTTTCATGCAATATCCTAAAGTTTGTTTGTATATCCTATTCGGACAACGGAAAATATATGCCTGCTTCTTACAGCCTGCCAGCCACAAAAATGAGGGCAGCCACAAAAGAAGTTCTTATTTACAGTTCTGTGAAATATTGTTTTCCACTTTTTGAAGCAATACGAAAAGCTGCTCCGCTTCTTTCTCTGAAAGATTACTGCAATAAATTTTATCCGTTTCTTCAAATATCTGCTGTACCTTTTTGGCAATATCCATTCCCTTTTCCGTCAGGGCAATCAGCCATGAACGGCGGCAGTCGGGATTACTTTCCCGTACAAGCAGTCCTGCCTGCTCCATTCGGTCAAGTGTCCTTGACATCGTGGTTACATCTAAAAGGCAGGCATCCGCAAGTTTTTTCTGTGTCATACTGCCTTCAAAAAGCAGTTCTTTTAAAATGCGCGGCTGTCCCTGCCCCACTGTAAGCCCCAATGCGATAAACTGCGGCCGCATTAATCTCTGCCGCA